>Ga0079224_100005559_pt1 | contig 16572 bp, 15 predicted proteins | sample Stecom2015_FD_80414 | JGI IMG/M metagenome (GOLD analysis project Ga0079224, IMG submission 80414) | Agricultural soil microbial communities from Utah to study Nitrogen management - Steer compost 2015 | ecosystem: Environmental > Terrestrial > Soil > Agricultural land | place: USA: Utah... | reverse complement strand
GTAGTGCGGGCCGGAACCCGGCCCTGCGCCCAGGCTGCCAGGACCCGCACCCGGGCCGGAAGGAGGGCCGACACCCGGGGCAGAAGCGGAGCCCACGCCCGGGCCGGACGCGGGACCCGGGCCCGGGCCGGAGTGGGGGCCCGAGCCCGCTCCCACTGGCGGCTCGGACCCGTAAGGGGCACCTGATCCGTACGGGCCGGGACCGTAGGCGGGACCCGTGCCGTAGTGCGGGCCGGAACCGCTGAGAGACCCCGGCCTGGCGGGCGGCGTGCCGGTGATGGCCCCGTGCAGCGCCTCGATGAACGCCGCGCAGGACGGGTAGCGCTGATCGGGCACCTTGGCCAGGGCCCGCATCATCACCCCGTCGACCTCCGGAGGCAGCTCGGGCCGGAGCTGCGTCAGCGGCACCGGCTGCTCGGCCAGGTGCGCCCAGAGCAGGGCGATGTCGTTGTCGCGTTGAAAAGGCAGCCGCCCGGACAGCCCCTCGTACACCACGCACGCCAGCGCGTACTGGTCGGCCCGGCCGTCGATGTGCTCCTTGTTGATCTGCTCGGGCGACATGTAGCGGGGCGTGCCGATGAACTGATCGGTCTGCGTAAGCCCGGAGATGGACGTGCGGTGCTTGGTGATGCCGAAGTCGGTCAGGTAGACGTGGTCGCCCGCCAGCAGGATGTTGGCCGGTTTCACGTCGCGGTGGATCAGGTCGTGGGTGTGGGCGGCGTCGAGCGCGGCGGCCACCTGGGCGAAGATCCGGGTGCCCTGGTCGAGCGGGAGCGGCCCCCGGTCGTAGATGAACCGGCGCAGGTCGAGCCCGTCGACGTAGCGCATCGCGATGTAGAGCACCCCGTCGGCGTCGGCGTTGGCCTCGTAGATGGGGATGATGTTGGGGTGCTCGATGCTGGCGACGGTACGGGACTCCAGGATGAACCGCTGGCGGAAGCGGTCGTCGACGCTCAGCACCGGGTTGAGGATCTTCAGGGCGACCCGCCGGCTCAGCCTGGGGTCGAGGGCCAGGTAGACCACGGCCATGCCGCCCTTGCCGATGATGTCCTCGACGTAGTAGCCGGCCACCTCCTGACCGATGAGACCTCTGTCGTTCACGTGCATCACGACGTCTCGGCGGGCTGGCCGCAGTAGCCGCAGAACCGGTGGGCCTGGCCGAGCCGCATGCCGCAGGCGGTGCAGAACTTGACGGCCGGCTCCTGCGCGGTCAGCACCTGCTGCTGCTGCGGGACGGCCGGGAACTGCAGCGAACGGCGCACCATGACCGTCTGGTTGGCGCCCTCGTCGTAGCCCTGCTGGGGGACGAACGGCGGCAGGTGGTCGTCCGGCCGCTCCCCGCCCCGGTGACGCCGCCACAGCAGGAACGCGCCCGCGGCGGCGGCCACGAACAGCACGCTCGCCGCGGCGATGAACGGCCAGAGCGGCACCCCGCCGGAGGCCGGGGCCGCCGCCCGCTTGGTGCCCGCGTCCTCGGGGCCGCCCCGCTTGGCGAGCGCGATCTTGAGCAGGTCGGCGGCGACCACGTTGCCCGGGTAGAGCTCCAGGACGCGCTGGAAGCCCGGCGCGGCCTCGGTGTAGTACTTGGTGTGGTAGCGGGTCAGCGCGTTCTCGAAGGCGGAGTCGATCGCCCCCCGGCGCGGCGCGATCCCGGCCTTCGACAGCGTCGAGGTGATCTCCCGTACGCCGATCATCCTGGCGTCCTTGCCGCCGCCGATGAGCAGCCCGACGACGTGGCCGTCCTTGTCGCCGATGACGGGGGCGCCGATCATGCCGCGGTCGGCCAGGCCGCCCAGCTTGACGGGCTCGTCGGCCTTCTTCTCCGGGTCGGCGAACGGCCTGCCGGTCGCGCCCGCGCCGCCGCCCTTGCCCAGGTGGGCGATCTCCACGGTGGTGCGCACGTTCGGGCCGGGACGGCCGAGGAAACCGGCCACGCTGGTGGGCGCGCCCTCCTGGTCGGGCACCTTGTCGGCGAGCGGGGCCGTGGGCATGCCGACGCTGCCGACCGCGCGGGCGGTGGGCATCAGCACGGCGGGGGTGTCGGGGCCGGAGCCGGACCGCACCAGCTCGGCCTCGAAGCCGTCGGCGTCGGCGGGCGACACGTTGGGGAAGATCGTGATGTCGGTGGTGACGTCGATGATGCAGGTCGCGGTGGACCTCTTCGGCGGGTAGCAGTCCTTGAGGTGGCGGTCGAGGATCGGGTCGTCCAGCGAGTGGCGCTTGGCGTCCTGCGGGATCTTGACGTCGTGGTGCTCGGCGAACACCTTGTTGGCGGCCGTCACGGCGACGGCCTCCTCGTCGGTCTTGACCACCCGGGTGAGCGTGACGATCGCGCCGTCGGGGTTGACGACGATGCCGGTGCCCTCGCCGATGGGGAAGTCGTAGGAACGCTCGACGTGACGTAACTGGCTGACGTGGTCGAGAAGCGTGATCTCGACGTGGGAGACCGCCTCGACCCGCACCACGGCGGGGGTGACCAGGTCGGTGATGCCGCTCGGGTGCTCATGGGCCGCCGCGGGTATCGCGAGGAGAGCGACCGTCACCGCGACACCGCTTGTCAGCGCTGTGAGACGTGCCATCACCGCTCCCACACGAAGGGTTACAACCAGGGTCCCAATCACCTGTCGTAAGTCAATAGAGCCGCGTATGAAGAAGCGGTTGCAGTACTTCCCCCGACGTAAGAACCCCTCACGACGCCCTATCGCGCCACACCCGCCCGGCGTTACATCCCTTGAGAAATCACCCGAGTTCGGCAGGGTCGAAGCTGACGGGGAACGGCTTCGCCAGATCGGCGGTGGTCCCGGCCTTGTAGGCGGTCGGCGGGCCGTACTCGTCGCCGTCCAGCTCGTACACGTAGAGCGTGGGTCCCTCGTCGAGCTCCACCCGCCAGTAAACGGGAATCCCGGCCGCCGCGTATGCCTCCACTTTGAGGGCCCTGTCGCGTGCCTTGGTGCTCGGGCTGACGATCTCGACCGCGAGCAGCAGGTGCTCGGGCGAGAACATCAGCTCCACCTGCTCGGTGGACGCCATCGGCACCACGACCAGGTCTGGGATGAAGAAGTCCTTGTCGCTCACCCGCAGGTTCACCGTCGACAACGGCTCAAGCTCCGGAGGTGAGGCGTCGTCGAGGACCCGCCGGAGGCGGAAGATGACGCGCTGGTGGAGGGGGGTAGGGGCAGGGCTCACCAGTAGGCTCCCGTTGAAGAGCTCGTATCGGTTCCCGTCGTCGGGGAACTTGAGCAGGTCATCGACAGTGAACGGCGGCCTGCCCGGAAGAACCGTGCTCGTGGTCGTCGGTTCGCTCGTCGCCATGATGGTCACCCGCCCAGTATCGGGAATCCGGCCCTTTCCCACATGCTACTTACCCAGATTTCCTTACCTTCGGTAACCGGGCCGCCACGAAGAGGCGCCTTCCTTGACGGCGGTGTGGACGGCGCGGGCGAGCCGGGAGCCCCACTCCGAGCGCGGCCCGCAGAAGACCTCCTGTGGCCCCGAGTCAGGGACGGCCAGGCAGACGGCGTCGGAGGCGGTGCCCGTGCAGGGGTAGCCGGCTTCCAGCAGGGCCTGCGTCTTGGCCTCGGTCATGGTCATGACGGCGTTCACGAGGGCGGCGTCCGTCATCGCGACCGGGAGGATGGCGACGATGTTGACGGTGCCGGCCAGCGGGGCCAGCTCCGGGTCGGCCGCGCCCTCGGGGGCCGCCGCCCAGGTCGGGACCCGTAAGCCGACCGTGGCCACCGCCTCGGCCCCGCCGTCGACGGCGCGGGTGTAGCGGTCGACGGAGGCGGCCGTCATCATGCCGACCCCGTCGCCGCCCGGCCCGAGCTCGGTCAGGTGCTCCACCGGGTCCATCCGCGAGTATCCGGCCACGACCTGGGCGTTCAGCACCCACGTACGCGGCCCGATGCCGCCGCCGAGCATCGCCGAGGAGATCATCCGCCAGCCCGGCCCGAACTCCCAGAGCAGCGATCCGAGCCGGTCGCCGTCCTCGACGCGGTAGCCGAGCTTCACGTCCCTCCTCTGACCAGGTGTACGACGGGCCGCCCGCCGGGGCCCGGCTCGATCATGACACGGGCGTCGAAGTGCTCGCCGACGAGGGGGCCGGTGAGCACGTCGGCGGGGGCGCCGCGGGCCACGGACCGGCCGCCGGCCAGCAGCAGGAGCGTGTCGGCGTACTGCCCGGCGAGCGTCAGGTCGTGCAGGGTGCTGATCACGGTGAGGCCGTCGGCGGTCCGCAGCCGGTCGACGAGTTCCAGCACCTGCTGCTGGTGGCCGAGGTCGAGCGCGGTGGTGGGCTCGTCGAGCAGCAGCACCGGCGCCTGCTGGGCGAGCGCGCGGGCGAGCACCACCCGCTGCCGCTCGCCGCCGGACAGCTCGCCGACCCGGCGGGCGGCGAAGGAGGTCAGTCCGAGCCGCGCCAGCACGCCCGCGGTGATCTCCCGGTCGCGGCGGCTCTCCCGTCCGAGGTAGGGGATGTACGGGGTACGTCCGAGCAGCGCGTAGTCGAAGACCGTCATGTCGGGCGGCAGGGCGGGCGTCTGCGGCGCGTAGGCGATCAGCCGGGCCCGTTCGCGGGGTTTGAGCCCGTGGCCGGGCCGCCCTTCGATGGCCACCTCCCCCTGGTGGTCGAGCACGCCCATGACGGCCTTGAGCAGCGTGGACTTCCCGGCGCCGTTGGGCCCGATGACCGCGAGCCACTCGCCCCGGTGCACGTGCAGGTCCACCCGGTGCAGCACGTCGCGCCCGCCGAGCCGTACCGACAGTGATTCGGCCCGGATCATGTCGCGGTCCCCCGCGTCATGCGCAGCACGGCCACGAAGAACGGCGCGCCGACGAACATGGTGACGACCCCGATGGGCAGCTCGGCGGGGGCGATGACGGTCCGCGCGAGCAGGTCGGCGAGGACCAGGAAGGTCGCGCCGCCGATCAGCGAGAGCGGCAGCACGCTGCGGTAGGAGCCGCCGGCGAGCCGCCGCACCACGTGCGGCACGACGATGCCGACGAACCCGATGAGCCCGCTGACCGCCACCGCGGCGGCGGTGGCCAGGGAGGCGGCCAGCAGCACCACGAACCGGACGCGGGCCGCCCGCACACCGAGCGCGCCGGCCTCCTCGTCGCCGACCGCGAGCACGTCCAGCATCCGCCCGTGCACCATCAGCACCGCCGCGGCGACGGCCGCGTACGGCAGGACAAGCCGGACCTGTTCCCAGCCGCCGCCGACGTCGCCCAGGATCCAGGAGTAGACGCGCCGCAGCTCCTCGACCCCGAGCTGCTGCACGAACGTCTGGACCGCGGTGAGGAACGAGGTGACGGCCACCCCGGCCAGCACCAGCGTCGCGGTGCCCCCGTTCCTCCCGGCGGCGCTGCCCAGCCCGTAGGCGAGGAAGACGCCACCGACGGCGCCGACGAACGCCGCGACGGGCGTGCTGGGCGCCGAGTCGGGCAGCAGCACGACGGCCACGGTGGTGGTCAGCCCGGCCCCGGCGGCGGCGCCCAGCAGGTACGGGTCGGCCAGCGGGTTGCGGAAGACGCCCTGGTATCCCGCCCCGGCCATGGCCAGCAGCCCGCCGACCACGGCCGCCAGCAGCACCCTGGGCAGCCGCAGCTCGTACAGCAGCCCCTGTTCGACGGGCGCCAGCCCGGAGTCGACGGACACCAGCGGCAGCCAGTCGGCGACCTGGAGGACGACCTGCCAGGGCGCGATGTCGGCGGCGCCGCCCAGCAGCCCGGCGATCATGACGGCGGCCAGCAGCGCCAGCCCCACGAGCAGCGCGCCCGGGCGGGCCCGGGCGGGCTTGACCTGCGCCACCGGGTCCTGCGCCCGCCCGGTGGCCTGCTCGGCGAGCACTACTCCGAGGCCGTCTTCGCCACCGCGTCACCGATGGCCTTCGCCAGGTCGACGACGCGCGGCCCCCAGCGGGAGGCGATGTCGTCGTCGAGCTCGATGACCCGGTCCTTCTTGACGGCGGTGAGGTTCTTCCAGCCGGGGCGCTGGGCCAGGGTCTCCTTGTTCTGCCGGCAGCACTTCACGTCGGCCAGGAAGATCAGGTCGGGGTCGGCCTGGGCGATGAACTCGGCCGACAGCTTGGGGTAGCCGCCCGCCGCGTCCGGTGCCTCGTCGGCGATGTTGGTCAGGCCGAAGAGGGCGTAGATCTGGCCGATGAACGTCTTGGACGTGAGCGAGTACGGGGTCTCGTCGAGCTCGTGGTAGTAGGTCAGGCCCTTCCCGGCGGCGGCCCCGGCGGCCAGCTCGTCCAGGGCGGTCTTCATGCCGTCGACCACCTCCTCGGCCTTGGCCAGGTTGCCGGTGGCGGTGCCGAGGTCGAGGATCTCCTGGTACGCCTCGTCGAGGGTTTCGGCGGCGGGCTCGTGCAGGACGGGGACGTTCACCTTGGTCAGCTCGGCGACCACGTGGTCGATGTCGTCGCTGACCACGACCAGGTCGGGCTTCTGGGCGACGATCGCCTCGACGTTCGGCTTGAAGCCGGACAGCTCGGTCCTGGGCGCCTCGGGCGGGTAGTTCGACTGGTCGTCGACCGCGATCACCTGGGGGCCGGCGCCGATGGCGAAGAGCGACTCGGTGTGGACGCTCGACAGGGAGACGATGCGCTCGGGCTTCTTCTCGATGGTGACCTTGCCGTTGGCGGCCTCCACCGTCACGGGGAAGCCGGCGCCGGTCTCGGCGGTGGCGGTCTGGCTGGTGGCGGGGGCGGGGTTGGCTGTCGTGCCGGTCTGGCCGCAGCCGGCCAGGAGCAGCGTTCCCAGCAGCGCGCCCGCGAGGGCCTTGCGTACGGGCCTCACGAGAGAGTCCTTTCACACTGTCGGAACCGAGAGACCCGCGATAAGCGACGGATCACCCTTTTCCACGAGGGATGATGACGTCACGCAGTGGCAGGCGACCTGGCTATGACAGTTGCGGGACAGCGCCGGACTCTCACCGGACTTCGCTGCGGCACTGCGCGTCGGACAAACGCTATCAATCCTCCTTTAGGCGTCGGCGTCAAGGGGTACGGAGCTGGATCTCCGCCTCCTCGATCACCTGCTGGAGGTGGAGGCCGCGGGCGGCGCCGAGCGGATGCCCGCCTTCCCGGACCGTGCGGGCGAACTCCTCGGCCACCAGGGGCAGCGGATCGCCGCCCGGGGTCAGCACCGCGGTGCCCTTCCTGCCGTACACGGCCGCGGTGGCGGGCGGCGGGTCGCCGGCCGCGGCCTGGGTCAGCGAGATCTCGCTGACCGCGCCGCCCTCGTGCTCCAGCAGCAGCCCGGTCCAGCGCAGCGGGTGGCCGTGGGCACGCACCCCGGTGATGCGGCCGAGCGCGGCGTCCATGAGGTCCAGCATGTGCGGCCCGGCGTCGAGCAGCGCGCCCCGCTCCAGCCGCCACGGGGTGGCGAACGGATGGTCGCCGGTGAGGACGCCGGAGATGTTCGCGGCGTGCCCGCCGAACGGCTCGATCTCACGGCACCGGTCAAGGAAGGCCCGAGTGCCCGCCGCGTACCGCAGGGTGAGCACGAGCTGGCTCGGCACGCCCGACTCGGCGACCGCGTCGGCGAGGCGGCGCGCGCTCGCCAGCGAGTCGCCGAGCGGTTTCTCCAGCAGCAGCGCCTTGCCCGCCCGCGCGGCCCGCACCGCGAGCTCGGTCTGGACCGCGGGCGGCACGCAGAACGCGACCGCCTCGCACGCGTCGAACAGCTCCTCCAGCCGCTCGTACACGGGCGCGCCGAGCCGCGCGGCCGACTCGGGCCTGCGCGCCCAGACGCCGGCCAGCCTGGTGTGCGGGCCCGCGGCCAGCATAGGCGCGTGCGCCATCTCGGCCCACGGTCCCGCTCCGACCAGCCCGACGGCCACCGGCTCCATCGTGATCCCTTTCCACGTGATCAGTCCCGATTCGTGACCCTACTCGGACACGCGCGATGACACGATGCCGTCATGATCACTTCCAACCGGCCTCTCGTGCCCTTCGTCGCGGGTGCCGTGGTCCTCCAGATTGCGTTATGGGCCGAAACGAGCCTGGCCGGCGTCTTCCTCGTGTTCCTGGACATGGATGGCCTCCTCGACGTGTTGCCGGTGATCCTGCTGGCAGGCCTGCTGGCGCTCCTGCTGCCGGTGCCGCTGGGCGTGCTGGTGGACCGGGTGGCACGCCGGTCGGCGCTGGTCTGGTCGGGAGTGGCCGGGGCGGTCGCGCTCGGCTCGCTCGTGCCCGCCGTCCTGACCGGCACGGTCACGCAGGTTCACCTCATGCTGGCGCTCGGGGCCGTGATGCTGGTGGCCTTCACGAGTGTGCTGTCGGTGGAGGCCTACCTCCCGGCGGTGACCGGGCGGGACCGGTTCGTGCCGGTGAACGCGCTGCTGTACGGGGTCGCCTCGGCGGGGGCGCTGATCTCCGCCGCAACCATGGGGCCGTTGTACACGCCGCTCGTAGTGACGGTGCTGGCGGTGCCCGCCGCGGGGTTCGTGGTCGCGGCGCTGCTGTTCCGGCAGGTGGACGTGGCCGAGGAGCCCGCACCGCCGCGGGCGGGGCTGTGGGGGGAGGCGGTGAAGGGGGTCCGGTTCACGCTGACGCATCCGCAGCTCCGGGCGATCGCCGTCTACCTTGTGGCGCTGTCGTTGCTGCAGCGGCTGATCGCCCGGCCAGCCGGGAGCGCGGAGGTCCTGGAGTCGATCGTCCTGCTGGCGCCCCTCGTAGGGGCGCTCGCCGCCGTCCTGTTGCACCGCCGCACGGAGGCACTCCGGCTGGCCTGGCTGGCCGTCGTGGTGACGTCGCCGTTCGCGCTGCTGTTCGCGTTCCCGCTGGGGGCCGTCGGGTACACGCTCGGCGAGGCGCTGCCGCTGGCCGGAGCGGCGACGGCGGCGATCGCCCTGCTCAGCCACCGGCAGGTGATCACGCCGCCCCGGCTGCTCGGCCGCTCGGGCGGCACGCTGCTCACGCTCGTCGCCCTGGCCGCGATCCCCGGCGTCGTGCTGAAGGGTATGGCTGACCAGTATCTGGGCGATCTCGGTTCGTCGCTGCTGCCCGCGCTGGCCGCAGCCGGGGTGCTGGCGGCGGCGGTCCCGCTCATCAGATCGAGTCGGTACGAGCCTTCCAGCGACGTAGAGGAGGACACGCCGGCCGCGGGCTCCTGACGCCCGGTGCCGAGCAGGGCATGCCTGCCGCGGACACCCGGCTGCTTGAAGCGGCCTCGGAGCGGTGCCGGATGATGGGGTGATGGACGAGATGGTGCTGCTCCGCCACGGCGAGACGGAGTGGAGCAGGACGGGCAGGCACACCGGGCGGACCGACGTGCCGCTGACCCCGCGCGGCGAGGAACAGGCCAAGGCCCTCATCCCGGTGCTCAGGGAGAGCTCGTTCGGGCTCGTCCTGGTCTCGCCCGCGCAACGTGCCACCCGGACCGCCGACCTGGCCGGGCTTGGTTCGTACGAGGTCGACCCCGATCTGTGGGAGTGGGACTACGGCGGCTACGAGGGCGTCACCACCCCCGACATCAGGAAGGAGCGGCCGGGCTGGTACCTGTGGCGCGACGGCGTGCCCCCGGGCAAGACGCCGGGCGAGAGCGCCGCCGAGGTGGGCGCCCGCGCGGACCGGGTGATCGAGCGGGCCATGCAGACGGACGGGCGGGTGGCGCTGGTCGCGCACGGCCACCTGCTGCGCGTGCTCACCGCGCGCTGGCTGCGCCTGGACCCGGCCGACGGGCGGCTGTTCCGGCTGGACACCGGCACCTACTCCCGGCTGGCCTTCGAGCACGGCGAACCGGTGATCAGGACGTGGAACGCCCCGGCCGGCCGGCTCTGAGGTGCCAGAGGATCGACGGACACCCGGCCGGACGAGGCGCGACGCCGCCGTCTTCGGGCGGGGTGCGGGGAGCGACGGACGCCAGGCCGGACAGAGGCGCGACGTCCTTGGGCGGGAGCGGCGGGCGTCAGTAGGCTCCCTTGACCTCGACGATCTCGGCGAGGGGGAACTCCAGGTAGTCGCCCGCCTCCTCGCACCAGGCGTCCAGCGCGCCGCCGCGCAGCTCGCCGTGGCTGATGGTGGCGGTCAGGCCGTCGGTGAGTTTGATGCCCGCCCGTACGCCCCGGTCGACCACGAAGCCGAGCAGCGACTGCTGCGCGGTCGGCAGCCGGGTCGCCATCCGGCCGATGACGGCCCAGGTGCGGCCGTTGCGTTCGCCCGCCTGGCGGCTCTCGGCGATCAGGCGGCGGGCGTGCTCGTGCGGGTCGGGCGGCGGCTCGGCGATCAGCGGCCCGCCGGGCAGTTCGGCGTCGGGCAGTTCGGCCACCTGCCCGCCCGGCAGCAGGATGAGTTTGCCGCTGCGGGGCTCCTCGGCGCGGGTGCGCCGGATGGCGATCTCGCCGGTGTCGGCGACGGGTACGGGCGCGTACCCGGCCTCGCGGAGGGCGGCGAGGGTGCGCTCGGCGCCGGTGGCGGCGACCAGCACTGTGGGGGCGAGCAGCCGCAGCCCCAGCCTGGTCAGCCGCCGGTGGGCGGCGATCTCGGCCAGCAGCGCGGGGTCGGAGGCCTGCACGACGCAGCCGACCGTGGTGACGGTCACCTCGCCGTGGCGGCGGGCGACGTCGTGCACCAGGTACTCCAGCGGCTGCGGGATGGCGCCCACCCCGGACAGTTCCTCCAGCAGCTCGTCGGCGTCGTAGCCGCGGTCGAGGGCGCGGCGCACGCTCTCGGTGGTGAACCGCCACACCGAGGCCGCGCCCCGCGACTCGCGCTCGGCGACCCGGTCGAGCAGCTCGGCCAGCTCCGCCGACGGCGGGCCGGTCACCACCGCGGTGAGGTCGGGCCCGAACAGGGCGCTCCTGCGCACGCTGGCCAGCGCCCGGACGGACGCCTCCACCAGCGCGGGGTCGTGCTCGACCAGCGGGGCGGAGTCGTCGCTCTCGCCGCCCGCCTTGGCGGCCAGCCCGGCCAGCGCCCGGCCGAGGTCGGTGAGCGCGTCGTTGGCCATCAGGCCGAGCAGCCGGGACTCGTCGAGCACCGCCGAGGCGCACCGGTCGAGCAGGTCGGGGTCGGTCAGCGGGGCGTGCCAGCGCACGTTCGCCACCAGGCTGTCGCGGTCGGCGACGGCGGTGCCGGCGGGCAGCCGCAGCAGCGCCGCGAGCACGGCGTGGCGGATGCGGGCGATCGCGGCGCCGGCCTGCTCGTCGCCGAGGACCGTGCCGTACCGGCCGTCGATCTTACGGAGCGACGAGCGTTCCATCCGCCACCAGGCCGACAGCAGCACCCGCAGCCGGGCGGCGCTCTCGTCGAGCCGCCAGCGGTCGAACCGCTCGGTGGGCACCAGGCCGCCGGACTCCTCGTCCCAGGCGAGCAGCCGCGCCACCGCGCAGATCTCCAGCAGCAGCCGGGTCTCGTCCTCGTCGCAGCCGGTCTCCTTGGCGATCCTGCGCACCTCGCGCACGCCGACGCCGCCGGTCTTGAGCAGCGGCAGCGGTGTCTTGGAGGTGTTGTCGAGCAGGGCGGCGCAGCGCTCCACCACGTGCGGCGCGGCGAGCGTCATCAGGTGGTCGACCTCCTCGGGGTCGACGGGGATCACGGCCACTTCGGGCGGGTGCGGCGTGAACGGCGGGCGGAAGCCGGGGCCGCGCCGGCAGAGCGCCACCTCGCGCGGCATCTCGGCGACGTTCCAGCTCGACCGGTAGAGCAGGCCGTGGTCGGCCGCCCACTTCTCGGGCGTGCCGGTGGTGACGAACCTGCCGCCGTCGACGTCGCGTACGGGACCGCGCCAGGCGAACTCGTCGAGCAGCGCGGCGGTGCCCTCGGGGGCGTGGCGCAGCAGCGCGGCCACGTGGTCGGGGTCGGCCAGGGCGGCGCTCACCCGGGCGACCGTGCGGCGCTTGCTGGCCTGGGGCGGCAGGCCGAGGTTCTGGGACAGGGCGCGCAGCGCGTCGCGGCTGATGGTCCACGAGTCGAGGTAGTGGCCGAGTGGTTCGCCGAGGCCGAGCGGCTCGCTCCAGTTTCGGGCCACCGCCTCGGCCAGGCGGATCTCGCCGTCGTCGGCGGGGCAGGCCAGCGCGTGGTCGTAGAGGTGGCCGAGCCAGCGGTCGACGTCGGCGCGCGGCGCCCCCAGGAACTCGGCCAGCCGGTCGGCGGTGGGCCGGGTGAGGACCAGGCAGGCCTCGGCGAGCTGCAGGCAGGGAAGGGGGAGGGTGCGCAGCGCCGCCATCACGGCGAAGCCGTTGGTGAGCCGCTGGGCCAGCGTGTCGAGCCGCCGGGGCCAGGGCGCGGCCAGGGCGTCAGGCCGGTGCGTCAGAACGCGGGCGAGCCTGTCTTCGTCGAGGGTCCGTAGCCAGCCGAGCAGGTGATCGTCCATCGTTCTGCACTTCCATGGGGTCGCGCGTGGAACTCACCGTGAGCCATGACCATCCACGGTAGTGCAGATCACTCCCGGTCAGGAGAGGACCGCCCACACGATCTTCCCGTGGGGCGAGAGCGCGGACCAGCCCCAGCGAAGGCTCAGTGAGTCGACGATGTGGAGACCCAGGCCGCCGGTGTCGAGAGGGCCAGAGTATCGCAGCGCGGGCACCGAGGAGCAGGGATCGGCGAAGGCGCTGGTGACCAGATTGCCGCGGCGCACCAGCGACATGTGCACGGGACCGAGCCCGCAGGGGTCGCCGGGGCGCAGGCCGTGCCGTAACGCGTTGGTGGCCAGCTCGGACACGACGAGCTGCATGTTCTCGGCCGGTTCGGTCAGGCCCCAGGCGGTGAGGACGCCGGCGGCGTAGCTGCGGGCGCAGTGGACGGATTGGGCGCTGGGAGGGAGCACGATCGTGGCGCTCGCGGCCGGCCCGGGTTCGAGGAGGTCGCTCGCCGCCTCCGGCCACCAGCCGACGGGGGGCCACCAGTCGAACGTGGTCCACTGGCCGGCTGCCGTGGTGGATTGCACATTGATCATTGTGCGCCAAACTCTCGTGCAGTTGCAAGAGCGAATGCACGTGCAGACACCGCGTGCATTCGCTACGGTTTCCCCAAAAGGTCAATCTGGTGGGAAAGGGGATCTTGGCCGCGGCCCATGATCTTTCGGCCGTGAAGTGACAGACTGAGTGCCAAGGAAACGACCAAGGAGCACCACGTGTCCATCGATCCGCCCGGTTCCGCTTCGACCGTACGGCGCATCATGCTCGGTGCGAGCCTGCGGCGCCTGCGCGAGAAGCGCGGGCTCACGCGCGACCAGGCCGGATTCCACATCCGCGCCTCCGAGTCCAAGATCAGCAGGATGGAGCTCGGGCGCGTCGGATTCAAGACACGTGATGTCGAGGACTTGCTCACGCTCTACGGCGTCGTCGACGATGCCGAACGCCGTGCTCTTCTGGAGATGGTCCGAGAGGCCAACACTCCCGGCTGGTGGCAGAACTACTCGCAGGAACTTCCGAGCTGGTTCACCACCTACGTGGGGCTGGAAGAGGCCGCGAGCATGATCCGTACGTACGAGGTGCAGTTCGTGCCCGGCCTGCTGCAGACGGCCGCGTACGCGCGATCGGTGATCCAGCTCGGCAATCCCGACGTGCCCGACGAAGGAATCGAACGCCGCGTGCATCTGCGCATGCAGCGGCAGGAGCGCTTCACCAAGAACGACGGCCCCCGGCTCTGGGCGGTCATCGACGAGGCGACGCTCAAGCGGACCATCGGCGGGCGCAAGGTGATGGCCGAGCAGCTCCGCCATCTGCTGGAGGTCGCCGCCCTGCCCAACATCACCCTTCAGGTGATGCCCTTCAGGTACGGCATGCACGCCGCTGAGGGAGGCGCTTTCAGCATCTTGCGGTTTCCCGAGTCCGACCTGTCGGACGTCGTCTACGTCGAACAGCTCTGGGGTGCCCTGTACCTGGACAAGCGCGAGGACATCGACCCGTACCTCACGGCCATGGAGCAGCTGTGCGTGGAGAGCACCACGCCCGGGGGCACCGTCGAGCTCATCGGCGGACTTCTCAGAAAGATGTAGATGAATCAGACCTATAACGGCATGCCCGCAGGCGACCTGTCCGGCGTGGCATGGCGCAAGAGCCGTTACAGCAACTCTCAGGGCAACTGCGTGGAGCTCGCGAAGCTCCCCGACGGTGGGATCGCGGTGCGCAACTCCCGCTTCCCCGACGGCCCTGCGCTGATCTACACCCGTGACGAGATCCGGGCCCTGGTGCTCGGAGTGAAGGACGGAGAATTCGACGGACTGCTGGTGTAACACGGTGTTCACCTCCGGCGGGGCCGCGTAACCGGGCCGCGCCGGAGGCGTAACGGGCGGGCAGACTCCCCCCAGGCAGGATCGGGTCATGCCCGACCAGATGACGCTGTACCCGATCGCCGACGACGTGCTGTTCGCGCCCGGCGGCAAGGTCGTGATCCGCACCTACGGGGTGGCGCCCGCGGGTTCCGCCGGCGCGGTGTCCTACCGGACCTGGGTGACCGGTGTCAGGGACCGGCCGCGCTACTGGCGCTGGGGCCACTTCGAAGACGCCGCCCGGGGGCACCGCAGTGTCCTGGAGTGGCTGACCGGCCGCGGCCCGCAGCCCGCCCAGGCGCCGTCCTGAGCGGGACCGCTCCGGGGTCTCAGGCCTTCTTCAGATTCGCCACGAGCTCTTCGAGGAAGCCGGCGTACCCCTGGTAGCTGAAGGGCACCTCGGCCCGCCACGGGTAGAGGCGGCCGGCCTTGACCGCCGGGAGCTCGGCGAAGGTCGGCTTCTTCATCATCTCCTCAGGCTTGAGCGCCTGCGTGCGGGTGTCGTACAGGATCACGTCCGCCTCGTAGGCGTCGGCGTTCTCCCAGCTGAGGGTCTGGAAGAAGCCGCCCTCGTCCACCTTGTCGGGTACGACGACGTTCAGGCCGTTGTCGGTGAGGTGGAGGATGTCGGGGTACTCGGGCGGGTTGACCACCCACATCTGGTCGGAGCCGCCCGACATCATGAGGATCTTGAGGTCCTTGAAGGCGGCCAGCTCCTTGGTGGCGGCCTCCATGCGGGCCTTGGCCTCGGGCACGCCCGCCAGGTCGGCGCCGAGCGACCGGGCGAGCTCCTCGTACCTCCCGATCACCTCGGTGGCGGTCTTGCCGGTGAGCATGATGCCGACGGTGGGGGCGACCTGCTCGATGGTGTCCTTGGACTTCTCGGGCACGTACCAGAGCGTGCCTTTCTCGTACATGCTGCTGACCAGCAGGTCGGGCTCAAGAGCGATGTACTGCTCGACGTTGAACTCGTCCCACACGTTGCCCAGGCCGGTGACCTGGGTGATGTCGACGTTGCCGACCTGCGGGTCCTTGGCGCCGTCCTGGAGCTTGTGCGGGCCGAAGACGCCGACGGGACGGACGCCGAAGTCCCAGAGCGCGGCGGCGGCGCCGACCTGGGCGACCACCCTGGCGGGAGTCCGGTCGAGCTCGATCTTCTCGCCGCGGTCGTCGGTGAACGACCAGGGCTGCGCGGCCGGGGCCGACGACGAGGCGGGGGCCTGGGCCGTACCGCCGCCCGTGCCGCCGCCGCACGCGGCGAGCGTGACGGCGGCGGCCAGACCCGCCGCCGCGGCGAGGAACCCCCGCCGAGCCAGGACCGGTCCCGACATGACTACTCCCTAAGGTTAGGCTTGCCTCTGTGACGGGGCTTTAGATTAGCCTCGCCTAAGTTAGACCATGAGGAGAGGGGGTCGGGTGCGCCCGGCTGAGCACGCCGCGCCCAGTGCCGGGCTCGCGCGTACCGCCTCCGCCGCGGACGGCGGGGAAGCCCCGCGACGGCGGCGGCAGGCCGCCCTCGCCGCGGGCCTGCTGGTGGCGCTGGGACTGCTGGTGCTCGTCGCGCTGGCCAGCGTGGCGCTTGGCGCGCGGGCGATGCCGCTCACCACCGCGCTGGACGCCTTCCTCGCCCCCGACGGGTCGAGCGACCACACGGTCATCAGGGAGCTGCGGGTGCCGCGCACCCTGCTCGGCATCGGCGTCGGCGCGGCGCTCGGGCTGGCCGGGGCGCTCATGCAGAGCCTGACCCGCAACCCGCTGGCCGACCCGGGCATCCTCGGCATCAACGAGGGCGCCGCGCTGGGGGTCACGCTCGCGCTCGGGCTGCTCGGGCTCACCGACCCGGCCGTCTACGTGTGGTTCGCGTTCGCGGGCGCCGCGGGGGCGTCGGTGGTGGTGTACGCGCTCGGCGCCTCGGGGCGCACTGGAGGAGGTCCGGTACGGCTCGCGCTGGCGGGCATCGCGGTGGGCATGGTCTTCACCGCCATGTCCTCGGCCATCATGCGCGTCGACTCCGAGACCTACGACCGGATGCGGTTCTGGCTGACCGGCTCGCTGGCGGGGCAGACGGCCGACACGGCGCTGCGGCTGGCGCCGTTCCTGGCGGCCGGGCTGGCGCTGGGGCTGTTCCTGGGCCGGCCGCTGAACATGCTGTCGCTGGGCGACGACGCCGGCCGGGCCCTGGGCGTGGCCGTCGGCCGGACGCGGGCGCAGACGGCGGTGGCGGTGACGCTGCTGTGCGGGTCGGCGACGGCGGCGGCCGGGCCGCTCTGGTTCATCGGGCTGGCGGTGCCGCACGCGGTGCGCGCGGTCGTCGGCCAGGACCAGCGGTGGGTGCTGCCGTACTCGGCGCTG
>Ga0079224_100005558_pt1 | contig 16572 bp, 10 predicted proteins | sample Stecom2015_FD_80414 | JGI IMG/M metagenome (GOLD analysis project Ga0079224, IMG submission 80414) | Agricultural soil microbial communities from Utah to study Nitrogen management - Steer compost 2015 | ecosystem: Environmental > Terrestrial > Soil > Agricultural land | place: USA: Utah... | reverse complement strand
TTATTTACGGTTCTTGTAGAGATAGAACCACTGAAACCAAAAAAGAGGCCCAGTCTGAACCGCCCGAAACGCACCTTGTGATCAGTATTTCTCAACGGCAGTTATACGTACTGGAAGGGAGCGACACGATACAGCGGCATGCAATATCTGTAGGTACAGAAGAATACCCTACACCGGTGGGCGAGTTCGAGATACACCAGATCGATTGGAACCCCGACTGGACGCCACCTGATAGCGAGTGGTCAAAGGACGAAAGTTACAAGAAACCCGGTCAGGAAGGAAACCCTATGGGGAGGGCTCGCATTATTTATGAGATGCCATATACCATACACGGTACTACCGAGCTCGAATCATTAGGTAACGCTGAGTCACATGGTTCGGTGCGGATGGCCAACGCGGAAGTGATCGAGCTTGGACGTTTCTTGATGGAACGATCGGGCTCCGGGCAGTCCGAGGAATGGTTCAAACGTGTGTTGAGCGACTCAACAACAATGGAATCGGTAAAGCTGGCGCAGCCAATCCGGCTGACGAATGAAGAATGATTGAAAATGCACCTGTGTTCCTAATACCTTTGCTCATATCTAAGATAGTCACTGTACAACTTGTTTGCTTTGGGGTTGTTGTTGTTCGGAGTCATATAGCTCAGGTGTTCGAATAAGACAATTCTATCGGCATATTTTCTTGCCACATTCAAAGAAGAAATTAATTCTGAAATTGTAAAGGGAATAAATTGATTTCCCATTAAAGCGTTTTCAACATCAACCCAGAAGGTTTTACCCGCACGGTGAACAACTTCACTTCCCCAAGCTTGTGCTATTTCGGTAGTCTGTAAACTAGCGAGCTTGGTTCCAATGCCATCGATCATCATCCAGATATCAACTTGATCCAGTTCGTTGATCCAGCGACCCCAAAAACTTTCTAAGTACGCAGGTGAGGGAGCGTGTGGTGTTGCTATTCCATTACTGTCTGTCTTCCATTCTGGATAGAGACCTATCGAGTGAATTATCTTTAGGCTGGGATGGATATCTTTAACATAGGCGATTACTGACTTTGTAGCATTGAAAAACCGATCCTTATCTTTTTGACTTTTAAAGTTATTGGGATTGGGTTCATTCGCGATATAGTAACCGTAAAAACTCGGACTATCCTTGTAGCGATCGATCACGTTGAACCGGAATTTCATCGCCTTGGGAGATAACCAGTACTCCAAAGCTTCTTCAGCTTGATCATATCGTATATTAATTGGTACGAGGAAATCACCTAAAATAATTTTCATATCTAGCTTTTCAGCTGCCGCAAAAATAGCACCTAGGGGATCGCGACTGCCGAGATTATGGAATGTTGTGAAACCGCCATTGGGAATGTAGGTGTAGTATTTGTTTGTCTCAACATCCCATATTGCACTGTAATGAATTATAATGACATCCATGCCGGCATTTTTTACCATCGCAACTTCAGCCGCAAGTTCTTCGTCATTCCAGTCATCGATACGAGAAATACCGAGCTGCCAAAATGTGCCGGTGGCGAGAGGCAAAACAGCCGTGTCCGCCTTCGGCTCATGAGGATGATTCATGATGCCTGCATTTGCTGTATTGACAAGAAACAAACAAGCTATCACCAGCAATGTGCTCCAAACCCGAGTCATCCCTTTTCGTTTGCTATCCGCGCCGGTTAAATTGAATTCGTCGAGTGAAATCTGCATATCAATGGTGAGTTACCTAATTTCTGCAAATTAAATATTTGGCTGGAGATTTCTTGAAAATATTTCTATCTTGTCGGCGTTGTAAACCAAATATTAAGCGATTGTTCACGAAAGAGGTAGCAGATGATTTGTTGATCCGTAGGGTTAAACAGGGAAATGAACTGGCATACAAAAAGCTGTATGAACGGTATTATCAGCGTGTTTTTGATTTATCCCTTGTAATTATCAAGGAAGAGAACTGGGCTCTTGATGTGGTTCAGGAGGTTTTCTTAACCCTTTGGACGAATCGGGCAAAGCTTCAGGAAGGATCGGATATTTGGTACTATATTCGGGTGATCACAAAAAATAAATGTATTTCGAAGCTACGTGAAATCCAAAAGGACAGACTCTTGAAAGAAAAACTGGCCATGGCAATTCACGAACGATCGACAGCGGAATACGATACGATGGTTGAAAAGGATTTATTCGAACGATTGGAATGGGCAAGGGAAAAGCTGACTCCACAGCAAAACTTGATCTTTGCCTTGTGCAGAGATGAGTCGCTGGAATATCAAGAAGTTGCTGAACGTTTAAATATTTCAAAAAATACGGTTAAAAACCACATGGTTGCATCGCTCCGCCTGATTAGACGTTTACTCAAAAACGATATTATTTATCTTCTCATCTTTTTTATAAAAAATTAAAAATTGATCTAGTCCCACCCGGGCGTTTCTGCGTTTCTTAAGAAACACCGATTATGAACGAAGATGAATTTGATGACCTCTTGAGGAGGTACCTGGATGATTCCATCAGTGAGCAGGAGCTCGACCTATTCTTAAATTATATTTCTTTTTTAGATAATGATGTGATTATTAAAAGGATCGATAGTGCGTTAAAGGAAAAAGATGCTGATCAAAAGGCTAAGATGATTCCGTTATTGCATTCGAAGAGAAAGAAGAAAAAACGTGTTCACATCTACGCTGCTGCTTCTATAGCTCTGTTTATTGCTATTGGACTAATTTGGGGAAGGACTGCTTTACTGGACGGGGAGGATTTAAATGCTCATGCAGGTGATGATATTCTGATGGCCGAATCTGAAATTATGGTTCGCTCTTCCGATGGTGAAGTTAGGGTGTTGGGACAAAAGGATAGTTTGTATCGGTTGGGTGCGTTAGAGATTAACCTGGATGCGGCCGGACAGATTTCCTACGCGATGAACCATGAGAAGGTCAATGTGAATGAAGAGATTACAATTCATATTCCGAAGGGGAAAACTTCCTTCCTGCAACTGTCTGATAGTTCGAGAGTTTGGCTGAATAGCAATTCGGAAATTCGCTTTAAAACCCATTTTGAAAAAGAAAGCCGCATCGTGAGCCTTTCCGGCGAGGCTTACTTTGAAGTGAAACATGATGAAAGCAGACCTTTTATCATCCATACGGAAACACATGATATTGAAGTTCTCGGTACTTCCTTTAATGTCTCTTCGTATCGGGGGATGACAGCTAAAACCACCTTGATGGACGGTTCTGTGCGTATAAGCCATGCGTCTCATGAAGCCATTCTAAAACCCAGTCAGCAGTTTTCGGTTGGCGCAAACGGACAGACTGCCGTGTCTCAGGCGGATGTGTCTGAAACCCTGGCCTGGAGAAACGGACGTTTTGTGTTCGACAGGATGCATCTGAAAGATTTGTTGACTTATTTGTCGAACTGGTACCCGATTCAGGAGATCGAGGTGGATAAATGGACGAACGATGTATTTACGGGAACATTTACACAAGACAGGAGCTTGAAAAATATTCTGGATAAGCTTGCGAAAACGTCTTCTTATGAGTTTCAGATCAATGATGGAAGGCTACATATATCTCTTAAACAATAAATTAACTATTCTACGAAAGAATCATGATTAAACCATTACCCAAATTGAAAATGCAAGCAGGAGGTCGAAAGCGAAAGGGCGTTCGATGGCTGACGGCTTTTACAATAAGCCTGGTGCTGGCAATCCCGATGTTTGCGATTGGCCAGGAGATTTCTCTGAGTAGACAGGCTGGATTGCTGAAAGACTTCCTTAAGGAAATTAAACGACAGAGTGGATACGATTATGTTTATAATGCCAATCAGGTGAATGATGAAATGGAGATTGTTTATTATGCGAACGGCGAATCCTTAGAGAAGGTGTTGTCTCGTTCGCTGGGACAAGCGGATCTGGAATTTAGTATTCAGGACGAGATGATTATCATTAACCCGAAATCGGGACGGGCGACCTTGCAAGCAAGTCGTGCAGCTCAGCAGTATAATTATTCGGGGCAAGTGAAGGATGATACGGGAGTGGGCCTGCCGGGGGTTACCGTGAAGGTGAATGAACAGCAAACAGTTGTGGTAACGGATGAAAAGGGGCTTTTCAGTTTTCAACAGACAGTAGACGAGGTTACGGTTGAGCTATCGATGATCGGGTTTAAAACTATTCAGTATGATTTAAGACCGGATGTCGCTGCAGATATTTTAATGGAGGGAGATATTAGTGCTCTGGAAGAGGTGATGGTGGTAGGTTATGGCGTCCAGAAAAGAAAAAATTTAACGGCGGCTGTATCACAGGTAAGTTCAGAGGAAATAACCCGCGCACCGGTGCAGAACTTGTCGAATATGCTCACAGGTAAGTTGCCCGGATTGACGAGTATTCAGAACTCGGGTATGCCGGGACAGGACGGTACGTCTTTACTGGTCAGGGGTGTAAATTCTTTTACTGGATCTAACAGTCCGATGATTTTGGTGGACGGGGTGCCGAGACTGATTGATTATGTGAATCCGAATGATGTAGAGTCAGTGACTGTGTTGAAGGATGCAGCCGCAGCTATTTATGGTATTCAGGGTGCTAACGGAGTGATTTTGATTACGACGAAAAAGGGTTTTGACGGAGCTGCTAAGATCCAATACGATGGCTCGACAACCTTGAACCAGAATACAGCTATGCCTGAAATGCTGAATGCAGCAGACTATATGTATTGGCATAATAAAGCTCGCTCTATGGATGGTTTAACACCGCTCTGGGATGCTGAAATCCAAAATAGGGTAATGACAAATGATTCGACCAGTATTTGGGGACAGACGGATTGGATGGATTTGATCTTCAGAACGGGCGTGACGCAAAATCATAATATTTCGGCATCCGGTGGTAGCGAGAAGACAAAATATTATACCAGCCTGGGACTGATGGATCAGGAGGGTACGCTGATTAATACGGATATGCGCAGATTTAATGTGCGCGGTAATCTCGACGTTGAAGTAGCAAAGAAGCTGAATTTGGAGGTAAACCTTTCCGGACATCGTGTGGACCGGCATTGGCCCGGTACGGCTGTCGGTTCGCAAACCGAATTTAATCCGATACGCCAAGCCATTAATTCGATCCCGATCATTAAGTCGGAATACCAAGGCTTTCCGACGGGATGGACGGGCTCGTCATATAAGGTGAATGGCTATGCTGCACTCAATGAATCGGGTTATAATGATATGACCAACTGGACATTCGATTCAAGTGTGAAACTAGAGTACGATGCTGCGGGTATTTCTGAAAACCTGAGAAATTTGAAGATATCAATCTTTGGAGCCTATAATTATTCGAATACCATTAATTCGAACTATGCTAGATTCTATCAATTGTATACACTGAACCCATTGCTTGAGGAAGGGATTTCAGGAGCGAGTGGTTTTTCGGAAGATAATGTGTACTCAAAGTCTTCTTCTTGGGGTGATTTCTATTTATGGCGACCGGAAATTAATTACACGAATGACTTTGGTAAGCACCATGTAGGGGCGATGTTGTTATTTGAAGCGAAACAAAGTTATTCGAACACGATGACAGGTACGAAACGCGGATATTATAGTGATGAACCTGTAGATTTATCGCTCGGTACGACGCTTCCGGAAACACCTATTTCCGGATCTCACGTGTACTCGGGTGGACAGGTTTCGTATGTGGGAAGGGTTAATTATGCTTATAATGCTACTTACCTGGCTGAATTGGCCTTCCGTTACGATGGGTCTTATATTTTCGCACCTGAAAACCGTTGGGGCTTTTTTCCCTCTGCTTCGGTGGCTTGGGTGATTTCGAATGAGAAATTTTTCCAAGAAAATGTAAACGATGTGAATATGCTGAAGTTGCGTGCCAGCTATGGTAATACGGGTAATGATGCAATCAGCCCTTTTCAGCACAATTCACTGTTCGCGCTGGCGAACAACAGTATGGTCTTTGGCGGACAGGCAGTGTCTCAGTTTTACTCGACGAATCCGTACTTGTATAGGAATTTGACTTGGGCGAGTACGGATAATTATAATTTGGGTCTGGATGTTGAGCTTTGGAATGGGAAATTGGGTGCTGAATTCAATGTGTTCTACAAGCTAACGAAGGATATCTTGGAATCGCAAGGAGGGAATTATCCGCCGTCACTGGGTGGCTATTATCCTTCTTTCGTGAACTCGGGTAGGGTTGAAAACAAGGGTTTTGAACTAAGCATACGCCACTCGAATGTAATTGATGAGAATTGGAGCTACAGTGTTGATGGACACGTGGCTTATGCGAAAAATAAGGTGCTTTCCCGGATCGTAACGGATAATGTGCCAAATTATAGGGCGCCGATCGGTGAGTCGATCGGAGCGCGTTATGGGTTTGAGGCTCTGGGTCTGTTCCAGACGCTAGAAGAGCTGGACGCTTATCCCGCGGCGCCTTCTGGTTTTTTAAGGCTGGGCGACTTGAAGTACAGGGATGTCAACGGTGACGGTATTATCAGCTCGCAATTCGACTATATGAAAATAGGTTATGGTGGGATTCCAGAATTTAATTTCGGGTTGAATTTAGACCTGAATTATAAGGCCTTGAGCTTATCGATGTTATGGCAGGGGGTAACACATGTGGATTATGAATTATCTGGTGCATATGATAGCGGGGTGATCGCTTCTACCGTGTACACCGACCATTTTTCAGCGAACGGGAATTCGCCTTATTACTTGACCGAAAGGGCATGGACACTTGAAAATACAAATGCTGAATATCCACGATTGTCTACGGTGGCTAATGGGAATAACGCCTGGCAATCGTCTTGGTGGGTGGTTAATGGTGAGTATTTGAGGCTTAAGAATGTTAATTTATCCTTTACACTTCCTGCAGATCTGCTCAGTCGTACGCCTTTCTCAGGCTTGCGTTTGTATGTGGCGGGGACGAATCTGTTGACCTTTAGTCATTTTAAATATGTGGATCCGGAAAGCCCGTCGGTTAGTAACGGTTATTATCCGCAGCAAAAAACCTATAGTCTTGGCTTGAATGTTACATTTTAAGAATTAGAAATAATGAAAAGTATCTATATAAAATTTCTATGTTTTGGGATGATGTCGATCGGGATGATGTCATGTAACGATGCATTGGATATTGAAAATACCCAAGCTTTATCTGATTTGGCGGTTTGGAATTCGGAGCAGGCGGCGGATATGTATGTTACCGCTTCTTATAAGACCTTTACGGATGCATCACAGGTTTACAACAGTCGTCCTAATTTCTATGATAGTTTTTCGGATCATATGAAGTCGACCTCTTGGGATATGTATGGGGCGGGCTATAATAAAGCCTTGTTACAAGCGAGCGCTTTTTCGACTGGCTCAGCTGGGGCACTAGATGTTTGGAGTCCAATTTATGCAGAACGAATTCGTAGGGTGAATGTGCTTTTGGATGATATTAAGCGTTATGGGGTCGAAAAATTTGGTCAAGACTGGGCAGATATTCGTATTGCAGAAGCGAAATTGTGCCGTGCTTATTCTTATTTCCGCTTAATGCGAGTTTATGGAGGTGTGGTGATCCGAACGGATGTTTCAGGTGTAAACGGTGGGGTGGACGATGGTGCAAATATGGAAGATATTCACCGTGCCCGGGCATCAGAAAAGGAAAGTTGGGATTTTATCATTCGTGATCTGCAATGGGCAGCGGAGCATTTACCAAATGAATGGCCATTGGCTTGGCAGGGCCGTGCTACGAAAAAGACTGCCTTTGGACTGCTTTCTCGAATTGGACTTTACGCTCAAGAATGGGAAATTGCAGCTGAGGCAGCAGAGAAGGCAAAAGAACTGGGTGCGGCATTGGTAGCCGATTATGCGAAGCTTTTTGATGTCGATGGCGGACAGAATAATTCACCTGAGGTATTGTTTGAGTTGTCTTTTTTAAGTGGGAGTATAACGCATGAGTTTGACCGTTTCAACCGCCCCTTCGGCGACCGTGCTGTTTATAATTTCGATGTGTACGCGGAACATGTCCCTACTGCTGAGTTGGCCGATTTATATGAATTTAAGGACGGTAGCGAATTTGATTGGAATACTTACAGCAGCGAGCATGATAATCCGTTTACCGATAGGGAACCGCGTTTTCATGCAACAATTCTATATAACGGCGCAGATTGGGAAGGACGGACTATAGAAACTTTTGTAGGGGGAGTTGACGGCTTTGTTGAATTTGAGCAATCAGGTTCTACGAATGGACATACGCCGACGGGTTACTATTTGCGTAAATTTTTGCAGGAAGGTTATGCGGACTTTATAACCAAAGGTAGTTACCAGTCGGATCCGATATTACGTTATGGTGAGGTGTTATTGAATAAAGCTGAGGCTTATGCAGAAATAAATTATGCCGCTAATCGGGATAAGGCTCTAGTGGCGATTAACGAAGTAAGGGCTCGTGTGGATCTTCCGGCTATTACCATTGTGGAGGCGCCGAACAAAGAGGATTTTATGGCGCTCCTGAGAAGAGAAAGGGCCGTAGAACTGGCCGCTGAAGGTTTCAGATATTGGGATCTCAGACGTTGGAAACTAGCTGAACTAATGATTAACGGTAAGAATGCTCATGGTGTGAAAATCATCGAAAATAATGGAGAGTTTAGCTATGAGCGTGTGGCTGTGGATGGTGGTTCTCCGCGTATTTTCCTAGAGAGATATTATTATCTCTCACTCCCGACCGCAGAATTATCGAATAATAATAAAGCAATAAATAACCCTTTTTGGTAAGATTATGAAAGTCAGAAAATATCTAATACCCAGTATCGCTTTGCTGTTTGTCATGGTTGTTTCGGCATGCGAGAAGGAAAATGAAGAGTTTATTTTTGCTCATGAAAACAACCTGATTTCACAACTGATAGCCAGTGTGAGCCATTCAGGTGCTGAGTTCAGAGGAGAGATACATGAATTTAACCGCGATGGGGAGCGGATGGAAAGCTCCTTTACCTTGGAAGAGGTGAAGGATGGCTATGGATTGATCCTGGTGCCTATCTCGAAATCATTGGAGAAAGATGTGGATATAACCAATATGTATCTTCGCGCGACGGTAACCTATGATGCCATTATAAGTCCTTCTCTTTCAGGAAGACATGATATATCAGGTGAAGGTTTGATTATAACGGTAACATCCGGTGAACGGACAAAACGCCAGTATCGGATCCGTGGATATTACGAATAGTTTTTCAATTGATAATGATACGAACATGAAACTAAATTATAATAAATACAAGCTGCTCTTAGTTGTCTTCACAGCTTTATTCTCTTTCTCTTCTTGTAAAAAGGATGATGCCAGCAAAGACACTGATCTGTTGCATTCATTTTCTGTTGTTGGTAAGGACGCTGCTTTTTTCCGGGCGACGATTAATGATGATAATACCGTAACGATTAAAGTATCTCCTTATCTTGACGCAGAGGAGATGTTGTCAGAGGCGGTACCTACCTTTTATTTAGCAAAGGGTGCAACGGTTTCTCCGGATCCGAGTGTACCTCAGAATTTTGCACAAGCCGGAGGTGTAAATTATACGATTACGGCTGAGGATGGTGTTTCCCAGCGAACCTATAATGTATCTTGGGGTATTTCCGACCATTTGGCAGAAGGTGAAGGCTTTAGTTACGCGGAAATTGGTGCATCTAAGTTTTTCCCGGCACTTGGCTATCCAGGTGAAGTTGAAAATTTTGGATTTGCAGATTCTAAACTTTACGGTGATCTGCATGTAATTCCAGCTTACAGCGGCGATTATATCGTTCTTTTGTCACGAGCGTATATTGAAGATGATCCAGGCTCCCCGCATGCTGTTAAGGTGTTCGATAAATCAACCTTGGCACCGGCTGGAAACTTGAACTTAGGTCCTATTCAGTTGGTTGATTTAAAGTTGATTGCTTCCGACTACCGAGGAAATATGGTTGGGATGGTTGTCGTAAACAATAAAACGGAGTTTTTCGTATGGTCAAGTCCGACAGATGCGCCGAAGTCGATCGGAACGATTGACGTAAATATGGCGCCTATGTCAGACGGTGGAGCTAATTTTCAGGTAGCTGGAGATGTGTCGATGGATGCATGGATTACTGCAGCAGCGCCTCGCAGCAACTCGGGTGAACACTATCGGGTAAAGGTGACTAGCGGAAGTCTGGCTGCTAGCTATTCAATCATAAAAACCGGTCATTCGAGTACAGACGGAGCTGGCTTTCAGATGATCTCGCCAATTAATGCGGGGGATGAACCAGCTTTTGTTGTGGGTGATACGGATGGTGCTCCCGGAACAGCCAATTCGATTAAAGCATATATTAACAGTTTTGCAGGATCAAGTATTTCGGTCATGCCAGGTTACTGGCAAAATATTTTGCAGACTTGGTGGATTGGGACGGGTTTCTCTACATCCCGTTATGGTGGAAGGGCACCGTTTGTCTCTTCGCTTGTAGTGAACGGCAAAAGCTATGTTGCTGTGACAAGCGGATCGGCATGGTGGCATGCAGCTGCGGTATTGAGCTCAGACCTACAATCGCTCGCGCACGAAAACCTGAACATAGCTGTACCCATGAACCGCGGTTGGAGTTTTGGATCGTATGCTGATTGGTATTATGATGAAGATAAAAAAGAGGCCTATCTGGCATTCTGGTTTGGAAGACAAGGGCTTCGTACTTATAAGCTAACCTGTTTTGAATAAAATTTGAATCAATTAATGAACAACATGATGAAATATATAAGATATAGCACAATTTGCCTCCTTTTTATGGTGCTTCAGAGTTTTGGATGTCAGGATAAGATATCGGATCCGTCATTTATTGAACATGATATCCCCTTGGATATCGATCGCGATGAAGTGCAAAAGAGGCCCATTCAGATGTGGATTGACGCGCATGCAAATTTTAGTCGCTTTGAAGATAAAGTGAACATTACCACGTATATGGAACGTATGAAGGAAGTTGGTTTCAATGAAGTTTATGTGGATGTTAAACCAGGTATTGGTTATGCTTTATATGATAGTGATATTCTGCCCCAACTGACCCAATGGGGTGATGAAATCGTCGTACGTGATTGGGATTATCTAGGTTTTTGGTTGGAAGAAGCTGAACGCCTGGATATGAAGGTGATTGCCAGTCTGTCGGTTATGGGCTACGGTTATACGAAAGCAAAAGAGGGTTTGATTTATGATTCCGACAGATGGGATGGAAAGACGCAATTTGAAATGACGGATCCTGCTAATCCGACGCAATTAACGGATATGAGAGATCAGCTGGATGTGGACGCAGTAATGTTAAATCCGTCTATTCCAGAGGTTCAGACTTTTGTAATATCTATTATTGAAGAGATCGCAACAAAATATCCGGGGCTTAAGGGCATTTGTCTGGATTATTGTCGCTGGTATGGAGGAAATTATGGGTTTGGAGAGAAGACGATAGAAGCTTTTAAGGCTTATAGCGGAAAGGAGCCTGCGAGTAACAATGATATCATTACAAGTGAGGGAGGAATTGGGCCGATGTACAAAGATTGGATTGAGTTTCGGGCCCAGACGATTACGAATCTGATTACAAATATCAACCAAAAGCTGGAAAATATAAATCCGGATCTGGAATTGCATTTATGGGCCTCGGCTGATTGGGGGTCACGTTATACGGTCGGACAGAATTGGGCAAGTAAAAAATATATACCAACGGCATCTTCGATATACAGTGAATCATATAACGAAACAGGTTTTGCGGATCAGATTGACGTGTTCTCGTTAGGTGCTTATGCTGACGCGGTTTGGAAGTCAGAAAGCCCCAATTCGGTATGGTCAGTCGAAAATTTTGTGACAACATACGATACCTTTACTATGGGTGATTGTGAAGTCTATGGTTCTTTTGCTTCGTATGCATATGGAACAAACCGGCAACAGGTGTCTGATGCGATGTACCTTTCTCTAAAGAATACGGACGGTGTGATGGCTTTTGAAATTTCGCATGTAATTAACAATAATCAATGGGATGCTTTAAAAGAAGGAATTGACCGAATTTATCAGGATTAGTGTTCTACAATTGTTGGATGGAGAAATATTATTAAGAAGTTATGTTTGATAGAAAAAATGCCTTAAGAGCAATTTTGAATGTTTGCTTATGTTTTTTCGTTTTTGTTCTTTCGGGCTGCGCCTTAAGTACGCAAAATTCCGGATCTTCAACCGTGGAATCGAGTTCCGTCGGTTCGATTGTCGAAAAGCCTAAATACCTTTGGTTTGATGCGGAAGCCAATTTTGAACGCTTTTCGCATCAGGATTCAATTCGTTTTTACTTGAATAAGGCTTTGGAAGCTGGTTTTACGGATGTGGTTATTGATGTGAAGCCGATTTATGGAAAAGTATTGTACAAGTCGAGCTTTATCCCCGAGCTCACAAGCATAGGCGAGTACAGTAGAGTGCTTGATTGGGATTATTTACAGTATTTTATTGATCAGGCGAAACAAAGAGATTTGCGTGTTATGGTTTCTACAACGATATTTCCGGCGGGTAGACCTGAAAATCGATCGGGACTTGTTTACGAAGACAATCGCTGGGATGGAAAGACAACAATCGAGTATAAAGTTGACGGTACGTTCATGGATATTCGCGACGACAAATCGAAAGTAGCCGCTTTTTTAAATCCGCTGAATCCTGATGTGCGGCGTTTTGTTTTCGAAATGATCGAGGAGATCGTCAAAAACTATGATATTGACGGCTATATTCTCGATTACTGTCGCTATCCGGATCTGGAGTCTGACTTCTCAGATTTAAGCAGACAGGCATTCGAAACCTATATCGGTGTGAGCTTGGACGATTTTCCACGGGATATTTACTATCATGAAGGTGGGGAAAGAAAGCTAGGGAAATATGGAAAGGAGTGGATTGAATTTAGAGCGAGCATCATCCATGATTATGTGAAGGAAGCGAAAGAGAGGATTAAGGCGATTAAGCCGTCGGTGAAATTGGAGTACTGGGCGGCTTCTTGGTACTATTCAGTCTACCAAAATGGTCAAAATTGGGCTAGTAAAAATTACGACACGTCTTCAGATGCGGATTGGGCGACAGAAAATTATAAAAATACGGGATTCGCGGAACATCTGGACGCATTTCAAATTGGTACTTACCTGACTGATATTTACGGCATGGCTAATATGGAAAGCATCGAGTTTGGTTTAGATCGTGGAAAGAAGCTGATCGGCGATGACGCAAATCTCTATGGAACAATTTACGCATTGAATCATCGTGATAATATAGAAGATGCGGTATATCTATGTCTTAGAGATAGCGACGGACTGATGGTATTTGATATTGTTCAGGTTATTGAGTTTGATTTGTGGGGTGAGATTAAGAAAGGCATCAACCGCTATAATTCGCACAATCTAGAAATAGTTGATATAGATAAAATAACTATTCCATTAGATCTCCTTTTTTCCCGATTATAAAAGTTCATCTCAGATGGTGTTTAACGTAATGTGTAACCGTTTGAAGTAATTTAAACCTTTTAATAATGAGTGTGTTAGGACTGTTATAATCCGGTCGCCATTTTAAATTGATCATAAGAAAGCCAGAGTCAAAAAGTGACTGCAAGTTTACTGTAATGAGTCGATACAGCGACAAAATACAGCGTCGAAGGGTATCTACTATTTGATTTGCGCCGCCATTCAGGTTATTTTATACTCTGCTGTTACTCAGAGGTTAAAAAATCTAAAGTCTACGAAACTAAATAACAAATGCGTCCTTGTTAAGCTTTATACTGTGGAAACTGGAGCGCAAGAAGCTACCGATTATGCTATGATGGATGTTTTATAAACTATATTCAGACTTTATGGAAATTGATAGGCCAATTATGGTAATATCGGCCCATCAAATATTAATCCAATTACTCAATTGTTTCCAACGGAGGCTGATTATCCTCTGAACCATCATACCCTATGTTCTGGTTAATCACACCGAGGGTATTTGCTAAAATAACCGATGACGGAATAGGGAATAGGACATGAAAAGGCGCTATACTTGGTTTGTTGCCCAGGAATTCAAAATCTTGTTGATAAAAGAGATTCTTAGCCATGACTCGATCATAAAAATAATTCTTCTCACTAAAATTATTCAGGGTATAACCGTTTAAATTTGATTTTGCCATAATGTAGGACACCCTCACTAATTCAGAATGCCTCGGTGTTTCAGCAAATAGTTCGCGTGCACGCTCGTCAAATATATAATCAATCGTGACATCTGCCGCAGTAATAGGAGAAGCGTTTGCTCGCTGTCTTACTTTATTAATGTCAGCAGCGGCTTCTGCCAAGTTGCCCTTCCAGAACTGTGCTTCGGCTCTTAACAAATAGGTCTCTGCAAGCCGGAATACATACCAATCGCCATTCCCTCCATATACGCTTGGTTTCCCTGGTTGGTCCTCCGGGACAAATGTAATATGATAAGGAATAGCGTAGATATAATAGAACGTGTCTAATTTTGAAGCAAAATAGTCAATGTTTATCGGCTTTCCGAAATCTACAGACGACGGATTGTTGTATTTTACCTCGTCCAGCTTCCAGTCAATCCAGTTCGAATTGCTCCTTCTTAAATCAGGCGTGTTATCCCATGTCTGGTTTAGAGCTTTATTGGTCCACAGATCATATTGAAAAAACGGGTTTAGTCTAACTTGTGCATTCCCTCTGCCTAAGGTGTCATACATCGGACCACTGGCAACCATTCCTGCTCCACCTCGGCTATCTTTAATGTTGAACCAACCGGGGTTGTACATTCGCATGGTATACAGGCCAACAGACTTTGCTGCAGTCGGCGCCTCGTAGCGATCAACGATAGCTAAAATGGTTTCTTTATTTTCCGGAGCATTAAAATTTTCAGGGCGATGCAAATCCCACATTAGATCGCGATAGGAATTTCCAGCATCTACTCCAAATCTTTCGGTCATGAGTTGATAGGGACCGTTAATAACCGCTGTCGCAGAAGCGATGGCCTTGTCATATTCCATGTTGGCAAGATATACTTTGGTTAACAGGTGATCACCTGCACCTTTTGTAATGGCGCCCGGTACAGCAGAAGCTGGCAGATATTGTACCGCAAATTCTAGATCGGATTGTATTTTGTTGAGGATTGTCCATCTGCTGTGGGTAGAAAAATCCAATTTAGGAGCAGTTAATTCAGAGCCGATAAAAGGTACGTCACCATATGAATTTACTAACCTATAGTACCAGTAGGCACGATGCCAATAGGCTTCAGCCAATAGAAAATTTCGGTCCTGGTCATTTTCCCACTCAATGTCGTCTATTCTGGAAATTAGCACATTTGCATCTTTTATGGAAGAATAGGCGGTTATAAAGAGTGAGAGAAAAGTATAATACTGATCGGTATTAGGAGTAACTTTATGAAAGTCAAGTTGGATGTCTGGCACACCAAGATCAGATGCCGCAAATTCGGTCACCATATGATACCGTGCTCCTGTATTTTCGGTTTTAAGGTTCTTCCTCATGGTTACGAGTAATGATTCGAACCCAACTCGGTCAACATATACGTTTTCGGGTGTAAAAAAATCTAAGGGCTCAGGCTCTAGCCAGGCTTTTGAGCAGGAGCTGACAAAGATGACTATTAATAGTAAAATCGGTGGTATTTTCGATATAAGTTTCATAATTCAATGTTTTTAAAAGACACACATTCTGTTTACAAGGATAAGTTGAGACCTAGCGTATAGGTTCTTGGCATTGGTGAGTTAGCTGATTCAGGATCCCAACCTGGCCAGTCATGAAATGTATGCAGATTTCTTACAGCGCCGAATATGCGCACATTGTTCAGTTTAACTTTCTTAGCTACTTGGTCAGCCAAACTGTATGACAATGTGAAATCTTGAATCCTCACGAAAGACCGTGGTTTGTATATTCTAATGCCTCCACCGTATGCTGTATGGTTCTGATTTAACCTTGCGAAATCATTGATTGGGTTTTCCGGTGTCCAATAAGGAAAATCATAATTATTTCTTCTATCATAGGTAGATGGTTCATGTAATGCCTGAGAGAACACGCCCATAAATCCGAGGTCGGCGCGGATAAAAAGGGAAGCTGTGAAGTTATTCAAAAATGAAAACTCATTTCTTAATCCCAGACGATGCTGTGGCTCCGAGTAGCCGATGAAGACTTTGTCGTCTAAGGCCTGATATACACCGTCATTATTTACATCCCTGGCTTTAAAATCGCCTGGTTGCATTCTGTAACGTTCGGCCTCATCTGCTTCATCAACTTGCCAAACACCGACAACGTCGTAGTTCCATATACGATTAATCGGTTGTCCGGGAAACCACTCATTGGAATAGTCAGGTAGCTCACGACGAACGATCTGTCCATCCACTTCAACTTCTTCGTAATCGCCGAATAGTTGTTTGATTTTATTTCTATTAAATGAGAAAGTAAAGTTGGTTCTCCAACTGAAGTTAGGACGGTTTATATTGGTCGAGTTTAAGGTCAACTCAAGTCCTTTGTTACCAAGTTCACCCAAGTTTGTAGTAACACTGGTAAAGCCAGTTAATTGAGGAAGTCTTCTATTCATTAACAGATTGGTCGTTGTCATGTCATAGAAGTCGATGCTACCGTTAAGTCTGTTATT
>Ga0079224_100005557_pt1 | contig 16579 bp, 16 predicted proteins | sample Stecom2015_FD_80414 | JGI IMG/M metagenome (GOLD analysis project Ga0079224, IMG submission 80414) | Agricultural soil microbial communities from Utah to study Nitrogen management - Steer compost 2015 | ecosystem: Environmental > Terrestrial > Soil > Agricultural land | place: USA: Utah... | reverse complement strand
TTCGGTTCCTTCGGTTCCTTCGGTTCCTTCGGTTCCGGTTTCGCTTGCGCAACAACAGGTTTTTCGTGCTTATGGTTCTCCGTCTTTTGCTCTGGTTGTTTTTCCTGATCCTCGAAGAATTCAGTGTTCTCAATCGCCTTCGGAGCTTCTGGTTTCGCTTGCGAAACAGACTTATCTTCAGGCTGATTGGTGGCTTCCTTTCTACCTCGGAAAGGGAGGACTATACCATCCTTTTTGGACTCGGTTTCTAGCCTTTTTTCAGCGGTATCAACAGGCTTTATCTCCTTAGATTTCGCAAGCGAAACTGCGGGCTTGTCAGTCGATTTAGGCTGTGAAAACTCCTCTGGTACGGTATCAATGCCTGAGCTTTCAGGTTCCGGCTGATCGTCGTTTCCTGGCGTTGTGGTTGGTGCGTTGTACACCTTATCTTTATGATCAAGATACCCGTCTAAAGCCTTCATATCTTTTACAGGTACGAATGAGCTAAAGCAGATCGAAGCGAGGTGCCGTGGCTGAACAAAAACGCAGACGCGGGGCGGCAGCGTAAGAACCATGTTGGTGTTGATAAAGTTTTCTTCCAGTGCGCCAACTGTACGCTGGTTTTCCCATGTTTCGCCACCCGTTCCGCTAATGTCCGTTTTCTCCATCTTGGTCACTTCTTTCGTGATCGTGCCTGATAGATTGGCCGCCCATTCAGCTGTTTCAAAATCTGCACCGCCGTAGACGGCTTTAATTTGCGAGTTTACGTTGATGCTTTGGTGTACGTATTTCGGATTAACAGTCTTATCGTCAATATTGAGTAGGTCATTTTGTGACTGGTAAGCCAGCACAAAATTGACGCGGAATCCAACAGCGGTTGCCAGTGCCTGAGCTAATGTCTTTGACGCCAAGAAACTTACTTCGTCAATGACGGCTGTTAAGTGAGTGTTGCGTTCTTTATCCAGACGACGAGCTTCCTGGATAAGTTCGGTAATAAATATCTTCGTAGCTGTTTTAACAACGGAATCATCCAGGCTTCCCTGGACATACACTACAGCGCCTTCTTTGAGCGCTTTTTCAATGCTGAAGCCGCCGCCCTTCTTCGGGCAGAGGCTTTCAACATTTGACCATCTTGCGAGTTCTGCATTAATGCGGTTCGCGTCAGTTCCTTCCATTAACTTCTTCAGGCCTTCCACATTGCGCGTCTGACGGAAGGCTTTTTCAAGTTCTTTGCGCTCCTGAGACTTGTAATAGTCGGTGCCGGGATCGCCGGTAAATTCAAGTCCAAAAGCTGATTCTAAGCGGGTAAGGCCGTCCCGATCAGTGCCGCCTGCAAACGGTGCCCACTTGCCGATACCATCATCATGTAGAGTGACATAGTAGAATTTGCGGCCTGCGGCTTGGCAGGCCTGGTACATAACGTGTGGGGCAAATTTGTCTTTTTTCGGATCTATATAAAACAGGCAGTCACCGCGACGAATACTTTGATCCATAAGGCCACCCATGATCACACCCTTACCGTAACGAGTAGGGCCAATGACCTGCATGTTTGTTTCGTACCAGGTGCTTGCTGGAATGTGAATCGGTTTATCCTTTTCATCCAGGCCAACCAAGATCGAATCCTTTTTGTAGTGCTTCGCGGGTAAGAAGTCCTTTGCTTTAAAGCGGCTGGCCTCTTGTCGAATATCAGTAGGCGTTTCGTCAGTTTGGGTATTTCTCAAGCGGCGCAGGATGGCAGACCATGTTGGTAATCCGTATCGCTTATACATGAAGCGCAGCATCCATCCTGAAGCTGCTGAGCTGAATAAGGTGAACCAGTTTTGCTGCGCTAAATTGACAAACCAATTCAGCCAAACTTGCTGGCTGTCGGCCAGTTGGTTTTGCATAGTCATGTCGTACAGGTACAACATGATGAAAGGCAGAGCTATCATGATAAGCCCTGCCCACAAGATTGTTTTTCGTATCCAGACGAAAACAATCTGGTGAAACGGTTGCTCATGGTGAGTGCTCAATGGAGCCATACCAATGAGGCAACCTACGAAGATCATGCCAGCCAAAACAGGCCACCAGTAATCATTCGTCCATCCCATCATTGCGTAGTTGACCTGGCCGAACCAGTTGAGTACCGCGTACTCAGGTGATGATGTTGGCATCTTCTGTTTTACCTCGCATTTGCGTAGCGCCTTAGCCGGTCTTTTCCGACCGGAAAAAAGGCCGCTACATACACCTTTTTACCGTCATTTTCTAGCACAATATTATCATCAATCTTTATTGTATGTAAGTTTGATGGTAAAATTGATAGTTGTTTTGACGGTAAAAAGAGGTTCAGCACAATGCAAAACGCTTTCGCGTACCCTGCATCATGCTTCACTGGTAGCACGCCAGGCGGGAGCGCCGCCTTCTGTGCCAGGCTACGCCTCTTTGCCTTAAAGCCCCTCTGGACGAAGGGCTTACAGCAAATTCACCATTGCACGCGGGGGAGCGCCCCGCTTAGCAATAGGGACAAGTCCCTCTTGCCGCACTATGCTCGCTGGACGCGAGCGCCGTTTGCAATTCACCCTGCCGCCGTCTTCGGCTCAGTCGTGACCGACCGAGCCTTGACCCCCCGCCTTGCGGGGCTTCGTCCCTACGCTTCGCTTCAGTCCTCGTCGCTTTGTAGCCTAGCGGCTAGTCGCGATTGGGCTGGACGCCCAACCACCGAACGCGGGGGGTCAAGGCTCGTTGTCACTCCCCTCGACGGCGGCAGGCCGCACAGGACGGGGATGCCTGGGGGCACCGCTTCGCTTCCCCATCCTTCAGCCGAGCGTGGGCGCTCGTCTGTCGTCCTTTCGGTTGTAAGCCGCACTCGCTGGGGCGAGCTTGCTTACAAGTTTCGTCTTCGGCTGAACGCCTTCGTCGAAACCGCACCGGCCAACGCGCCGTGGGCGGCGCTTGTGGCCTTGCTCACGCGAGGGCGTGAGCCTGCGCCGGGGTTCCGGTCGCCGGGGCGACCTCCGAACCTGCTGGCTTGCTGAACGCAATTGCCAGCGGGTTCGGCTTCCGCAACCTGAACGGTTGCTGCCGTGTGACGCCTGCATCTTGGCAGCAGGCAACACGGCAAAGCGTTTGCAGGGCAAACGCTGTCGGCGCTTCTGGTGTCGTCGTTTAACGATAGCTCAGAAGTGGCCGCAAGAATGTTGCGCGTATGCACTGCATACGCGGCTTGCGCTTCGACACACATAAGTGTGTCGAATTTGTTTCAACTACGTTGAGGAAATGCTTGCTTATGCTGATAGAGCAACGAGACACAAGCCTTAAATATCCGAAGGCAATCAAAGAAGAAAAGACGCGGCTTGTGCTCGATTGGCTTCTGGAATTCCGTTTTTCGTCCATTGACCTTTTGGCACAACGGATCGGCAGTAATGCAGTGAATGCAAACCGATTTTTCAATACACTTCTTGCTGACGGTGTGATCCAGGCGTTCAAGAATGTTCATACGAAGAATGAGCGGTACGTGATGCTCACGACCGCTGGACTTGCATACCTGGAAGTGCTTGGCAGGGATATTTCAAAAGCTACTACAAGGGTTCAGCACCTGGGCCGGTATTCACACATCATTCATGACATGGCGGTTCAGTACGCGGTACTGAACCGCCTGAATCAATTCGAGGAAGTAGTATGGGATCGGCATATCAACCTTCCGGAGCACCAGGATAAGCCGGATGTAATAATGCGCTCACCCAGAGGTTACTGGGTGGCGCTCGAATACGAACGGTGGCGTAAGGATACTAAGCGCATATACATCAGCTTTCAGAATCACGCTAACGCACTTTCTGAAAAGCACTATGCAGGAGTCTTTTACCTGTTTGATCGGGAGGCGGATTTCAAGCATTACCAGAAACTTTTCGATGCTAAAGAATGGCCCAGGTATAAAAGAGAATCGAAGTCCGGTCGAATTAAAGCTCTTGATTCGACCTTCAAACCAGATGAGGTAAAAAATCTGCGGAAATGTTTTGTTTTTCTTCATGAGCCTGTTGAACAGAAGTAAGCCTTGCGTTATGATGCGTCAAAGTATAGTGTTTTGATTGTTCAAATTTGGCTAAGTTGAATTGTTCAAATGTTGCACAAATTAGGAATTTCATGTATATTCGCGCTCTCGTTTGCTAACCCCTTGTTAGCAAACGAGCTGCCGGATGCAGCGAATACATCGAGCAACTGTTGGGTTGACGCAGGGACGCGTTATCAAGTTGATCCCTGGCTTCTCTACTCAATAGCGGAACAAGAAAGTAGTTTGAATCCGCTTGCAGTGAACCACAACCGCGATAAGTCGCGTGATGTGGGCCTAATGCAAATCAACTCTTTCTGGTTCCCTGAGCTAGAAAAGTACGGCCTTTCCGAACGTCATCTTTTCGACCCTTGCACGAATATTCATATCGGTGCCTGGATTCTGTCCCAGTCCATACAGGTCTTTGGGAATAATTGGCGCGCTGTTGGAGCTTACAATGCTGGTACAGGTAAAAATGAACAGAGAGAAAAACTACGTCAAAAGTACGCCGAGCGCGTTTATCAGCGTTATCTTCGCCTTACTGGCGGCGGGGTGCACAAACCTACCCAACCGTGAGATCCCTCATGAGTTGGGTGTAAAGCAAGTTCCTGGAATGGCCGAAGGCCATCCAGCTGAATATGTTTTCTGTGATATGAAAGGTGGTGCATGGGGCTGTGAGGAAGCGACACCTAAAACACCTATTAAGTATGTCGCCGTTGACCACGGCGACACTATGCCGATCACGGATGCTATAAAGGGAGCGATTAAAGGAGCCGCTTCAGTAGCAACTGAGGCTGCCGCTGAAGCGGTTACTGGTACAGCCGCTAATACTCAGTCTGCCCTCACGCCTGGCGCTAATGAAGAGCAGGCGAAAGCCAGTGAGAAGGCCGTTCCTAACGTCCCGCCTATTGCCGTTGTTTATTTCGATTTTGACAGTTCCATTATCAAAGCTGACGCGAAGCTAACGCTTCTCGATGCGCTTGTTGATTTGGAAGGCAAGTCTGTCGAATTGCACGGCTATACCGACAACGTAGGTTCAGAAACCTATAACAATTGGCTTGGCTTGCGCCGCGCCAATAAGGTGAAGGAGTTTTTTAAAACGGCCAATTCGACTGCTACGCAGATCGAGGCCTATGGACATGGCCTTTGTTGCTACGCAGCGCCTAACGGCACTGACGAGCAACGGGCCAAAAATCGGCGCGTAGAAATCTACGTCACCGATTAACCGGAGTGCCGCAGGTGTGATTGAGGCGATCACATTTGTGGCCTGTTTGAAATGCCTCAATACCCTAACTTCATGGAGTTAAATACGATGAAAAATGCAGTTGCATTGACACAAAAAGGACAGAACCGGGGCTACCTTGCAGCAGCCTTGATGTTCGCGTTCGCTTTCCTGCCTGAGCTTGCCCTGGCCGCTTCTATTGGTGTGGGTGGTGGTACTGGTGGTACTGAGTTCCAGGCGTTCTACAACTTTATCTACGCAGCCGGTACCGGATACTTGGGCCGCTCAATTGCCATTGTCGGTGGTTTGATTGGCTTGGGTATTGGTGCAGGTACGGGTAAAGCGCTTCCGGCGCTCATTGGTGTGTTCCTGGCGATTTTCGGGGTGCTTGGCCCAACTATCGTCAACGCACTGTTCACCAGTGCCACGATTTAAACGTAGTGGAAGTACAGGGGTTGGCCTTGGCTAACCCCTAATTCAACGAGGTGGATTATGGAAGATGAAGATTACTGGATTCCCCGGAATCTTGATGCACCACCACTGTTATTTATGTGGGAAGCCGACAGTGCCATCTTGGTTATTTTCTGGGTGATTGTCGGCGGTGTGCTGAATATGTTTTTGATGGGTGTGGTGCTGGCGATTGTTTTTGGTCGCGGGTACGCATACCTGAAGGAAGAAGGTGGCAGAGGACTTCTTATGAAAATCCTGTTCTGGTACACGCCTTCAGAAATTTGGCTTTCTAAGCGTATCCCTTCGCATATCAGGGAGTACATCGGTGGATAAACAAAAATACACTTCGACGGTGATCAACGCCAATTACAAAGCAACCCTGTGGATGGGAGTTGCGGCTTTTCTGTTGGTATCCAACGTGATGCTCGCTGGCTTTGTTATTACGGCAGACACTTCAGAAAAGACAATCGTGGTACCACCGCAGGTTGAAAAGCCATTTACGGTACAGGGCAACGAAGTAAGCCCTGCTTATATCGAGCAGATGGCTCGATACTTTTCACAGCTGTTGCTGACCTACCACAAGCAGAACGCCCAGGCACAATTTGACACAGTTCTTCATTACACCGATCCATCGGTGTACAGCGAAATGAAGACGCGGTTCGCGGTCGATTACGACCGGATTTCGCGCAATGACATAAGCAGTGTGTTCTACCTGATGGGCATTCACATCAAAAAGAATGTTGCAATTATAACCGGGGAGCTGAACGGGTTTATCGGTAGCCACCTGGTAAGCAAGAAGCAAAAAACCTACGAGCTGCGTTTTAACTACAACGGACAGCTGACAATTACCGGATTCAATGAGATGAAAAAAGACTCGGTTGGATCATACGAGGTTGTTAAGCCGGAAGATGAAATGTTGATTGAAACGCCAGCCGCTTCTACCGAAGCGACTGAATCTGGCTCATTCAACAATGAGGTGTCAAATGGCAATGAATAATGACAGAACTTTGAGTTCATACGGGTATATGCCTACCTGGTTTATCTGGACGGTTGTAACCCCGCTTGTTTTGGCACTGTTCCTGGTAATTACACTGTTCCCTGGCATTGCCCAGGCCGCGCAGGAATTCCGGGTGAAGGATGGCGATACCATTACTGTCAAGATTTCATCGCGTGAGCTTACTCGTATCACTGTCGAAGGCGAAGGACGCCTTGACAAGGTTTGGGGTTCAGCTGGTGTGCTTGAGATCCAGCCCGATAAAGAGCGGGGTGAAATCTTTGTTCGCCCTTCGCCCACCGCGCCGACTGCACTTAGCTTTTTCGTGCGGGACGACCTTGGCGCGACCTATACCGTTGTTGCTCAGCAACACGATATTCCGTCAGAAACGATTGTTCTGAAACCAGCGGCCCCACGCAAAAGCGTAGGCCGTGGTTCAGAGTATCGTTCCACGCCTTTCGTTGAGCGTGTGAAGCGCTTGATGAAAGGCATGGCATTGGGGGACGCCATTGACGGCTATTCATTTGAAGATGCTGAGAAAAAGGTTCCTTTATGGGCGGAAACAAACATAGTGCTTCGCCGTGTTTATACCGGCTATGACTTGTTGGGCGAGATTTACACCATAGAAAACATCAGTGATAAAGAAATGGTGTTCCATGAGCGTGAGTTTCTGGACTTTGGTGATTACGTTCAGGCGGTTGCATTGGAGCGATTAGAGCTGGCGAAAGGTGAAACGACATTTCTTTATGTGGTTCGCAAACCAGTGGAGGTGCACTAATGCAAGCGCCTTCTAAAACTAAACGCAAACAGATGATCATTGCTGTAGGTGGTACTGCGGCCTTTATCATTTTGATGATGTTGGGAATGTGGGTATCTGATCCTAACCGGGGTAAACCTACACCAATGGAGATCCAGGCAGAGAAAGCTAAAGAGGTGATGAAAGACTTCACTGCGAAAAGTAGCGGTTCGGTAACAGCTGAAGAAACCTGGATTGCAATGTCTGAAAAGCAGATAAAGCAACTTGAGACAGAGAACAAAATCCTTCGTGACCGTCTGGATGAAATCGCACGGATGGTCGAACAAGGCAATAATTCCGGGATTCAAGGTACGCCTGTAAATGCTTCCGCATTTCCAAGCACAGGGTTGCCACCGGCACCTGTCACGGTTGATCCGCCTGCCCCTGTATCAGCAGTTGCACAACAGCCGGAAGAGGCCGGGGAGCTTACACAGCAATTCGTAAATCGCTCTTTGCCGCCGCCACCCGTTCAAAACCCGGCAGCGAACTACAACGCAAACGGTCAGGCTGTAAATCAGAACGGTCAACCTGTCAGCAGTATCCAGGTGGTCAGTCTCTCTGATGAGCCTGTTGGAGGCCAAGGCGAAGGAAGCAAGAAGGCCAAAAATGTTTCACATTATTTGCCGACAGGTTCTTTCTCAACGGCAGTGTTGTTATCCGGTATGGACGCGCCTACTGGTGGCCAGGCGAAAAGCCAACCGGTTCCTGTTTTGCTGAGAATTATGGATGCTGGCCAGCTTCCTAACTTCTGGAATAGTGATGTTGATAATTGCCATGTAACAGGTGCAGCCCACGGCGATATTTCCAGTGAACGTGCTCACATTCGCCTAGAAACTCTTACTTGTATTCTGGTGAACGGCGAGGTCATTGAGGAACCAATTAAAGGGTATGTGGCTGGCGAAGACGGCAAAGCCGGTCTTCGTGGACGCCTTGTTTCCAAGCAGGGTTCTCTCATAGCCAAGTCGCTTTTGGCGGGTGTTGCTTCGGGTATGGGTAGCTCTTTATCGCAACAGTATCAACAAGTTTCCACCAGTGCGCTTGGCAACGTGACGAGCATTGATCCAAACAAAACAGTGGAAGCTGGTTTAGCGACTGGTACCGCTAATGCGCTTGAAAAAATCGCTGATTTTTACATTGCGCGAGCCAACGAAACCTATCCCATCATCGAGGTCGATGCGAACCGCATTGGCGAAATTATTCTGTTGGGCGGTACTGACTTCGGCAAAAACCTGATTGGTAACACCAGGGAGCATCTTGAATGAAAAAACTGATTTTACTGGGGTTGTCCCTGAGTATGCTGGGCGGCTGCGCTACTAACTATACCTGTGGCCAGTTCCCTGAATCTGGCTGTCAGCCCGTTTCTACGGTCTATGACCGCACAAACGATGGCTTTAATGATTATCGGCGCACTCTCTACGACGAAGAGAAAAAGGAAAAAGGTAAGCGCAAAGACAGCGAACTGGACGTGCATGTAGGGCAGGCCCATCGGACTTTGAACTACACAACGCCTGGCGACCCGATTTTGACCAAGCCGGTTATTCTGCGAATCCTCTTCAATTCCTGGGAGGATAAAGACAAAGATCTGAATGCCGGTGGTTTTGTGTACGTTCGTCTGAGGGATTCCGAATGGGTAGTCAACAAGTAACCTTTGCTGATCGTTTCCACGCTGCAAAGCGGAAACTGGCAGACAAAATAAAATCATCCCTTGTGAATGATGTACCGCCAGGTGTTCAGTACAAAAACGGTGCTGAAACACCTACGCTGGCTGTGATGAAGTCTTTTTCAGAGCGATATGCACTGGCCTCAATACTTCCGTATGAGGCCTATGACGCAGAAACCGGGATCTTCTACAACAGGGATACCGTAGGCTTTATGTTATATGCCAATCCGGGTACCGGACTGGCTCCGACTGAGCTAAAAACCCTGAACGGGTTTTTTAACCAGTCTCATAAAGCGGATACCACCATTCAGATTTCAATTATTGCTGATCCGAATGTTGAGCCAGTATTAAACCGCTGGGCGGAAACTAAGGGTAACGCAACGGATAAATCCCTTGCGGATATTTTTGAAACATTGGCCAATAACCGTGTTGAATACATGCGCAATGGTAAGTGGAATTCGCTTTTCACTGACCAGGCTTTTTTGCTTCGCAATATTCACCTGGTTGTGTCCTATACCATCCCGATTCCGAAAGGGCTTACTGCCGCTGATGTAGCAGATGATGATATAGATCGTCTGGTGCGTACCCGCGAGGCAACCATTGGTACGTTGCGTTCGGCAAAAATTTACGCCCAATCTATGTCTCCTGAGCTTTTCATTAACATCATGAATGGCCTGCTGAATCCATCTAAATCACCACAACCGCGCCTCTACTACGATGACAATAATCTGATAAGCAGTCAGGTTGTTGATGATGACACGATGGCCTTATTCGACTCAGGCGCATCTAGCCTTATTCATAAGGACGAGGCCTTTTCGATTCTGCCGTATCACGTTCGCCAGTTTCCGCAGACCTGGCCGGGATTCAAGAACGGCAATCTGATCGGCAGCTTCACGAACAACATTTTGCGCATTCCATGCCCGTTCATTGCAACACTGACGGTAAATGCACCTGACCAGGTATCCGCAAAGGGTAAGGTTACGCGGAAGTCCGTTCGAGCTACGCAAATGGCAGATTCCCCGATGGCCAAGTATGTCCCTCAGTGGAAAGACCGCAAAGTAGACTGGGACTACACCGCGAAAAAGGTAGACAACGGCAACAAGCTAATGGACGCCTTTTATCAAATCGTGCTGTTCACGCCCCAAGGCCGCGAACAGGAGTGTGAGCAGGCTTTGAAGTCAGTGTATGAGTCAATGGGCTGGGTGCTGTCTAAAAGCCGTTACACGCCCATTCATTCGTTCCTGGGCGCGTTGCCGATGGGCCTGTGTCAGGAGTCAAAGCGAGCTTTACAGATTTTTGGCCACTTCAGCACACGGCTATCCTGGACGTGTACCAACATTGCCCCTTGGATCGGGGAATGGAAGGGCACACAGACCCCGATGATGATGTTCAACGGTCGCCGTGGCCAGATCACTTACTTTGATCCGTTCGACAACGACAAGGGCAACTACAACATGAGTTGTAGCGCGACTTCCGGTTCAGGTAAGTCGTTCTTTACTCAAGAATGGGTTTTCAGTTGTCTCGGTTATGGCGGTCGCGCTTTTATCATTGATGCCGGTCACTCATACAAAAACCTTTGTAAGTTGCTGAAGGGCACTTATTTGGAATTCGGCAACGATGACTTACGTATCTGCCTGAATCCGTTCAGTTCGATCAGTGATGATGACCCGAAATACTTCAAAGAGCAGTTACCTCTTTTGAAGATGCTGATTGCACAAATGGCCTCACCTGAGCGGCCATTATCTGCAAAACAGCGTGCCGTACTCGAAAAAGCCATCATGCGTACCTGGGAGAAGTACGGCAGTAAAGCCACTATCAGCAGCGTAGTAGACGTTCTGCTTTCTGATAACACTGATGATGGCCCGATGCACGCAACTGCGAAAGACCTGGCGGTAATGCTGCATTCCTACACCAAAGACGGCATGTATGCCGATTACTTTGAAGGCGAATCCAACGTCAACCTGGACAATCCGTTCGTGGTGTTGGAGCTGGATGCACTGAATACGATGCCCGATCTTCAGTCGGTGGTGCTGTTAATCCTGATGATGCGAATTACCCAGGTAATGTACCTGAGCGGCAACAAGAAACAGCGCAAGCTGTGCATTATTGACGAAGCCTGGCGACTGCTTGGCCGTGGCCGGGCGGGTGAATTCATCGAGGAAGGCTATCGCGTTGCCCGTAAGCATGGTGGTTCCTTCATGACGATCACCCAAAAAATCAGCGACTACTACGCCTCGGAAACCGCGAAGGCCGCGTATGCAAACTCCGACTTCAAGGTCTATTTGCGTCAAGATCCGGGCGAACTGGCAGAAGCTGAGGCAAAAGGCCATGTGAGCAACAGCAGCGGCAAAGTGGACGTTATCAAGTCATTGGAAACCATTCAGGGAAAATACTCTGAACTGGCCATTGACTCACCAAACGGGTTGGCAGCATTGCGATTCACTGTAGATCCAGTGACAGAAAAATTGTACTCAACGAAGGCCGAGGAAGTTGATTACATCCGGGAAGCGGAAGCCAGGGGCATTCATATTTTCGATGCCGTTCAGGAGCTGATTAGAAGAAGCGGAAGCCGTTAAGGTTCCACAGACACTTGATGCTCAGGGCCGCTCTATGCCGCGCCCTGTAAACCCAGGCAGGCCCGGAAAACGAGTCGAACAGACTTCGCTAGTTCGTCACGTTTTACGGGCTTGTTTTTTTATGAATCAAAGTATAGTATTTTGATTCCTCATTATGGTATAGTTTGAAATATGAAAAACATAATAGTCTCGTTGATTTGTGGTTTGTTGGGGGCAATGGCTTTTACCGTTGCCAATAACTATCTATACGCCAGGCCGATAGCGGTTGTGAAGCTGGATGAAATCATTGCTACACACCTGAAGGAGTATGGCGAAAAAGAGTTGAGTGATGACGAACGTAAGCAGGTTAGCGAGTCGTTTGCACGGTCACTTGACCAGGTGATTAAGCGCATTGGTGATGAGCAGCGTGTGACCCTTTTGGTGGCTCCGGCAGTTGTCTCTGATGTGCCTGACTACACCGAGTACGTGAAGGTTGAAGTTGGGAGAGCGATGAATGGCAAGTAAAGAAATTACGCCAGCTGAGCAACAGCGGCGACAACGGTTCAGAAAGAACCTGTTTCGCTGGTTGTGTGGTGTGGGGTTTGTCTTTTTGTTGGGTTTGGGAGCTTCGCCATTCGTGAAGGTCGGTTTTAACGGTACCGACAGCGTTGACGGTTATGTATTCCTGATTGTGAAGGATGCCATGCCGAAAAAAGGGGAGCTTGTCGCGTTCTGGCCACCAGAAAATGATTTTTACCAGAACATTTGGTTCGTCAAATACATGAAAGGTGGGGCCGGTGATGAAGTTGTTCGCAAGGGGCAGGCCTTTTACATCAATGGTGAATACATTGGTGACGCAAAGACAGAATCAAAAAGCGGCGTTGCTTTGCAGCCGAGCAAAAGCGGCGTGATACCTCAAGGATATTACTTTGTTTGGACTCCACATGCAGACAGTTTTGACAGTCGTTATGAACAGATCGGTTGGATACCTAAGAGCAGCGTCATTGGTCGCGCTTATCGCATCCTGTAATGCGACAGCGAAAGACCTTGGTGTGATTGGTAACACCTATCCGGTCATTGAGCGTGACCTGATAGAAGTCATTCATGAGCGTATTCAGCAAAAGACCGAATCAGGTGAGCTGGACGCCCTTCACCAGGGGATGACCGATCGCTCGAAAGAATATGCCAGGCGACCGCCTGGCGTTGCTTTGCCTCGCGCCCAGGAGTATCGGGCAATCGAGGTGAACCCGTTGTACACCCTTGAGAAGGACATTACCGATGCTGATGGCAAGATCCTCTTCAAGGCTGGCACTAAGGTGAACCCTCTTGAAGTGAAGCCTTTGACGAAAACGCTTTGCTTTATTGATGGGGATGACCCGGAGCAGGTGACATGGCTTGAAACCTATTGCGGGAAGGATGCAAGAAACAAACTGATCCTGGTGAACGGTGATTATCTGGCTGTCACGGAAAAAACAGGAATGCGGCTTTATTTCGACCAGCGTGGATACCTGGTTGAGCGTTTCGGTATCAAGGCGGTACCGGCAGTGATCAGACAAAGCGGGAAGGTGTTATATGTTGAAGAATTTCCAGTTAAGTAGCTTGGCCCTGGTCTTATTGCTGGCCGTTGGATTTGCCGGCAAGGCTTCTGCCGTAGCTTGTAGTGGCCGATTCCCTAACCCGGTAACGGATATTTGTTGGTTGTGCCTGTTCCCTATCAATATTGGCACTATCAAGTTGACCATGCCAGGCCAGGTGGATAACCACGATGCACCACCGCCGCTGTTGTGTACCTGCCCAGCGCCGCCGCCGGTCTTTGTTAATTTTGGTGTGGGTCTCAGTTACTGGGAGCCAGCGCGAATTGCCGAAGTGGTTAGAACCCCTATGTGCTCGCCTACCTTGAACGGGGCCGTGTTGGGCACCTTGCCGGTTCCAGCAGGCACGAATCACGAAGGTGATGGAGAGCAGGGGAATGCTTTCTATCACGTTCACTGGTTCCAGTACCCGGTGTTGTCTTGGTTGGGTATGGCGATTACCCAAGGTGCTTGCGTGGTCAATGAAACCTTCGATATGTCCTATCTCTCAGAACTTGATCCGCTTTGGGATGATGATGAGTTGTCGTTTGTATTGAATCCGGAAGCTATTTTGTTCGCTAACCCGGTCGCGCAAGCGGCTTGTGTGGCTGACAGTATTTCCGCCTCAAGCACGATGTTTGGCCTGGATACTCTTTTCTGGTGTTCTGGTTCCCAAGGTTCGGTGTATCCGCTTGATGGCAACCATGCCAGTCACGTTGGTGGTGTCGATAGTTCGCTGGCGATTGTTCACAAACATATTTTCAAAATGCACCGTCAGTTTCTTGCTCAGGACACGTCTACCTTAGCGGCCATGTGCGGCAACATCCCTCAGCCGATCATGCGGAAAAACCAGTACAAGCAACAGATGATGTATCCGATCCCGCAAAACGTGTTGGGGCTTGGGTTTGGTGTGCCTTCTGCCGTATGGGCAGCGGGAAGAGAGTTCCCTTACAAAGGTGAGGACTTCAGTTATTTGATTTGGAGAAAACGTACATGCTGCGCGTTCTGATTGCCGTAATAGGCCTTTTGCCCATGCTGGGCCATGCAGAGACACCCAAGTATAAAGAACCCGATAAAGCGGCTGTGGAGCAGCAAAAAAGTGCCATTGATGATGCTATGAAGCAGGCTGACACAATCATGCAGGACGGTACGCTCGACAAGCTGTTAAGCCAGGAACGGGGGAAGTTGAACAGCATTCCTCAGAGTATGCAGGGGCTGAATATCCAGATGCCGGAGTTCCTGGAAAAAGAACGCGATGATCGTTACCTGGCAAAAGCGCTGGCAGCTGGAAAATCTATTGACGAAGCGAACGCTTCACCAATGGAAGCCAAGTATCCGATTGTTCTGGTAAGCCTTTCGATGCCAGAAAGCCAGATCAAAGAGCTGATTGCGGAGGCTTACCAGATTGGAGCCGCGATTGCTGTTCGTGGCCTGATTGATGACGACTTTCAAAAGACCTTGATGAAGCTGAAGCAGCTGGCCGGTGAGAAAGATGGTGGTGTCTTGATTGACCCAACACTTTTCAGACGTTTTGAGGCGACAGCGGTACCCACATTCGTTCTACCACTAGAGCCATTGCAACAATGCACAGACCAAGGTTGCCCGACCCCTCGGCATGTCAAAGCCACAGGTTCAGCGACCTTCCAGTATTTTCTGGATCTGGTTGCGCGTACCGGCGATGACAATGAGAAGACTGAAGCTAAGGCTTGGTTAGCCAAGTATGGAGACTGAGAAAATGAAAAGGGGCGGTTTATTTTTAACAGCACTGGTTGGCCTGAGCTTAGTCTCAGGCCTTGTTGTGGCAGGTAATACTAACCAGGCCAATAGCGATGGTAAGCAATTCGCAGACAGCCTTAATAACGCCAAGGTCAAAGACCTGGGTAAGAATGTTGATCCGACCACAGTGCCCAACTATCAGGGCGCTAATGTACCGGAAACCAGCTATTACAATTCAGGGCTGAACATTGAGAACCAGGCACAGACCGAAGCGGCTAGTAACCCGACCGCTCAATATATCAACAATGCCAGGACAAACCGGCCTCAGATCACCATAGATACTCAAACTGACCCGCTGTTTATGCGTCATGAAGAGATTACGAATAAGGCGCATGGTTTATCTGAAACATACTCCGGTTGTGTCGATCTGCCGGTGGGCACTCAGGATGTAACTAAGTATGAGGATAAGACGTGTAATGTGACCGGGCACCAGGACACAATTAATTTTTCTTGTACACGGAACCTTGATGTTTCGTGTTCAAACGCCGATGCCGGGCTTCCTGATCCGTTTCAGGATAGCGACTTTACAACGTCAGGCGATACAGGAATGTCTTGGGGTTCCAGTGGTCACACTTTCTGGTATGGCAATGGTAATTCAAATAACCGTCATGGGGATTGTGCCTGGTATGAAAATACCATTCAATTCTACGTGTCGGATGTTAATACCGTCCCTGAATTCGTATTGGAGCAGGTTAAGTACGATGACTGGATGTTTGTTTGGGTAAATGGCCACGCTGGTTTTCAAGGTGTTGGTGGTTCAACTTATGCTGGTTTTGATTTGGGTTGGAAATTCCCAGGCACATATAAGTGCGAGCAGAAAGGCATTAGAACTTTCAATATCAACGTAGATGCAAAGCCAAAACTAAAAACAGGATGGAACACCATCTTTATCCGTCACCTTGTCGGTGGTGGTGGTAATGCTTATCTGAAATTCCGCATTCGTCGCGTGAAGGGCTGCAATCAAACCTCTTCTTATTCTTATGTTTGCCCGACAGGTGAAACGCACACCAAAGGGACGCTTCTCAGTTCAACCTGTACAAGCGGTGCACAAACCCGTTATATCAAGGGGTTTCCAGTTTATAGAAGTTGCTGGCAATGGCAGCAGAATTACACCCGTAAAAGCGATCCTTATTTCGTAAAGGATTCCATGTGCGGCCAGTTGGAGGCTCAGGGATGCGGCCAAAAGAGTGCAGTTTGTACCAGTCATAATGGCACTTTCTGCGAGAACCAAGTAATTACCTATAGCTGTCCGTTCCAGACAGCGGCGCGAAGTGTATCTATGTGCGGTAGTCAGCTGGTTTGCCCGGATGGAAACTGCACCTCTGAGTTTGGCCAGACCTATCAACCGGCGACAGAGGATTTTAAAAAAGCTGCAACCGGGTTGGCCGTGGCCAGTGAAATAGCCAAGGAGCTTGACCAGGATAATCTGACCATCTTTACCGGCGATGACAAGGCCTGTAGCAAAGCCACCGCAGGCTTTTCAAATTGCTGTAAGGACAGTGGGTGGGGTACCGATGTTGGTTTGGCCAGCTGTAGCACGGAAGAAAAGGAA
>Ga0079224_100005556_pt1 | contig 16582 bp, 19 predicted proteins | sample Stecom2015_FD_80414 | JGI IMG/M metagenome (GOLD analysis project Ga0079224, IMG submission 80414) | Agricultural soil microbial communities from Utah to study Nitrogen management - Steer compost 2015 | ecosystem: Environmental > Terrestrial > Soil > Agricultural land | place: USA: Utah... | reverse complement strand
GGCCAAGCCTTACGGTGCCATTCAAAGACAAGAGCCTGTTGCTTGGGACCTGGCAACAGATAGTACTGGTGGAGATGGACATCCGGCCTAGGGAGCGCAGGATAGTCTTGCAGATGATGGGCGAATAGTGTAGAGTAGTTAGAAAGGCTGGCAGCTTGATTGGCGACTGTTTATCTAGGCTAGAGCTCATTGTAGTTCTACGGGGTAAATCATATGGTTGGCGCGGTTTTCAGACCAAAAGATCTGACGAGAGGCCGCAAAAGGATCATAGAAAATGCATTGAGTGATATCAACCCGGATATTAAAGACGGGGTGATAGGCCTGCTCAGTTCCTGGGAAGGAGCCGGTTCTGAGCAGAGGCTCAAAGAGATGCTAGGCCAGGAAAAGGCGAGATCGCTTCTTGACCGCATAGAAAAGAAAGGCAAGCAAGAGGGGCCGTGAGCATTTTGATCAAACAGGCAATAAGCCCGCGTGCGAGTGCGCAGCATTGCCTGTACCTAAAGCCACTACCACGGTATCTTTTTTCTGAAGTGGTGGGATCTAGAAGTAAAATCTTCCCTCTTTTTCCAGGGCCGTGATGACATCCCTGTCCACCTGCATCTTGGCTTCGCTGTTTTCTCTTACGTATGCGACAATGTCTGTTGCGCTCAAAATGCCGATGGGCTTCTTGTCCTCCTTGTCTGTCACCAGGAGGTGTCGTATCTTGTTTCTGACCATGATGTCGGATGCTTCTCCGATAGAGGTGTCCGCATTCACTGCCTTGACCGGCGACGATATTATTTCCTGAACTTTCACTTTAGAGCTATCTTTGTCGGCAGCACAGACCTGTCTGACGAGGTCTCGCTCAGTTACAATTCCCGCAGGTCTGCCATCCTCGTGAACAACTGCAAGGGAACTGACATTTTTCTCGGCCATTCTTGATGCCGCCTCTTGGGCCGTGTTTATCACCTTTATTGTCTCCACCCTCTCTGTCATTATTTCTCCTACTTTGACGGAACTAGTAGTAGGCGGCAAGTCCGATGATCATGTTATGTTATACAGCCTAGCCTTTATCTTTTCCATTGGAGTGCCTTACTCAAATTAACATTGAAGACCTCAGATATTTCCCGGCTAGCAAGTGTGTTTGGCAGACAGAAAATACATTCAATTTTCAATCGTTTGAGGAAAGTAAATTATTCCCCTTTTTTATGGCGCCGTTCTGGAGGGCCGTTTGGCAATAAGCCTGGTGATCTTGAGGAGGATGCTATTTGATATTCTCCAAGAGCGAGGGCAAACGTGGGATTGGATGGGGCTGACTGCATAGTAGACGGAACCCCAAGCGAGTCCATCCGCTCACCTCCAGTCCATTCGTGTTCCCTGCTTACTCTATGCGATCCCTCTACTACACCTTGTATCCAATCTTCCTGAGGAAATTCTTCCTATCTTCCTGCCCCTTCTGGTCCTCAATTCCCTTCGGTGCGTATCCATCTACCACCCCCAGTATGGCCCTTCCCAGCTCAGTTTCAGCAACAATTACTTCGACCGGATTGGCTGTAGCGCAATAGGTGTTTACAACCTCCGGAACGTCTTTTAGTCTTGGCAGAACGTTTATGGGATATGCATTCCTGATTAGAATCACCAGGCTGTGTCCTGCCCCGATCTTGCTTGCATACTCTGTCGCAAGCTTTTCTAGACCGTCATCGTTGCCTTGATGCCTTATCAAACAAGGGCCGCTAGCTTCGCAAAATGCTATCCCGAACTTGATGCCCGGAACGCTGTTTACCATGCATTCATACACGTCTTCAACAGTCTTTATGAAATGACTCTGTGCCAAGATCAACTGTGATTCCTCGGGCGGCTGTATCCTGACGCTTTGCAGTTCCATGACAGGATCAAAGATGATGAGACACACTCATTTACTTTTGGTGTAGGGGTTCACCGGGATTGCAAAATAATTCTCTTTAAACGCTAGCAGTAATCTGTCTATTCAAGCTCTTTGAGCCTCTGGTCCACGGACTCTAGATTGCGTTCCAAGAAATTCCTATATTCGATGAGAAGCTCCTTCTGATTCTTCTTGGCAATACCATCTATTATATCCAGCATCGATTCTGTTTCATTAGAAATCCTGTCAATCTTGCCCTGCATTGCGATCTTTTCCTCGACTCCAATGCTGAAAGACTGTATCAATTTTTTGATGGCATCTGCCGCTTCCTCGACTCGCATAGAAACTTTCTCCCGAGCCTGCTCGTGCTTTGCGCGGTCTCTCTCCCCGATCTCTTCGACCATATTCTAAATCACATGAATTTGCGGATAAGAATTACTCAACAATATAGTTCCTCTGCATGGCACACGGTCCTCCTATGACGCTATCGACAACGATAGAGATTACATTCTTGTCGCACATGCTTTTTGCTGCCTTTTCTTTTCTGCAGGTTGTCCGACGCGACTGTGCCTTCGATCTTCTTTGACATTATATGTCGTCTATGGAAGTTGCTATTGCATTTGATGAAAAGGTGAGACCTCGCGCCCAAATAATGCCCTTTGATACCTATCAATTATGCTTGCAGTGCGTTGCACTAGAAACGCAGATTACATATGCTCTGACCATTACCCTACCTCATGAGCCTTGACAATGTACCTGTATCGAGCATTATGGTAAGAGATGTCAAGACAATCGGTGAAAATGATTCGCTGCAACATGCGTGCAAGGTCATGCAAACCAACAACATTGGAAGCGTGATCGTAGTAGATAGCAGCAAAGAATCTAAGGTTCCGGTGGGCATTATCACGGAAAGAGACGTTGTAAAACATATGGCAACGGATCCCTCACGAAGCCACTTTTCAGCGCGGGAACTGATGAGCCATCCTCTGATTACTATAACCCCGAATACTTCGCTCAGGGATTCGCTTCACCTCATTGTTTCCAAGGACATACGCCGGCTTCCTGTGGTTGACAACGGAACATTGGTCGGCATAGTGACTGACAAGGACATATACAAGGCAATAGCTAGGAACGAATCGCTAGTCTCCGCCCTTATCAGTGACGAGTTGCTAGTAAAGCACGTCAAAGAGCTCGAGCAGCCATGGGTTTACAAGCTCGATGAAATTCTCCACAGAAGGTTTGGAAGCGATGGCGGTAGTATTGGAGAATCCAAAGAGCTGAGCCAGCATAAATGAGTCAGTACATACCAACAACATATTTCGATGCCTGTTTGCACGGCCTCAGGCTGGCAAATGCATACAATCTGATATATCTGAGAGCATTTCAAAAAGCTGTCGAAGAAGAAAGGGAAGCAGCGATCAACGGCGCCACTGTGGCAGGCGGGGGCGGGAGTATGCCGGGCACCGGCTGGCTCGATTCGATATATGGCAGGTGGCTAAATATTGCTGACGAGGAGTTGGATGCAGAGCTCAAATCCACGCATTTTATTTCGATTCTTTCAAGATACATGCAACTGCTGCTGGAACTGCGCTCGCTTTTCAGAAATGCCGGCTACCCTGTAGACTATCTGGACCTGCTGTTTGACTGGTATGTTAGGATCTATCTAGCTTTTTCGCATGTTCAAAAGGAATCCCGGCTGGCTCCATTTGATGTGGTGTACAGGAAGGGGAAGACTAGGTTGCTTCATTACCTCGAGCAAGGCCGGGAAGTCTCGGGTGAGAGACAAAAACAACCCCTCCTGATAATCTACGCCCCCATCAACACATTCCACATACTGGATCTGAACCCTAAACGGAGTGTAGTTAGAGACCTTTTGGCATCCGGCGGACTGGACATTTATCTCCTTGACTGGGGCTACCCCGACTGGAGCGATAACCGCCTGTCGCTTGATGACTACCTTGGCTACGTGAACGATGCCGTCAGAGCTATCAAAGATCAAACCCGGCAGAGCAAGGTGTCAATCCTCGGATATTGCTGGGGTGGGATATTTGCGCTCATCCACGCTTCGCTGAATCCCGAGGATGTCCGTAGTCTGGTTCTCATGGCAGTCCCGGTGGATTTCAGCAAGGACGACACCATTCTTGCAAAATGGGCAAGGGCAATCGATATCGACTCCATGATGGATGAATTTGGTCGTATGGACGGCCAGGTACTCGATATGGGTTTTCTGATGCGCAACCCGCCAAGATATGGATTTGACAGACACCTGAAACTCTTCCAGATGGCTTATGACCCGGAATTCGTAGACACTATCATGGATTTTGAAAGATGGCTGTGTAACACGCCTCCAGTACCCGGCGTCCTTCACAAGCAGATCATCAACGACTGCTACAGGAATAACCTGCTGATATCTGGCCAGATGGCGTCTGCCAGGGATGGCAAGAAGCAAAAGGTTGACCTCGGCAAGATCTCTGCGCCGGTACTGTCGATAATTGCGGAAGAGGACGACCTGGTCTCCCCGTCTTCGTCTGTAGCCATAAATGACTATATTTCAAGCAGGGTCAAGTCAGTTCTAAAGATCCCTGGCGGCCATGTTGGGTTATGCGTCGGCAACGCTGCACACAGCAAGCTCTGGCCGGAAGCCGCAAAATGGCTCCTTTCACAATGAGCAGTTGTCGCACCTGTGGAACATGTGTTTTTTTCTTGTCCAACTGAAAGAATGTAAAAGAGGAATTTCACGATATCCCTCTCGTAGCTTCAGAAGTTGCCAACCTGGGCTTGCCGAACTGCTCTGCTACTCGCTTGTACCAATCAAGTTCCTGTTTGGACAGCGGCCTGATCTTTCTCATGGCCTCTTCAATGTGGTGTGAACGCACCTTTAGTTCTTGAGCATGCTCCTCCGCTTCCTTTGGGCTCGAATACTTTGCGATGTGCTCCCGCATGGCTAGGATAACTGCGGCCTGCACGAATGACGCGATGTCGGCGCCAGTGTATCCGTCTGTGCGATCTGCCAGCTCTTCAATACTTACGTCCTCTGCGAGGGGGACCTTGCCTGCATGTATCTTGATTATCTGGAGTCTTGAATCCCGGTCCGGTGGGGGTATGTACAGCATCCTGTCAAACCTGCCGGCCCTGAGAAGTGCAGGGTCTACAATGTCGGGCCTATTTGTGGCTGCAATCACGACCACGTTTCTCAACACCTCCAGGCCGTCAAGCTCTGTGAGCAGCTGGCTGATGACCCTTTCTGTTACGTGGGAATCTCCAAGCCCGCTGCCGCGCACAGGGGCTATTGCGTCAATCTCGTCAAAGAAAACGATGCAAGGTGCGGCCTGTCTGGCTTTTCTGAAAACCTCCCTGACGCCCTTTTCCGATTCACCAACCCATTTTGACAGCAGCTCAGGTCCTTTGATGCTGATGAAATTGGCCTGACTCTCGCTGGCCACGGCCTTTGCGAGCAGGGTCTTGCCCGTGCCAGGGGGACCATAAAGGAAGATGCCTTTGGGAGGAGTAGCGCGGGCGTGCTTGAACAGGGCTTTGTATGTCAGGGGCCACTCTACCGCCTCTTTCAATTCCTGCTTTACGGCTTCCAGCCCTCCTACATCCTCCCACTTGACATTGGGCAACTCGACGAATACCTCTCTCATGGCAGACGGCTCCATGTCCCTGAGCACTTCTGTGAAATCCTCCATTGTAACCTCTATCTTGTTCAGAATTTCCCTCGGAATCTTTTCTTGAGACAAGTCAATTTCCGGAAGGACGCGGCGAAGCGCGCTCATTGCAGCCTCCTTTGCAAGCGCTTGGATGTCAGCTCCGACAAATCCGTGGGTGATATCTGCCAGTCTTTCCAAGTCCACATCCTTTGCCAGTGGCATCCCCCGGGTGTGAATCTGGAGTATCTCCAGCCTTCCGTCCCTGTCAGGCACGCCAAGCTCTATTTCTCTGTCGAACCTGCCGGCCCTCCTCAATGCGGGGTCTATTGCATTGACCCTGTTTGTAGCGCCTATCACAACCACCTTGCCCCCTGATGTGAGGCCATCCATCAATGATAGAAGCTGGGCCACGACCCTTCTCTCCACTTCGCCAGATACCTCCTCTCTTTTTGGAGCTATCGCGTCAAGCTCGTCGATGAATATTATCGAAGGTGCGTTTTTCTCAGCTTGCTGGAAAACCTGTCTCAGGTTGGCTTCAGATTGCCCGTAGAACTTGCTCATGATTTCAGGTCCGCTTATGGAATAAAAGTTGGCGTTGGTCTCGTTTGATATGGCTTTTGCCAGCAGGGTCTTGCCCGTACCGGGCGGTCCGTGGAGCAGAACGCCCCTTGGAGCCTGGACTCCGAGCCGTTTGAACAGCTCGGGGTGCCTCAGGGGCAGGTCTATCATTTCCCTGACTTTTTGAACTTCGTGCTTTAGTCCGCCAATGTCTTCATAGGTGACGGCAGGCGCCCCTTCTCTTGCCGCAACTGGCCTTTCCGATACTGAGATCTTGGTCTCCTCCGTAACTATTACTGCGCCAGCGGGGTTTGTACTGGCTACCACAAGGTCTATGCGCTGGCCCATTATGGACAGCGGAATCGTGTCTCCCTTGCTTACGAGCTGGCCTTCGAGAACTCCAGTCAGGTAAGCCTCGGCGCCCGTAATCCGGAGAGGTTCAGTCGGCGCAATAACGATGCTCTTTGCTCTCTTCACCTCTACTTTCCGTACGACAACCCTGTCGTTGATGCCGACGTCCAGCTTGTTGCGCGTGTAGCCATCGATCCGTATCAAGCCTTTTCCATAATCTTCCGGATATGCGGGCCAGTTTAACACGGTAGTCTTCTCCTTGTCGACAGAGATTTCAATCGCGTCCCCTGTTGACAGTCCCATCTCTTTTGCAACTTTTGGATCTATGCGGGCTATGCTCCTCCCAACATCGTTTCTGTATGCTTCGGCTACTGTGAGAGTAACCCCGCCGTCATGCCTGGCTTTATCTTCCTCCATAATTCTGGGCAAACCCTATCGCAAGAATTCTGCGCGTCATATTTTATTAAAATGTGGGATGCAATGCATTACAGAAAATTCTATTCTAAAATAATAACTCCATGTTCGGTATCATTGCCATGAGCTGGCATACTACCGCGATCCTGATTCAGGGTAATGGATGGAGAAGTAGTAGAGAGGCATCCTAGGAGGAAATGCCGCCACGAAATGGGCAGAGGCATTCCACACAACGTGAATGTAGGCCCAGCCAGGTCAAATTGCAGAAATGGCATGTTGGAGGATGATGACAATGATTCAGAGAAAGCCTGCCTCAGAGGGAAGACAGGCAAAGATAGATTGTCAGAATTTGCGAAAAGCGTTGCAAAAATACGCACAGAGCAAGCATGGCTAGACCTTTGCAGGTTCTTTCTTCTCCTCCATGCAGACCATTTTTCGTGATCTGTCTGTTCTGGAAATATGTGGTAAACTTTCATCTACTGCAAGTTTCTGCTCAAAGGCAGCATCGCATTTTGCATCGTACATTTTTTCTGCACAGATGTTTTTCTCTGGCATTTTTTGGTCAATCATATTAGAAGGAGAGACTTGAACGTGTCAGTCATAAGCCTCTGCAGATCGCGCTGTGTTATTATGCCAACATACTTGCTATCTTCTTTGACCAAAAGTCTCCGTATCTTTCGCTTGACCATCAAATCAGCAGCTTCGCCCAGTGTAGCGTCGGAATCTATGGCAATTAGCGGCTTGCTCATTATCCTGCCTATTTTTGTGTCGAGCCTTACCTTGCCATAGCCTATCGACTTCATTACGTCGCGCTCTGTGACGATGCCTGCTGGCTTGCCATTTTCAGTTATCACAACCGCTCCAAGATCGTTCTTGACCATTGTCTTGATTGCGGACCTGACGCTGCGCTCTGCTTCCACCGAAACGATATCTTTGCTCATAGCTGCCTTTACTCTTATCGAGGGATTTAGTGCCATACTTGTAATACTTGCTTGCAAGGTATTAATGATGATGAACTCGTTGCACAATATCTGCACTGCAGACCCTGAGAATGCCATGGCACATTTGCTCTGATCTCTGAAAAGATCTTGTCGAGATGCTGCGAAAACTTGGGTTCTCCAGAATCTCGACCCTCGAACCTGACCCTTATCACCGGCTTTGCAATATGCATTCTCCTCGCATGCCGGAGTCCCAAGAACTATGACATCGCGATCAGCAATAGCATTGTTTGTGCTGCTTTTCAATTCCTTCAACTGTTGGGCACCATAGCCCGGAGCAGGAAGCACCGGACCGATCCAATGATACAGCTAAGACTGGATCATGAATCCCAAGAGAGAACCTGCGTTTCCGCGACACACGCATACACGGACATGGTGGCACAATGTGTCTTGCCGTTCTTGCCTGAGCAAGGCATCCTCACCTACCAGAGGTCCATTGCCGTGTGTAATTGCGATCCTGTAGGCCTTCTTTGACGAGTCTGGCCATGTCTGCAGTTGCCGACAAGATATCTTCAAGCCGCGACTGGAAGGATCTTGACCTGCAGATTATGACATTGTCGCCTAGCGCTATCTGTATTACAGGCGATATCCGGATGAACAAAGTAGAGATTGGATTGAAGTTTGGGATATTCGTCCACCCAAAGCGCCCCAAAGTTCCCCTCGACAGGGTAGTAAAGAGCGTCCAGTCCGCGGGCTTGCAGCATTCGCAGAAAGACCCTGATGTTGCAGTAGTTGTAGGAGGGGATGGAACATTTGGGTACTACGGGAGGATCCTTTCAATACCGCTTTTGTTCGTGGGAGTAAGAGAATCTGGAGTCGTTGGCAGCAGGGCAAAGCTCGCCGAGATATTTTATGACGAGCTTGCCGGGGCGCTGCAGGATATCGAGGCGGGAAGGTATTCTGTCGCAGAAAAAAAGATGCTCTCTGTACGCTTCAAGAAACGCACTGTGGATGTACTGACAGATGTCTATCTTGAGCGAGGTGTGTATGCAGGGTGCCTGAGATATGCGACAACAGTCAAGACTTCCGGTCAGAGTGAGTTTACTGACTATGCGATTGGCAACGGCGTTATTGTCAGTACGTCGTTTGGGGCAGGAGGGTATTTCTCATATCCTGAAAGACTGGGGCTGAGGGGTTCCAAAGGGTTTGACGATAGCCGCATTGGCATATGCCACATAATACCAACGTACTTGGTAAGAAAAGGAAAAGGGGCAGCCGAGGTCAGGCACACGGTACCTGCTAATTCGACCATCCGGATAGGGCTACTGCGTGATGCAAACGCGCGTTTGTACGGCACAACAGCACATTCAAATGGCGTTCCTGTAAAGGTGGGCGATACAATAGCACTCAGTACTTCGAAGCGGACGGCGCGGATCATAAAGCTGAAGAAATAGCATTATTATTATTACTGCTGCATCTGCTCAACCCGGGTAATGGCTTTTTTCATCCACTCTTTTTCTGCCTGTCCGCATCACTGCAATTCTTGTCACCACCATATGATCCTCTTGATCATTCCTGTAAATCGCCAGAGGGGCTGACTAACTTCTTTCATGGTCAACAGCTAGGTGGCCAACTTTGTAGGGATGCTTACTTACTTTTTTTGAAAGACTTTGCTCTTTCCGTGTCTCCTAGGCTGATAGTGTTATTGTTGCTCCTCTTGCTTTCTGTGAATAGTTTATCGTGTTAAATGTCATAGAGTACCGGGTATTGCATGGCGAGCTGGGTAGCCTCTGTAGCGCGTATAATGAAGGATGTAAGGAACAGGAGGAGACATGTGTGCACAATATGTTATGCTACATTCAATGACGAAAATGAGTTGCAAATCCACACTGGCAAAGAACATCGGGGAAGGGGAGCGTAGGGGCGAGTATACGCATGCATTCCTAATTGTATTCTGAGCAATTTCTAGATGGCAATATGAACCGGCGCAAATTACCTTTATGATCTTGGCAGTCCCTGCGGGAGTCTAATCTATACCACCATCATCATGACTCTTGTCATCTATGTGGCCATATCAAGCCGCCGCGTCAGAGAAATGAGCGGTTTGGCGATGCTCTTCTAGTTCCCGGGCAGTCGCAAATTGTCTTTTGCATGCCTGACAAAGATAAAGTTGACCTTCAGATTGCTGTAAATGCTCTTTAGGTCCTTGCTCCTCTTTACTCTTCTTCCTGACTCCTACTACAAATGCAGTCATTACCGTTCCCAAAACTGCTCCATAAATCAAGTGATCTGCAAATGCTAAACCGAATAGCACTGGCATCGCCTCCTGCAGCATATCCATGGCCTGCCCTTGATCCATGGATGATGCTTCGGCTAGGAAAATCTCAACAAGGAATGGTGGTATCACAAACATCCACAGAGGGACAAAGAGTAGCACAAAAGCTATTACGCCAGTGACAAGCCCTCCTGCTATACCTCTTCCAATTCCAGTTACTCTCAACCTGTTTACTATTGATGTAATGCCTCCAAATATCGTGCCTATCAGCGCACCGACAAGGAGGTGCATTCCAATTCCAAGAGCCATTGTATTATTATCTTGCTGAGAGTCAAATGCAAGGCCATATGCAATGAGAACCGAGTCTGCGGGTAATCCTATGACAGCGACAGATACCATCAGGAAGGGTGCCATGACAAAGCCTGCAACGATACCTGCTATGGAACCATACGCTAACCCCTTTGCAAGGGAATACCTTTTGTAAATTTTCTTTGTTTCAAACCTGTCTATGATGGGATTAATTGTTGTTGTTTGTACTTGCGTGTTTGCTCAATGCATTGCCCTCTCCAAGAGTCGAAACGCATAGGTCGCACCGATAAACCAGAGGCTGTTCCACAGGACTGATAGTAGGCACGTCATATGGCGGCACTGCTGCATACCCAATGGGTGGCCATCCGACTGGAGGATAAACCTGATAGTAGCGGCAAAGGTTCTCATGATTCTTTATGAAGTAACGAGGCATGTCCGGAACCGTGTCGTCATATTGGTATTGTTGTTTGGCTTTCTCTTCAGTCATCTCTGGCTTTAGCGTGGTGCCGTTCCTGCCGACTATCTTGCCGGCAGAGGTGATGTTGTAGTAGTGGTAGACATGGACAAATCCTCTCTTTGCCACTGCAGACTGTTTATTTATCGCTTCAATGTCGTCGATATCCTTGTCGTCGCCTGTATTAACGGACTCAATTGGAAAGTCAATCCATGGTTTTGTTTGCTCTTCGTCGATTGCCAGCTTGTCTGAGATCATCATATGAGTAAAGCCGCGCTACATTGTATATAGTCGGGCACTGTTTTCTGGCCATCTCTTTGCCTTCTCCAATTTCGGTCCTCTCCAGATCTTGGGTTTTTGTGCTCTCACACATACACCGGCGAAATAGAATACAACGATGCAATGCGAATTGTGACGGGCATAAGCGAGTTGCGAAATAGAGGAATATAATAAGAGATTTTAACAACACAAACAGTAGGAAAGATACACATGTCTGCAGAAAATGATTCTTCTACGCCTTCGTACAAGCGGATACTGGTGCCGTATGATGGGTCAGAGATGTCTGACAGGGCTCTAAAGCATGCCTCTCACCTGGCCAAGATGACAGACGCAGAGATAGTTATCCTGCATGTAATAGAGCATGAATACATACCCACAAGTGCGCTTGTTGGATTTATTCGACCAGATGAGGAATTGCTCGATGCCAAAGAGAGGCTCAGGGCCCACCTTGAAAGCCAAGCCTGGAAGATGGTTGAAGAGAAAGCAAAAGGACTCAGGGCATCAGGGATAAGAGTCTCGCACAAGGTCAAGGAAGGCGACAAGGCAAGTGATGAAATCGTGAATGAATCTGAAGAGGGTATGTACGATCTGATTGTAATGGCTAGTAGCAGGATGGCATCCAGCATCAGGGTGCTTGGAAGCAACGCCCTGCGCGTGATTAACAGCGTGAGAAAGCCGGTTCTGCTGATCCATGAATAGCGCTATTGACATAGAACCCAATTATCTCATAGTGATTACATTCTGCCCAGAACCAGATGAAGATTACAAGGGAGGGCATGAAGAAAGTAGGGCTTGTGCTTGGCCCTGCACTGTTCTTTGCAGTTTTGCTGCTGCCTGTTGCTCCCGACCTGTCTCTTGAGGCCAGAATAGTCCTCGCAACAACGTTTTGGATGGGAGCTTGGTGGATAACTGAAGCAATTCCGATCTATGTTACGTCGCTCCTGCCTCTTATCCTGTTTCCATCACTTGGCGCAACAGACCTAGATGAAACTTCTGCAAGTTATGCAGACAGGGTTGTGTTTTTGTTTCTTGGAGGATTTCTCCTCGCCAAAGCGGTTGAGAGGTCGGGCCTGCACCAGAGGTTTGCCCTGAATATTCTGAACATCTTTGGCACAAACCCGAAATACATCGTGGCTGCGTTCATGATGGTTACGGGCTTTCTCAGCGGGTGGATGAGCAACACTGCAACTACGATGCTTATGCTACCGATCGCTGTTGCAGTGGTAACGCAATTCAAGCACACCGGAGACAGGGAAAAGTTTGGGCTCTGCCTCATGCTATCAATAGCATATTCAGCAAGCATCGGGGGGATGGCTACTTTGATTGGTACTCCTCCGAACGCGATATTCGCTTCTCTGTCCAGAGAGATACTCGACATTGACATAAGTTTTGGTGAGTGGCTGCTAGTAGGCCTACCAGTTGGCGCGATTGCACTCATAGTTGCTTGGCTTTACATGGTAAATGTAGGAGTCAACATCCGGGGCCTCGGCAGGATTGCAGAGGAAAAGGAGGTAATTGTAAACAAACTGGCCGAGATTGGCAGGGCAAATAGAAATGAACTCATAGTATCTCTGGTGTTTGCAGCTACTGCTGCAGCGTGGATAACGCGGGGTCTGCTGTGGGAAGACATTGTTCCGGCAGTAGACGATTCAACCATTGCAATTACGGCAGCACTCTCGCTATTCTTGCTCCCCTTCAAGAAGCAGGAAATAAATCACAGGCCGGATGGTATTGATAGTGGCAGTAGCAATCCCAAATCTTCTCTAGAACCTGTAGCCGCAGAAGATCCCGATGCAAACAGCGGGCGCATCCTGAACTGGAAGACTGCAGTCAAAATTCCTTGGGGCGTTCTGTTGCTGATTGGAGGAGGGCTTGCGCTTGCTAACGCATTTACATCTACAGGGCTTGACCAGTGGATAGCAGGTCAGATGACATTTGTCGCAAGCCTGCACTTTTTTGTGATAACCTTTGTCGTTGTAGGGGTTGCGGTACTGGCAAGTGAGATAATCAGCAATACCGCAACTGCCGCCCTGTTGATTCCCATATCCGCATCACTTGCGTCGTCACTTGAGCTTGACCCTCTGCTTGTCATGGTGCCCGTGACGATGGCCACAAGCTTTGGTTTTGTGATGCCTGTTGGCACCCCGCCAAACGCCATAGTTTTTGCAAGCGGCTATGTGACCATCCCCAAAATGGCACGGGCAGGACTTCCACTTGATATAATAGGAATCTTGCTTGTGACTACTCTGGCATACCTTTTGGTACCGTTGATCTTATCATGAGTGGTCCTAGCGAACAAGGTCCGAGAAGCCTTGCGATGTGGCATATGTGACAAAGTCAAAAGGGGCCGGATATTGCATCCCGGGGTGTTTCGCCTCAATTTCTCTTGAAGCGGCATGGGATCTGGCCGAAATCCCTTGCTCTCTGTTCTTTATCTCTGTGATGAAATTGTCGACTATGCTGTCTTCAGTATAGTCGCACATTCTTCCAGTGACTATCAGCCCGCTAAGAAGGCCGATATTATTCGCTCCTAGTGCTATTGTATGCCCACGCTGGATAAAGCTCAGCGTATCGTTTAGACACTCGCCTCTTTCCTTCCTTGCAATGTTGTCTGCTACAAAGCGTGCCTGCCTTACTGCAAATTGAGCCAGCTGCGGTGCAGGAGTTCTTTTGCCAGATTCTTCTATAAACTCGTATGCAGATATGTCTCCAACGGCAAACGCATCTTCAAATCCGGGTACTCGTGAATACCGGTCTACGACTATTCTGCCGGACTTTGTCCTTTTGACTTCTGGAACTGTCTTTATGCTGCAGCCTTTAACTCCTGCAGTCCATATGGTGCAATCAGAGCTCAACTTCTCACCAGAGTCCAAGTTGACAAAATCACGGCCAACCCTGACGATTCTACTCCCGGTAACAATCTCTATATCTCTTGCTGCCAGAGCCTTTTCTGATGTTACTGACAGCCTCTCATCCCAGCCTGGAAGCAGGTTGTCAGAGGAATCTATTATTTTTATCTTGATGTTGTTGCGTTTTACCGCAGGCAGCTCACACAAGGCGGCAGCTAGGCTCACACCAGATGGGCCTCCGCCGGCTATGACGACGGTGGATCTCACAGTAAGACTTTCGACCCTTTCTTTTATCTTCAGCGCATCTTGAACCGACCTGAATGGCAGGCAGTGCTGCCGCGCTCCGTCTACTCCAAAGTACTGGGTCTCTGCACCAAGTGCAATGATGATGTAATCATAGCTCAAGGCCGTTGTTCTTCCGCCGCCATCGTCGTGGTTCGTACTTACAGTCTTTGAGTTGAAGTCAATGCTTTCGGCCGAGGCGGTAACCACAGATATATCATGGTCCCGATCGCCAAACAGATCTTGAACAGGGATGGTGATGTCGTCGGCCTCTTTCATGCCAGATATCAGAAAGTGAATCTGCTGTAAGAGTTGGTGGTATGGGTTTTTGTCAATTATGGTGATATTAAACATCCCTTCATACCTTTTGCAAAGATTTGCCGCGGCAAATATTCCTCCATATCCTGCACCAAGTATCATTACACATTTTTTGTCTTTCATGCCGCTTGAATTCTTGTGTTTTTAGTTCTTATCGCTTATATGAGTTGGATTTGGACCGATCCTGCTGCTACTGCTACTTTCATTCTACACTAGTTTGGATTATTGCTGCTGTACTCTCAAATTTGGGGCGGCTTTTCTCCTTCTAAGAAGACCACTCCAAAGTACACCAAATCCGGCTATTGCATATCCAAGGATCGGAACCGTCACAACTGGTTCTGGTGTCTTGATCTCCTCTATAGCAACAGATCCATCTGCAGAGGTGTTCCAGCAATTATTCCGCCTGCAGCTAAAAGCGATGTATCTAGCAGACTTTTGGTTGTCCCATAAATGCGTCAGCATCTTCAATCATGAATAGTGAGAGCACCCAGGTGCCAAAGACCCTGTCCTTATCGCTTGTAGAAAGCGGGATAAACCGGACACCCTTTGCAAGATGCTGCAACTCGGAATCATCTATATGTGATGCAAGCAGTAACGTGGCACCAATTGATGGCACTTCAGAGATCCGTTTTGAAGGGTTTACCCTCTTAGGCTCTGTGCGCACTGCTCCTGAGCATTGGTGTACTTTTTTACTACAATAACCTGATTTTTTTATCTGCAGATACCTTGCGTCCAATGGCGCTAGCGGGACTGCTGCGTCGTCAATTTAGATCTCCTTCTAGTTGACTTTAAAACTATGGTATACTAACAAACTTGCTAAATGTAAATAAGAGATAGAGAAATAGCCGGAGCTAAGATGCCCATTGATCAAGACTTTCCGAAGAATCACAAAGTAATAGGCAAGCATGTTAACTCTGATGCAGGTAGACATCACTTCGTATGGGGGCCAGGCAGAGCGGCCGAAGCTGCTGAAAACGAAGAAGTCAGGGCTGCTTATGAGCATAGAGGCGAGGAATTGGTACCTCTGGGAGTCCATGGCACCATGGTGGGTGTAGATTGGGATTCTTGCATAGCAGACGGCGCGTGTATCGAGGCCTGCCCTGTTCAGGTTTTTCAATGGTACAGGACTGATGATGACGTTCCGGCAGTGCAGATGTCAAAAGCCACCAGTGCAGGAACAGGCAGCACGGTCAAAGAAGAACGTAAAGACATGACTGACAAATCTGATCCGATAAGGGAGCACGATTGCATATGGTGCATGGCATGCGTGTCTGTGTGCCCGCCACAGGCGATAAAAGTAGAAGAGGCCAACCTAGAGTTTCATGAAAAAGCGAACGCAATGTTTGCTGGAACAGTTTGAGGTTCATATCGCGTCCTAGTGATAACCACAACTTTACAGCTGCTGATTGCTTTCTTTTATACAGAGAAAACCTCTGCTCAGAATGGAGTAGGCTAGGGTGCAACGGCTACTGCGGAGCAACTTGCAGAATGCATGGATCACAGTATTGGCGTAAACGCGTGCAATGAGCTCGCAATCTTGGCGAAGAAAAGTGTGAATGCAACGGAAGGGCACTCCTTTGCTGGTTCTGGAACACCAATGCTTTCAACTAAGTTGGATCACACAGCGGCGTTCATCGGTATCATAACCGCAGTCATTGGAGTAGTAGATGCAATGTCTTTTCTCAAAGGTAGGAGCGCAAAGCACACACGAAAAAACCCAAAAGCCCACATCGATTCTTGTGATCTGGCCTAGTTGCTTCTCGTGTGCAACATTGATAGGACATGATGTGACAAAGGGCTGTTGTTGGCATGTTTGCCGTGTGTGTAATGGTGACCAGTTAGATTTTGTGCCAACTGGGCCTGATGACCCTATAAACTGGGGAATTCTTATGCCGTGAGCATGCACCGTTCTTTTCTCAAGAACCGCTCAAGGTTAAAATCCTTTACAATGCATAGTAATACATGCTTTTCCTCCAGCTAGCGTTTGGTGAGATGATAGGTATCGGGATCGCTGTAATCGTTGTGGTAATTATTCTTGTTTCGG
>Ga0079224_100005553_pt1 | contig 16583 bp, 13 predicted proteins | sample Stecom2015_FD_80414 | JGI IMG/M metagenome (GOLD analysis project Ga0079224, IMG submission 80414) | Agricultural soil microbial communities from Utah to study Nitrogen management - Steer compost 2015 | ecosystem: Environmental > Terrestrial > Soil > Agricultural land | place: USA: Utah... | reverse complement strand
TGAACCATAGTTTGAGTCGGATTAATTTTGTGGTATTAAGCTTTTTAGGCGTTACAATTATTCTCGTCTTACTGATCTTGTCGGATATTAGAAAAAGTAATCGCTATAGGCGAGAGCTCGAAATTGCCAAAGAAGAAGCCGAATACCATAGTGCAGCCAAGCAGCGGTTCCTTTCCAACATGAGTCATGAGCTTCGTACACCTCTACAATCGATCATTGGTTATGCCGAACAATTACGGGACGAACACCCCGAGGATAGCCGTAAGGTGAACGTAATATATCAGTCTTCAGAACACCTATTGCAGATAGTAAATGAAGTATTGGATTACAATCGTATCAATTCCGGTAAATTTCATTTTAATAACCAGGATTTTTACTTGTCACAATTAATTGAAGAGGTAGTTGCAGCTATGCAACTACAGGCCGAAGAAAAATCACTGTCCTTAAATTTGAGCAAAGAGATTGAAGGGACGGGTTATCTATTTGGCGATCCTTTTCGGATCAAACAAATCCTTTATAACTTGCTTAGTAACGCCATTAAATTCACCGATCAGGGATCGGTTACCTTGATGGTTAGTACCGCCGTAAAAAATGAGCTAACCGAATTAAGAATAACGGTTGAAGACACCGGAAAAGGTATTCCTGAAAGTGATATTCATCGAATTTTCAACGAGTTTGAACAAGCGGAAAACTCAAATTCCGGCACCCATTTTGGCAGTGGCTTGGGGCTGAGCATTGTAAAGACGCTATGCGAAGCCATGGGAGGAAATATTAGGATAAAAAGTCAGCTGGGTAAGGGATCCACATTTGACGTATTTATCCCTTTAAAAACGTCTACGTTAATCGAAACAAGTAGAGAGGAAAACAACCTGATCCCTATAAAAGATTTCACCGGAACTATTTGGGTGATAGACGATGATAGTTTTATCCTCGAGCTCTGTCACAATATTTTCAATAAATATAAAATCAACCATCGTACCTTCTCCGATCCGAATGATTTATTGAATACACCATGGGACTCAAGTGTTAGCATTGTCTTAATGGACATGCGTATGCCAGGAAAAACGGGCGTAGAATTAAACCATGAGTTACGACCAAGAATCGAAGAGGATGTAAAAATATATGCCTTCACAGCCCAGGCACTACCGGAAGAGCGTGAAAAAATAATTTCTCAGGGTTTTGATGGTTTATTGCTGAAGCCATTTAAGGAAACCGATCTTTTGCATCTGCTTGGTTTACGTAAAACAAACGAAGAGCCCCTTAAAATAAAAAACCGGAACGATTTGAGAGATTTTGATTTTTCTAATCTGAAGAAATTGACCTACAATGACAGTAATCAGGTTACCAAAATACTAAACATTTTCATTAAAGATACGGGAAAAGATCTTATTAATCTACGCAATGCTTTGCAGGCTAACGAGAGAGAACAACTCGCGTTGATTTGTCATAAACTAGCGGGAAGAACATCCCAGATCGGCGGACAGAAGATAGCTATTAAACTTCGAAAGCTTGAGATTGACATCAGAAATAATGAATTCGACATTCTGGAAATTCAAGGGATTATAGATCAATTATACCGCCTGTTGGATTATCTGAAAGAAGAGTTGCATAGCCGATCCTTCATCAATGGAACGGTTCTATAACCTTGAGAAATAAATTACGCGGATTAGGAAATACCGTACTTATCTAATTTATTATAGAGGGTTTTTCGATCTATATTTAAGACCTGTGCCGCCTTACTTTTATTATATTTCACCTGCTGTAAGACATCCATTATAAGCTGTCGCTCGTGTGCCTCACTTTGGGATTTAAGATCAGCAGCCACATGCTCGGAATTCGGATGGCTTTCATGATGTTTATGCTGATTGATCGACAATACCATCTCATCCGGTAACGCGCTCGATTCCGCTGTATCACCCGGTGTCAATAGCACCATCCTCTTTATTACATTTTTAAGTTCCCGTAGGTTGCCGGGCCAATCATAAGCTTTGAAAATATCTTTTACCTCTTTAGAAAGGTGAACGACCTGTCGATTCAATTCTTTATTAGCTTTAGCTACAAAAAACTCAATAAACGTATCCATGTCACTTCCCCGGTCTCTTAGAGCCGGTACAATAATTTCGAATTCATTGATCCGATGATATAGATCTTCTCTAAAATTTCCCGATGCTGAACTACCCAATAAATCATCGTTCGTTGCGGCTATGACACGAACATCAACTTTAATTTGCTTATTAGCACCAATAGGCTGTATTACTCTTTCTTGTAAAGCTCTTAATAATTTCACCTGCACATCATACGACAAATTCCCTATTTCATCTAAAAACAGCGTACCGCCATCAGCCTCCTCAAATTGTCCTTTTTTATCCGTAAGTGCTCCTGTAAACGACCCCTTAATATGTCCAAACAGTTCGCTGGCTGCCAGCTCTTTGGAAAGGGTTCCACAATCAATGGATACAAAAGGTTTATTGGCCCGATTGCTTTTTAAATGAATGGACCTTGCCACGTACTCCTTTCCCGTACCACTTTCCCCCCTTACCAACACAGACATGTCGGTCGGTGCAACTAAATTGATGTATTCTTGAAGCTTTTTAGATTGGGTACTAACGCCTTTTACAAAGTCTGACGACTCTTCTTCCGGTAATTTTTTGGTGGTCGAAGGGATTTGTTCTTCACTATTATGGTTTAATGCATCTTTTAAAACCATTAATAATTCATCGGGGTTTACCGGTTTCGTAATATAATCAAACACACCCAAACGCATGGCCCTTACTGCAGTGCGTACGTCATTGAAACTGGTCATGATAATAACAGGGATATTTAGGCCCCTGTTCCGAACTTCTTCCAATACATCCAAACCCGTTCCATCTCCCAGACGATAATCCAGCAACATAAGGTCAATAGATTCGTCCAATGATTTGACACTACTTTTGACATTGTACCTCATTTCAACTTGATGACCATTTTTTTTCAAAAAGCCTTCGAGAATAGTCGAAAAGGTAGTATCATCTTCTACAAGCAGGATTTTGGCCATATTTATTTGTCTTTATCCTCCAACGGAAACAATTCGTTTTTTAGTATATTACGTTAATCTACAAAACTACTATTTTTTCGCCGATTAGCACTTAATTATTATGAATTAGTTACCCATATATCGAATAATCGCATCTGCAAATTGACTCGTTTTAAGTAAGGTAGCCCCTTCCATCTGATTATAAAAGTCTATGGTAACTTGTTTTGAACGAATGGTTTTAGCCAGTCCTTTTTTAATGATTGATGATACCTCGTGCCATCCCATATAATCAAACATCATCACGCCGCTCAAGATAACTGATGAAGGGTTCATACTATCTGTATTTGCAAAATGAGGGGCTGTTCCATGCGTTGCTTCAAACACCGCATGCCCTTTAAGGTAATTAATGTTCGCTCCCGGAGCTATGCCGATTCCGCCAACAATGGCCGCCAATGCATCTGAAATGTAATCACCGTTGAGATTTAATGTAGCAATCACTGCATAGTCTCTTGGGTTTAGCAAAATCTGTTGCAGAAAATTATCAGCAATTACGTCTTTTATAATAACTTTCCCTTGCTGTTGTGCTTTTTGTAACGCATTGTTTGCAGCTTGTTCACCGTCGGTAGCCTTTAATCTTTCCCATTGAGTCCAGGTAAACACGTATTCGGCATATTCATTTTCCGCTAATTCATAACCCCAGTTCTTAAAGGCACCTTCTGTAAACTTCATAATATTCCCCTTATGAACTAAACTCACGGATGGAAGTTTCTCCTTTATTGCATATTCTATAGCTGCCCGTATTAAACGAACGGACCCTTCCTTCGATACCGGTTTTATGCCAAGAGCCGTCTCTTCTTTGAAGGGATAGTCCACACCAAACTGATTTGTTAGGTACTCTTTTAAAACTTGGGCTTCCTTACTGTCAGCTTCGAATTCAATGCCGGCATAAATATCCTCCGTATTTTCACGAAATATGACCATATCTACATTTTCCGGGTGTTTAACCGGTGAGGGGACTCCCTCAATCCAGGATAACGGGCGCTGGCAAACAAATAGATCGAGCAACTGCCGAATAGCCACATTTAACGATCGGATACCACCTCCAACGGGTGTAGTTAGTGGTCCTTTTATTGAAACAACGTACTCCTTCATGGCCTCAATTGTTTCCTCAGGAAGCCAGCTGCCAGTTTGGTCATAGGCTTTTTGCCCTGCCAAAATCTCTTTCCATTCGATCTGCCGCTTCGCTGCATAAGCCTTTCGTACACCTTCATCAAAAACACGAACGGCTGCATTCCAGATATCAGGCCCTATTCCGTCACCGATGATAAAGGGTATGATTGGATTATCAGGAACGGTTAAATGTCCTTTTTCATTTATGGTTATTTTCTGTCCCATAACTTTCTCATTTAGTTGATCCCGGTAAGTTTCTGTTTCTTATATTCAATATGCTTCCTAAACCTTTGCCCATCCTCTGTAGACGAGTATAGCCCCGGTTTGTCGACATGGCACTCACCTCATCATAATTATCAAACACGCTAGTTGGTCGCCTACTCGGATAAATTAGTATTCTATTATTATTTTCATATTTCCGAGCGAGTTTTTTCGGTATACCGTCGAATTCTCGATTATAAGAGACTTCACCCGCTCTCGCCGAAACGAACACCAGTAGGTCGGTATCGCTTATATAGCCTCTAAGAGATGCCAGGTCGTCCCAATCAGTATGGTTAACAAACCGGATATTGCAATTGATTTTGCTTTTCTTGAGAAAGGAAGTAACCGCCGACTCTGATCGGGCATTCGCAATGCAAACGACCGGTAACGTAAGCTCAATCGCCAATTGACCAACTTTCGTCAGCCAATAGGAGAAACCTTTTTCGTCTTCCGCCATTGGCGGGCAAACCAATGTGATTTTATCATTACTTACAAAAGGCTTACCGAAATGACACATAAAGATATTGATATCTGTACGGTTAAGAATACTTTCCGTTTTTTCTCCAACCATCTTTTCTATAATACCAACCTGGCTGGGCCATCCAAGTAAAATACTATCCGCTATAATCTCTCGCGATGCCCTGCTAATCCCGCCGGCAATATTATAGTCGATCGTAGCCATCATATTCACTTCTATCTCACTACCCGAAGCATATTTAGCTGTAGAATCCAGATTTTTCCTTGCTTTCTTTAAATTAGCCTCAGCTAGTTCGTTATTAGGCACAACGGATAATATAGTAACCGGATGAGGTGATTTTTTGTTTTTAATCATTGTAGCGAAATCCAAAAGGATTTCCATATTATTCAGGTTGGCTATTGGCACTAAAATATGTTCATCCCGAAGCATATCCTTATCCTCTTCAACTACATCTTGCTCCCCCGCCAGGACCACTTTCTTTGAGGCCGATTCCGTGGCAATAGAAGCAACTATACAGGTGATGAGTATCAGTACGATGGTTCCGTTTAACACATTTTCGTCAATTATATTATTGGCATAACCCACCATAATGATAGCAAGTGTGGCAGCGGCATGTGCGCTACTCAATCCAAAGATCACCTGACGCTGCGCGCCACTATATTTAAAAGTGAGCTGAGTGAACCAAGCAGCTATCCATTTGCCACAAACTGCCACCACAGTCAGCGTGCCCGCCACGATAAGTGCTTCCGGACCTTTGAAAAGAACTTTGATGTCGACAATCATACCAACGCTAATCAGGAAGAACGGTATGAAAATCGCATTACCAATAAACTCAATCCTGTTCATAAGTGCCGACGAGTGCGGAATGAACTTGTTCAAGGCCAACCCCGCAACAAAAGCACCAATAATCGGTTCGAGTCCGGATACCTCAGCGATAAAGGCAGCAAAAAAAACAATGAACAGAACAAATATATAATGAGATGTTTTTTCACTCTCTACTTTCTGGAAAAACCATTTGGCAATCCTCGGTACGATTCCAAACATAATGGCCAAAAACACGGCAAAAGAAAAAGTCAGCCTCATCCAAAATTGCTGATCAAGCTGTCCTTGTGATGAACCAACGATAACCGCCAAAATGATTAGAACAGCCGTGTCCGTTAAAATGGTTCCGCCGATGGTTATAGCAACTGCTTGATTTTTAGCAATTCCATAGCTATTTACCACCGGATAAGCCACCAGCGTGTGCGTAGCAAACATACTGGACACCAATATACTGGCACCTACATCAAATCCCAGGATATAGTAACAAACCGGATATCCGATGGCAATGGGAATAAAAAAAGTATAAACACCAAAAACAATACTTTTATGCCTGGTTTTACGAAACTCATTCATATCCAACTCGAGCCCCGCAATAAACATAATATAAAGCAAACCTATTGTTGAAAATAGCTTGACCGCATCTGTTTGCGCTAATATATTCAATCCGTGAGGTCCAATAATAACCCCGGAAAGAATCAATCCTATAATACCTGGAATTTTAATTTTCCGCAATAAGATAGGGGCCAAAAGTATGATCAGCAAAATCAGGGAAAAGATCAGTACGGAATTCGTTAAAGGTGTTTCAAAGGCGTGGGAAATATGTTCTATAAAACTCTTGTTCATAAACTAACACTAACGACAATCATTTGCACTTTTTAAACAGTATGCCTTAAATATAGTTTTTTTCTTCCGAAGATAAAGGCCCTCGCAGGAATCTTGACTTGAAATACACATAAAGAATATTTAGTGAACCCTTTTTAATAAAAAAATCTATTTTGATTATTTGGGTATTTTCTTTTTTTTTGAGATCGAATTAAGCAGTGGATCAACAAGAAACTTTTTTGTAAATTCACCTGCAAATATCCATAAAATATGCCTTATAAAGAACGAGAAATCAACAAGCTCTATTATACCATGGGAGAGGTTACGGAGATGTTTGAGGTGAACGCATCGCAAATAAGATTTTACGAGCGCGAGTTTGATATTATCCAGCCAAAGAAAAACAAAAAAGGTAATAGACTCTTTACACCGGAAGATATCGAAAATCTCAAGATCATATTTAATTTGGTAAAGAACAAAGGATATACCTTACAAGGAGCGCGTGATTATTTAAAGGCGAATAAAAACCAAGCGAAAGAGAACCAACGGGTGATTGATTCTCTTGAAAAGTTAAAGCAGTTTTTAATTGAGGTTAAGGAGCGCTTATAGCACTATCAGCCTTATAGGTCATCAAATTACTGCCGCTTAAAAACTCCATAAGCTTGTTAACCATGTTTTCTGAACCGAGAAAAATAGCCGAACGTTGATGAAGATGATCGGGAACGATATCTAAAATGCGGTTGGAACCATCGATGGCAATTCCCCCAGCCTGCTCTAATATAAAGGCCATCGGATTACATTCATAAACAAGCCTTAATTTCCCTTTCGGATAAGCTGATGATACCGGGTAGAGAAAGATTCCCCCTTTAATGAGATTTCGGTGAATATCGGCTACCATCGATCCAATATATCGGGATGTATAAGGACGTCCCGAATTTATATCTTCCTCCTGACAATATTTGATGTAATCTTTTACTCCTTGCGGAAAGTGAACGTAATTGCCTTCGTTTATTGAATAGATTTTACCCTCCTTTGGAATTCTCATATTAGGATGAGACAAACAGAATTCTCCGATTGACGGATCTAATGTAAAGCCATTCACACCTTTACCTGTGGTATACACTAGCATGGTTGATGAACCATAAATCACATAACCGGCCGCAACCTGCTCACTACCTTTTTGCAGCACATCACTTATTAGCGGCTTGCCGTCCAAACTTTGCCGGCGATAAATAGAAAAGATCGTCCCTATCGCTACATTTACATCGATATTTGAAGATCCGTCCAAGGGATCTATGGCTACTATATATTTGGCATTTTTTGATATTTCGGATTCAATATAGATGCACTCATCGTTTTCTTCAGAAGCAACTACGCAGCACTCTCCTCCGCTCCTTAAAGCCGCGATGAATTGCTCATTGGCATATACGTCCAATTTCTTCTGCCCCTCTCCTTGCACATTCGTTGTCCCTGCGTCTCCAAGTATATCAACCAATCCAGCCTTATTGACCTCTCTGTTTACTATTTTTGCGGCTATACCAATATCTCTTAATAATCTGCTTAATTCACCTTTTGCATACGGAAAGTCAGCTTGCTTTTCAATAATAAATTGACCCAGGGTCTTTACGGCTGTCATAATTTAGTCTTTAAAATTTACAATAAGAAACGATTTTTATTTTTAACAACAACAAAAAATTGCGCTGTAAAAATACTAAAAAAACAACACTTAGTGTAAAACACCCTAATCAAAATATGTGTACAAACTACACAAATTGTACACATACTGCATTGATAAAAAACAATTTACAAATAAAAAAACATCATCAAATAAATTTAAATTAGTGTAACTAAGAACCTGAAAGTTCAATCACTTCAAGATCTTTAATAAGGTTTTTGTCGATGCTAAAACGCATAAGTGTTCTAACTTTATGCCAACCTTGTTTGCCTGCGGCGCCCGGATTTAGGTGTAAGCAATTAATTTTTTTGTCATATATCACTTTCAATATATGAGAATGTCCCGAAATAAATAGTTGGGGAGGATTTGAGTAAATAGTTGCTTTTACGCGAGGTGCATATTTATTGGGATAGCCGCCAATATGTGTCATCCACACATCAACCTCTTCACACCTGAAGCGTAAATCCTCCGGGTAACGTATCCTGACATCTTTATTGTCAATATTTCCATATACGCCCCTTAAGGGTTTAAAATCAGTTAATTTATCAACTAATGTAATGTCCCCGAAATCACCCGCATGCCAAACTTCATCACATGATGCAAAGTGTTTAAATATGGCATCGTCCAGATAGCTATGTGTGTCGGCAAGCAAGCCTATTTTTGTCATCCTTTTCCCTTTAGCGTTATAATTTCACCAGTTCTTTATAAAGTTTTGCCGTAGGCAATCCCATTACATTCGTATAGGAGCCTTCTATATGATCAACAGCAACCGCACCGATCCACTCTTGGATACCGTAAGCCCCGGCCTTATCATAGGGTTCAAAAGTCTTAATATAATAGTTTATTTGCTCATCGCTCAGTTCATTAAAATAAACCGCTGTCACCTCATAAAAGGATCGAACTTTTTCTATTGTTTTTAGCGCAACGCCCGTGATTACCTCATGTCTTCGCCCCGACAGCAACTTGAGCATCTTAAACGCATCATCATAATCAACCGGTTTCCCGAGAATCCGATCATCAATACTAACAATGGTATCAGCAGTGATTAAAATATCTTTATCCGATTTTAAACCGAACGCCTCCGCCTTCTTTGTAGCGATATACAGTGCAACGGCTGCCCCTCTCATGGTATCGGGATATGTTTCTTCAATTTCCTTTATTTCCACCTTGAAATCAAGTCCCAATGAGGTCAACAACTCTTTGCGTCTGGGTGATTGCGAGGCTAGAATAATATTCTTTTGATTCAAATTTTCCATAACTTAAAAAATTTCAGGCAATCGTTTTTGCCTTATACGCTTTTTATATATTGATCTGCATCCCAAGCTCCCTGTAGCTTTAAAACCTTCTCCATAATTTCTCTGACAACCCCTTCCCCACCGTTTTTGGTACCGATGTAGTGAGCGATTGCTTTAATTTCTTCTGCAGCATCATTCGGGCATGCAGCAAGACCTACTATTTTCATCACTTCAAGATCAGGAATATCGTCACCTATATATAAAACATCTTCCGGATGTAACTCCAACTTGGTCAACCAGTTTTTAAATACAGCGACTTTATCGCTAACACCCAGCTCAATATCCTTTATTCCCAAACCTGCTAAACGCTTTCTAACGCCCTCAGACTGGCCACCGGTTATCACTAGCAATGGAAAACCTTTCTTAACCGCAAGCTGCAAGGCGTAGCCATCGCGAATATTAAACCTTCTCAGTTGATGCCCTTCTTCATTAACCAATACAAGCCCATCAGTAAGCACGCCGTCTACATCTAACGCAAAGGCTTTAACCGACTTCAATTTTTCAAATAACATTCTTTCTTTTTACTTGGTTTCGTTCTGTTTGTCTTCCTTCCAATATTTGCGCACGATATCTTCACTAATCAGCTCATAAACTTGCTGCCAGTTGGGATGGGCTTTCAATAAATCCAGATGCTTACGGATAATATTCCCGTCATTCCTTACTGCCGGCCCTGTTTGCACTGCATTCGGATCATGACTTTGTATTTTATGAGCTGTCTCGCTAATTAGCGGTTTTAACAAATCAAAATCCACTTTCTTTTCTGCTAAAAAATCGTGAGCAATGGCATATAAATAATTACTAAAATTACAAGCAATAACGGCTGCAAGATGCAAGCAGCGTCTTTGTTCTGAGTTATATTCGTGAATAATCGGCGACAATTTAAAGGCCATGTTCAATATCTCCTCCTTTGTTCTTTGATCGGAAAATTCCAAAATCAACGGCACTTTTGAGAAATCTAACTCTACTTCTTTCGAGATGGTCTGTAAGGGGTACAATACGCCGTACGATGACGAAAAGGGCTTTAGCACATCCATATCAGTACTCCCCGAAGTGTGCAATAAAATCTTGTTCCTTAAACGCAGCTCGGAAGCTACTTCAAGAATCGCTTCATCTTTAACAGCGATAACATATACATCTGCTTCAGTAGTAATGTATAGTAAGCTGTCGATAGGCTCAGCACCTATACCGTCTGCCAAATGTTTTGCATGATCGATATCGCGACTATATACTTGTTTAATATGGTACTCCGCTTTTTTCAGGGCAAAAGCTAAATGGGTCGCCACATTTCCACTACCTAGAATAACTATCTCCATAAATTAAAGAATAACGGGGACTGAGATTTTCACTGCAGTCCCCGTGGGATAAAATTAACAATAAAAGGAAATAAAAGTTTACACTATTTTTCCTTTTAATTCCTTGTTTCGTCTAAAGATTGAAAGCACAAAACCAATGGTCATAATGATTGTTCCACACCAGAAGAAGTTTATATAGGGAAACTCGATGGCTTTCATAACGATCCATTTTTTTTCCGGCAATGGCTTTTGGTAAATCATCAATTCCATACCTTTATTGGGAGCAATCTTTGTAAACCGCAAACGTAAACCCTGTTCCTCTACATCTTTAGCAAAATCAAAGCTATTCCCGTTTTTTATCAAATATTTTGGATCTGCTTGATATACTTCACCGGTAACTGCATGCACTTCTAATTGCAATGCAAAGAGCAAATCGCCATTGGCTAAAGGCATATTTTGCAAAGTCGCATTTCTATTTACACCTTTGACTACAATAAAGCCATTCTTATAACGCAGTGTATCTCCGATATTGACCAATTGTGTTGTTGGCTCTTCATATCCCTCATTCGGATCATGCCCTTCATGATTATGTTCCTGCTCTTGCGGATCATCTAACTTAGGAGCAGAAGTTACAATTGTATAAATGTCTTTTGTTATATAATGCCTTGTGCTCGGCGTTCCTATTAATCCCATTTTCGGATTTTGCTGCGCGTTGGGTGTTAACTGAAACTTTTCGATGACCTTACCGGTCTTCTCATCCTTGCGTTCGTAATTTACTTTATAATAAATATTAGGCATCGCAATACTATCGCCAATATAGGTGATTGTATAACCACCCATCTCAACCGGCTGGTTGATATATAAAAACAGGTTTTCACCGGGTTTTTCGCGCTCCTCAAAACCTGCTATAGGAATAGAACCTCCGGCATTTAAAGAAACGACCTTATTTGTTGCAGCCGCAACCAATGCACCGATAATCAATAGTGCAAATCCGATGTGCGCTACTGAAGAGCCCGCCAACTTCCATTTTCCTTTAAAAGCATCTCCTAGTATTCTTGCATTGGCAACCAGCGCAAATACAGCTCCGAAAGACAATAACACGTAAATAAAATTGGTATAAACCTTTGTGAAATAGAGTAGAATACCGGTAACAACAAGCGAAACGACGAATGAAGCCAGCAAATTAGCATAAAAGATCTTCGGGGTAGTTTTTTTATATTTTAGAAACTGTGCGATGGCCGACAGAATAAGTACCAGGATCGCAAAAGCAGCTTGCCACTTATTGTAATGCGCTATCGCATTAACGGGCGGCGCTATCTTTGTTCCAAACATTGCATTAAAGACCGGAATTGATGTCGTAGCGATAATTTGGACACACGCCACTACCAAAATTAAAGCGCCAATAAACAACCAGAATTCCCTTGAATACGTTTCCTCATCCTTTTTAGTGATCGGTAGTTCTTTCCATCTACTAGCAAGGAAATAAACCATAAGGGCGAAAAAGATCAGGTTAAAAACAACAAGCTGCCAGTACATGCCCAGATCGGTAAAGGAGTGAACAGATGTTTCGCCCAATACGCCGCTACGAGTTAAGAACGATGCGTAAATAACCAATACGAAGCTTATTAACACTAAAAAAGTAGCCGTAAAATAAGAATGCCCCGAGTTTTTATATGCGACAATAACATGCACTGCAGCAATTAATGTAAACCAAGGTATAATGGAAGCATTTTCAACCGGGTCCCAAGCCCAAAATCCACCAAAATTAAGTGCTTCATAAGCCCAAAATGACCCCATAATAATACCGGCACCTAATACCATTACAGCGAAGAGAGACCATGGCAAGGCCGGCCGCAGCCATTCCTTATATTTCCGTTGCCATAAGCCGGCTATCCCGTAAGCAAAAGGAACCACCATAGAAGCAAAGCCTAAAAATAACGTTGGTGGGTGGATTACCATCCAGTAATTCTGCAATAAGGGGTTCAAACCGTTACCGTCGGCAATCATGCTAAGATAATTCGGATTAGAGAAAATAGGCGCTTCTAACGCTTGTCTCAACAAAATAAAGGGCGAGCTCCCCACTCGCTCACCTACAACTTCGATTCCTATAAGCATGGAGGCCAAAACAGTTTGGCATAACATAATTGTCGTCATAACAGGACTTTCCCAACTTTTACCTCGAGCTACTACTACGAGCGCTAAGACAGCCTGCCAAAACATCCAAAGCCAAAAACTACCTTCCTGTCCTTCCCAAAAACTTGAGATTATGTAATATACCGGCAAGGTTCGTGAAGAGTGAGACCAAGCATAGTGATATTCAAATAAATGATTATAAATAATATAGAAAAGGCTACTTCCAATGCCAATTACCGCTATTATATTAATAAAAAAAGCAATACGACCTATTTTATGCCAAGATGCATCCTCTTTATATCGGGTAGCGAAGCAGTAACTAATGCACGATAAAAGCGCTGCGCCAAAAGAAAGAATGATAAAAAACTGGCCGAGCTGGCCGGGAAGGAGGTTTTCACCTTGATACTGAATATCCATTAAATTTTATAAAAGTTACGATTAGGATTGGAAATACAACAATATTTTAAACATTAGTAGAAGCAGACTCCGTAACTTCTACCTGATCTTTGTTATACTTGGAAGGACACTTCATCAAAATTTTGGATGCATGAAACTCTTTTCCTACCATTTTTCCTGTCAAAACAATTTGCTCCGAACGTTCGAAGTCCTGCGGCTTGGATCCATTAAAAACAACTTTACATTCCGTACCATTATTATCAAGCATATAAAAAGCGAAATAATTGGCATTCTCCGTCGGGTTGTAGTATAAGGCTTTTGTTTTATTCAATTCTCCTACCACATGTATTTCTGATTCTGTCTTCTGCGCATCGGTAAATGTCGCATATGTACTGGAATCCGTGTAAATACTAATGATCATCGCTATCGCTACTGCAATAATTATAATACCTAAAATAGCTCCCTTCTTCATGTAATATTTCAGTTTTTTTGTCTTGTCTCTTGCGTCTTTGCCGGTTTATCATTCCGATATACCACTTCTCCTTGCACTAAAAACAGTGCAGATTTCTGATACAGATTTTGCGCAAAAATACTAAATACTAAATACATACAGGCAACATAGCAAGGGCAAGGCTTTATTAAGAATCATTCTAATCTACATTTCCGCTTCTTTTCATTTTTATCAGTGCCCGATATCGTTTATCAGCCAACCTTTTCTCGACCGAAGCTTTACTTCTTTTAGTAGGCTTCCGCAATTTTTGCACACTTGATGCAGCAGCGAGTATATGCAAAAGTTTTTCTTGTGCTGAGGCTTTGTTCTTAAATTGGGATCGATCCTTTTGGCTAATAATTTGCAACTTACCTTCGGATGACAATCGATTACTCAATTTTTGCCGTAGGTGCGTTTTTTCTTCTTCATTCCATAATTTACAAGCTTCGAAATCAAATTGTAACTCAACCTTCGAAGAAACCTTGTTCACATGCTGGCCACCGCTTCCTCCGCTTCTTGAAGTTTTATATTGAATATAAGGACTTAATTCATCTATACTGTACATAATTACCCATTAAACCACAAAGATAAGCATGTAATAAATAATCTAGCGGTTTTACTACCATAGAGTTAAGTAATAACAGACATTAAACTACTTATTACTGTTCGTGAATACCAAGCATTTTCTCTAGTTTTGTGCACCCATGACAAAGAAGAATATTATTATAGCGATTGATGGTTATTCATCCTGCGGGAAAAGCACGGTCGCAAAGGCTTTAGCAAATAAACTTCATTATGTATATGTAGACAGTGGTGCCATGTACCGAGCTGTAACCTTATACTTTTTGCGAAACAACATTGATGTGACTAATGAAGAGCAGGTGCAAAATGCGCTTGAACACATCCACATCGATTTTCATAAAGAAGAAGGGGTAACCCATGTCCTTTTAAATGAGGAGGACGTCTCCGACGAAATCAGACAAATGCCTGTTTCTGAAAATGTGAGTACCGTAAGCGCTATAAAATCGGTCCGACAGGCAATGGTAAAACAGCAGCAGAAAATGGGTGCACGAAAAAATGTGGTGATGGACGGACGAGATATAGGAACTGCTGTTTTTCCACATGCGCAGGTTAAAATTTTCATGACCGCTGACCCTAAAATACGAGCTGAACGCCGGTACTTGGAACTAAAGAACAAAGGTGAAAACATCACACTGGAAGAAGTTTTCGAAAATATCGCCCATCGTGATTATCAAGATACTACGCGAAAAGAAAGCCCGCTGGTACGAGCCGAAGATGCTATTATTTTAGATAATACCGATATGACTGAGGAACAACAGCTCGACTTTGTACTAGATAAAGTGGGGAAAGCGAAAAGTTAGTTATAAGTTAAACGTTATGCGTTGTGGGTAGTTAAATTACTGATCGTTAGCGAACGCGAGATAGCCTGATCAACTTCTAACTAAATGCTGCGTTCTATTTGCTTTTTACTTACTCCTGATCGGCTTTTTATCGGCAATTTCCCGATCAGGCCACGATACCGCCCCGATAAAATCCCGATAACGTTTAGAAGAAAGAGCAGAGTTGGTTGCTCGTTTCGGAGACGTTACGCAGGGAAGCACTTAAGTGGTTAACCAGTGGCAGCACCATTAGTGCTAAGACGAAAAACCTAAAAACACCGAGCAGTAATACAGACTTTCTTATGAATCGCCTTTGCAACGCATAATGGACAACCTCTCTTGGTTAAGTTACCTGATAATCACCACTTTTTGCTAATAAAACTCATAATTTTTGCTTTATTTAGAAATAATTTTTGCACCTTTGCAGTCCTGATGAATTTCAGGAAAAGGAGACAAAATAATTAATGGCAAAAAAACAAGAAGCAGAAAAAGAATTAAAAGCTAAACAAGCTGAAATCCAAGATGCTGATTTAAAATCAGTTAAGGAAAGAGAAAACATTGAATCAGAAGCTGATTCGACGTTCATCGACGAAATCAAATCCAATACTTGGATCACACCTGAAGGCGACTTCGACTGGGATCAAGACGAAAAAGGTTTCGGAAATTACAGCGCAGACGAGCGTGCTAAATTAGAAGAGCAATACGCTGGTACTTTTAACTCCGTCAATAAAGGAGAAATTGTTGAAGGAACCGTGGTTTCCATTAACAACAAAGACGTGGTACTTAACATCGGTTTTAAATCAGATGGCTTGGTATCTCTTTCTGAATTCCGCGATCTACCTGACCTGAAAGTAGGTGATAAGGTAGACGTGTTCGTTGAATCACGCGAAGACGAGAACGGACAATTAGTTCTTTCCCGCAAGCGTGCTAAAACACAAAAATCTTGGGAAGCAATCAATGAAGCTTTAGAAAACGACACCATCATCAACGGTTACGTAAAAAGCCGTACAAAAGGTGGTTTGATCGTGGATATCAAAGGTGTTGAAGCTTTCTTACCGGGTTCTCAAATTGACATCAAACCCATTCGTGATTATGACATCTATGTGGGTAAGACAATGGAATTCAAGGTTGTTAAAATTAACCATGAGTTCAAGAACGTGGTGGTTTCGCACAAAGTGCTGATCGAGGATGATTTAGAAAACCAAAAATCAGAAATCGTTGCAAAACTTGAAAAAGGACAAGTACTGGAAGGTACTGTTAAAAACATCACAGATTTCGGTGTATTCATCGATCTTGGCGGTGTTGATGGTTTATTGCACATCACAGATATTTCTTGGGG
>Ga0079224_100005551_pt1 | contig 16586 bp, 14 predicted proteins | sample Stecom2015_FD_80414 | JGI IMG/M metagenome (GOLD analysis project Ga0079224, IMG submission 80414) | Agricultural soil microbial communities from Utah to study Nitrogen management - Steer compost 2015 | ecosystem: Environmental > Terrestrial > Soil > Agricultural land | place: USA: Utah... | reverse complement strand
TGCCCGATCACCGCGTGGGGCCCCACGTGTGCGGTCGGGGCGATGCGCGCGGAGGGGTCCACTACCGCGGTGGGATGAATGCCGGGCGGCAGCGCCTCCGGGGGATGGAGGAGCGTCGCGATGCGCGCGAACGTCACGTACGGCTCCGTCGAGATGAGCGCGTTCACCGGGCAGTCGCCGGCGTCCTCCTCGCGCAGCACGACCGCGCCCGCGCGCGTTCCCTTGAGATCCTGCCGGTAGGCGGGATTGGAAAAAAAGCTCAACGATTCGCCGTTCGCGTTCGCAAGCGTCGCGACGTGCGTGACCGTGACCGCGGGATCGCCGGCGAGCTCACAGCCGAAGCGCGTCGCGAGGTCACCGAGTGTTGCCCGCATGCCGAGGTCCGTTGCCAACCCTTTCACGCATCATGCCGGTGTGGTTCGCCGTCCGGCAAGGCATACGGGCCCGTGCCGGCGGCACCCGGACCCGCGGAATGCGCGAACTTGCGAATCCGGACGCGCCCCGGTCAGCGCCCGCGGTTGTTGCCGCCCGACTTCTCGAAGTTCTCCTGCATCGCTTCGAGCACGGCCTCGGTGATGTTGACGGCCGAGCTCGCGTACAGGACGCCGTCACCCATGATGAGGTCGAAGCCTGCCCGCTGCGCGTAGTCCTGGACTTCCTTGAGCAACGACCGCTGCAGGTTGCCGATCTCCTCGTTGCGCCGCAGGTTCAGGTCTTCGCGGAACTCCTCCTGCATACGCTGCAGGTCGCGCTGCATGTCACGCAACTCGCGCTCGGTGTTGCGCCGCTCGGTCTCGCCCATGACGGCCGCATCGCGGTTCGCCCTTTCCGTGGCCTCTTCGAACTCCTTCTGTTTCGCGAGTATCGTCCTCTGCCGCGGGGCGAACTCCTCCTGCAGAGCCTCCATCGCCACCTGCGCCTGCGGCGACTGCTCCATCAGCACGTTGATGTTGACGACGCCGATTTTCACTTCCTGCCCCAGAGCAGGCACCGCCAGGGCGGACAGGACCAGGACAGCGAACGTCTTGTACATCGATTGGCTTTCGATACTCATATTGTCATCCATTCATCAAAATGCCTGCCCGATCGAGAACTGGAAGCGCTCGATCTCGTCTCCGTAGAACCGGTCGTTCCCCTTGTACTCGTTGAGCGGATAGGCATAACTGAACCGGAAGAACCCGAGCGGAGCGAGCCATTCGATGGAAACACCTACGGAGGTCTTGAGCTCTTTGAAATCGGGCTCGTACTTCACCGGACTCCCCAGCTTGTCGGTGAACTCCACCTCGCCGGTGTTGAACACGTTGCCGATGTCGTAGAACAGGCTGGCCCGTGCCTGGCTCCTGAATTTCTCGGGAAGCGGGAGTATAAGCTCAACCTGGGTCGCGACCAAGGCATTGCCGCCCCACGGCCTGCCGAAGCTGTCACGCGGCCCCAAATACGATTCCTTGTAACCCCGCACCGACTCGGGGCCCCCGCCGAAGAAGTGCTTGTAGGGCGGCAGGGCCGTGGTCTCGTTCAGTCCCTCGCCGTAGGCCAGCTCGGAGTTGACCCGGAGGGTCCAGGGCCCGTAGACCGGGATGTACTTGGTGAAGTTGTAGCGGGCCGTGAAGTACTCCACCTCGCTGCCCGGCGCCGTCACGGAGAAATACAGGCGATGCCGGGTGCCGCGGTCCGCGAAGATCGCCCGGTTCCGGCTGTCGAAGCTCCACCCGCCGAGGAGCTCGAACGTGTAGAAGTCGGTGCCGAACGCACTGGTCCCGCCGAAGTTGTCGAAAGGGTTGCCGTTGTTGAGCACCCAGTCCTGGAGCTGGGTCGGGCTGTTGGGCGAGGCGAGCAGCTCTGCCTGCTGGTACGCGATGCCGAACGACAGCGTCTGCAGCTCACTGATCGGGTAACCGTACTCCAGCGACGCCCCGAGGCTTTCCGTCGAGAAGTCGGAGCCTCCCGAGATGAGCGCCGTGCTCTCGCGATAGTTGAGGGACACCGTGCGCTGCACGTTGTTCTCGGTCACGTACGGATCGGTGTGCGAGAGGTTGTAGAGCTTGATGAACCTGCCCGAATTGGCCGTGAGCGCCACGCGGTTGCCGGTGCCCAGGAAGTTCGTGTGCACGATGCTGCCGTTCAGCATGAACTTCTGCGACTCCGAATAACCGATGCCGCCGGTGAACTGCCCGGGCATGCGGTACTTGATGGTGAAGTTCACGTCGACCAGGTCGGGGCTGCCCGCCACCGGCACGTTCTCGACCTCGACGCTCTCGATGTACGGCAGCCGCTGCAGGCGGATCTTGGAGCGGTCGATGAGCCGGTTAGACAGGTAGGCGCCCTCCTGCTGCCGCAGCTCGCGCCGCAGCACCTCGTCGTCGATCTCGTCGACGCCGAGGAAATTGATCCGCCGGACGTACACCCGGCTCTTCGCGTCGACGAAGAACGTCACCGCAACCTGCTTTTTCTCGCGGTCGAGCTCCGGTACGGGCTCGATCTCCGCGTTGGCATAGCCCTCCTCGCCGAGGCGGAACGACATCAGCTCCGCCGACTGCGTGAGCAGCCGCAGGTTGAACGTCGATCCGGGCTCCACCAGCACGAGCCGCCGGAGCTGCTCCTCCGGCACGACGAGGTTGCCGACCAGCCGGATGTCGGAGATCGTGTAGCGCTCCCCTTCGTGGATGTTGATCGTGACGTAGATGTCCTTCTTATCCGGGGAGATCGCCACCTGCGTGGACTCGATGCGGAAGTCCGCAAAGCCGCGGTCCATGTAGAACGAGCGCAGGGTCTCCAGGTCCCCGGAGAGCGCCTCCTTCGAGTAGCGGTCGTCCTGGCGCAGCCACGACAGCCAGTTCGCGGTGTCGAGGGTGAAGCCCTCGCGTATCTCTTCCTCGGGGAAGCTGTGGTTGCCGACGATGTTGACCTGGCGAATCCGGGCGCGCTCGCCTTCCTTGATGTTGATCTTGATGCGGACCGTGTTGTTCGGGCGCTCCTCGACGTCGGCGTCGATCTGCACCGCGTACTTGCCGCGGTCGTAGTACTGCTCGCGCAGGAACTGCTGCACGTTGTCCAGCACCGAGCGGTCGAACGTCTTGCCGCGCGCGAGGCCGACGTTGCGCAGGCTCTGCATCAGGTCCTCGGTCTTGATGTCCTTGTTGCCTTCGATCGTGAACTGCTCGATCGAAGGCCGCTCCTTGACGGCGATCACGAGCGTGCTGCCGTCACGCCGCATCTCGATGTCGTCGAACAGGCCCTGCGCGTACAGGGCCCGAATGGCTTCCTGGATCCGCTGGGCATCCACGGTGTCGCCCACGTTGATCGGCAGGTAGTTGAACACCGTGCCTTCGGAAATGCGCTGCAGGCCCTCGACCCGCATGTCCCGCACCACGAATCCTTCCTGGCCCAGCGCCGCCACCGGGGCGAGCAGGCAGGTCACGAGCAGCCAGGCATGCCAACGCCGTGGAATACGAAAGGCGAATGCGAGCATTTTCAGCCGAGGAACCTTGCGATGTCGTTGTAAAAGGCGAAAGTCATGAGCAAGAGCAGCACCACCAGCCCGATCTGCTGCCCGATGATCTGGGCGCGCTCCGAGAGCGGGCTCCCCTTCACCAGCTCGATGAGCTGGTACACGATCTGGCCGCCGTCGAGCACCGGGATCGGCAGCAGGTTGAGCACCCCGAGGCTCAGGCTCACGAGCGCGAGGAAGCTCACGAACACGTCGGGTCCCTGGGCCGCCGACGCCCCGGCGTACTGCGCGATGTTGAACGGGCCGCTCAGGTTCCTGACCGAAACGTCCCCGACGACCATGCGGGCCAGCATGCGGACCGTGAACACGGTGGTCTCGACGGTGCGATCCAGCGACGCGGCCAGCGCACCGACCGGGCCGTAGCGGCGCTCGTAGTACAGCTCCCGCGGGGTCTCGATGCCGACGCCGAGGAAGCCGCGCTCCTCGCCCGCGACCTCGCGGGCCTCGATCGTGACCTCGAGCGTCAGCAGCCGCCCGTCGCGGTCGACCTCCACCGGCACCGTGGCGCCCGGCCGCGCGCCGACGAGGCGGTGCAGGTCGCCGAGGTCGGCCACCGGCTCGCCGGCCACGGCGACGATGCGGTCACCGGCCTCGATCCCGGCGGCCTCGGCCGCCCCGCCCTCGTTTACCGACGCGACCACCGCCGGCGGCTGCCAGGGGCCGAAGCCCAGCGCCTCGTGCAACGGCACGTCGGGGTTGGTCAGCCGCGCCGCGTCGCGGCCGACGTCGATCACGAGCTCGCGCTCCTCGCCCTCGCGCTCGACCACGAGCGGGATCTCGCCGTCGCCGACCATCTCCTCGAACATCGCGATCAGCGCGGCCTGCCAGTCCGCGACCCGCCGCCCGCCGACCTCGAGCAGGCGATCGCCGCGCTCGAGCCCGGCTTCGGCCGCATAGCTCGCGGGGCGCACCTCCCCGACCGTCGGCACCATGCTGGGCACGCCGACCACGAACAGCGCCCAGTAGGCGAGCACGGCGAACAGGAAGTTGAACCCGGGTCCCGCGAGCAGCACGGCGATGCGCGCCGGCACCGGCCGGCGGGTGAACGCCCGGTCGCGGTCGGCGGGGTCGACCGGACCTTCACGCTCGTCGAGAAACTTGACGTAACCCCCTAGCGGAATTGCGGAAATCCAGAATTCGGTGCGGTCCTTCCCGAGCACGGTGCTCCACAACGGCCGGCCGAAGCCGATGGAATAGCGCAGCACCTTCATGCCGCACCAGCGGCCGACCAGGAAATGCCCGAGCTCGTGCACGGCGACCAGCAGGCTGATCGCCACGAGGAAGGCCAGGATGCTCAAGATTGCGGCGCTCATGCAACAGGGAGGAACGGCAACGGGAAGGGCCTCACGCCGGCCGGGCGGGCAACCGACGCCGCCACGCAACGGTCAGCCAGCGAATTCAGACTGAGCGGAGCCGGGGCAGTTCCGGGCAGGCGGGCACGGCCGGGACGGAACGCGAGCGACGCCGCCATCACACGAACCCCATCCAGCCGATCCCCAACGTGAACAACGGGGCCGCCGCCGCGACGCTGTCGATGCGGTCCAGCACCCCGCCGTGCCCCGGGAACAGCTTGCCGCTGTCCTTCAGGCCGGCATTACGCTTGAACATGCTCACCGTGAGGTCCCCGACGATGGACAGGGTCGCCACCGCGAGGCAGAACGGCACGACGACGGCGATGTCGAGCTCGAGCCAGTAGACGCTCGCGAGCACGAGCACGACCACCACGGCCGACAGGCCCCCGATCACGCCTTCCCAGGTCTTGCCGGGGCTGATGTTGGGGGCGAGCTGCACGCGCCCGAAGCGCTTGCCGGTGAAATAGGCGCCGATGTCCGCCGCCCAGACGATGACGAGCACGAACAACAGCACCGCGGGCTTCAGGCTGTAGAGGGAAATCAGCGCGATGTAGGCCGGTATCATGACCAGCGCGCCGCAGATCCAGCCCACCGGCCGCGCGATGCGGGTCGGCCAGAAGAAGGCCCAGACGAGCGCCGCGAACCACCAGGCGAGGCCGATCCTGAGCACCACGTCGAAGACGACCTCGCGCGGCACCCAGCGCGGGAGCAGCCAGCCTGAGACCAGGATCAGGACGCCGATGCCGGCGACGTAGGCGAGGCGTGCCGCCACGCTCTTGAGCGACAGGAAGCCCGACCACTCCCAGGCGGCAGCGAGGAAGAAGGCCGCGATCAGGAGCTCGGCGGCGAGCGGCGGCAGCACGAACAGCACGATGAGCAGCGCGGCGGCGGCGACGATCGCGGTCAGGATGCGCTCTTTCAACATCGTTGCCGCCCCTTGCCGGCGCCAGCGGACGCCCGCATCAGGCCACCCCGACCTGCTCGCCCGTATGGCCGTAACGGCGCTGGCGGCGGGCATAGTCCGCGAGCGCCCGGTCGAACTCCTGCTCGTCGAAGTCCGGCCACAGGCATTCCGTGAAGCACAGCTCCGCGTAGGCGAGGTTCCACAACAGGAAATTGGACACGCGCTGCTCGCCGCCCGTGCGGATCAGGAGGTCCGGGTCCGGGGCCGGCGCGAGCGCGAGCTCGGCGGCAAAGACGCTGTCGTCGATGTCGTCCGGGCGCAAAGATCCCTCCACCGTGCGCGCCGCCAGCCGGCGCGCGGCCGTCACGATGTCCCAGCGGCCTCCGTAGGCCACGGCCACGGTCAGCTTGAGGCCCTCGTTCGCGCGCGTGCGCCGCTCCGCCGCCTCGATCCGGCGCACCAGCCGGGGCGAGAGCTCGTGGCGCGCGCCGATGAACCGGAGCCTCACGTTGTTACGATGCAGGTCGTCGATTTCCCGTTGCAGCGCTTCGAGAAAAAGGCTCATCAGCCCGCCGACCTCGTCGGCCGGCCGGCGCCAGTTCTCGCTGGAGAACGCGAACAGGGTGAGCCACGCGATGCCGCGCCGCGCCGCATGCTCCACGGTGCGCCGCACCGCCTTCGCCCCGGCGCGGTGCCCGGCATGCCGCGGCTCGGACCGGCGCGTCGCCCAGCGGCCGTTGCCATCCATGATCACGGCGACGTGCGCGGGAACGCGCGGGATCTCGGCCGACGGGTTGCTCGGTTGCCTCGTCAACGCCCCGTCTCAGATTTCCATCAGGTCGCGTTCCTTGTCCGCGAGCATGCGGTCGATCTCGCCGATGAACCGGTCCGTGATCGCCTGGATCTCCTCCTGCCCGCGGCGCTCGTCGTCGGCGCCGATGAGCTTCTCCTTGAGCAGGTTCTTGAGATCGCTCAGGGCGTCGCGGCGGATGTTGCGCACCGCCACCCGCCCGTTCTCGGCCTCCTGGCGCACGATCCGGATCATGTCCCGCCGCCGCTCCTCGGTGAGCGGCGGAAGCGGCACGCGAATGACCGAGCCCGCCGTCGCCGGATTGAGGCCCAAGTCCGAGGTCATGATCGCCTTCTCGATCGGCTGCACCATGCTCTTGTCCCAGGGCACGACCGTCAGCGTCCGCGGATCCTCGACGTTGACGCTCGCCACCTGGCTCAAGGGCACCTCGGAGCCGTAATACGGAACGGTGATGTGGTCGAGCAGGCTGGTGTGGGCGCGGCCGGTGCGGATCTTGGTCAGCTCCTGGCGCAACGACTCGACGCTCTTCTTCATGCGGGCCTGCGCGTCTTTCTTGATGTCATCGAGCACGGTCGTCCACTCCTTTCGGCCTCGTGCGTGGGGCGCGTGTTCCGGGCCGCTCGGTCAATGCGACGGCAAGTCACACCTCGAGGACGTCATGCGGTCACCAGCGTGCCGACGTTCGGGTCGGTCATCGCGCGGATCAGCGCGCGGTCCTCGGTCATGTTGAAAACGCGCAATGGTAAATGATTGTCGCGGCACATCACCACGGCCGTCGCATCCATCACGTTCAGCTTGTCCGCGAGCACCTTGTCGAAGGAAACGGTGTCGTACAGCGACGCCTTCTCGTTCTGCCGCGGATCCGAGTCGTAGACGCCGCTCACCTTCGTCGCCTTGAGAAGCACGTCGGCGCCGATCTCGATCGCGCGCAGGCTCGCGGCGGTGTCGGTGGTGAAGAAAGGGTTGCCGGTGCCCGCGGCGAGGATCACGATGCGACCTTTCTCCAGGTGGCGCACCGCGCGCCGCCGGATGTAGTCCTCGCAGACCTCGTGAATCTGGATCGCCGACATGACGCGGGCATGCTCGTCGATCTGCTCGAGCGCATCCTGCAGCGCCAGCGCGTTCATCACGGTCGCCAGCATTCCCATGTAGTCGCCGGTGGCGCGGTCCATCCCGGCACCCGCGAGGCCGGCACCGCGGAAGATGTTGCCGCCGCCGATCACGATCGCCACCTCGACGCCCATGCGGCGGACCTCGGCGACCTCCCGCGCGATCCGCCGGATCACGGCAGGATCGATGCCGTAGTCGAGCTCGCCCATGAGCGCCTCGCCAGAGAGCTTCAGCAATACGCGGCGATAGAGTACCGGGGCGTCGCTCATCCTTCCTGCCTTCCTCGGTGTGCCGCGCCGGACGGACCTGTCGCGGCCGCGGGCTTACGCGTGCGCCTGCATTCTAGCCCGGACCATGCACGAATGCGCATCGGCCTTCCGCCCGGCGGAACCGGCCCGCGCCGGGTCGGCACGGCCGGGGTGCTCGCCGTACTTGCCGGCAGGCGGCCGGCGGCGCCCGCCGCGCGCTGCGCACAGCGCTTGCCGGGTGTATCCAAGGGCTGGTGGGCTCAGCCCCCGGGGGCGTCGCCGCTGCCGGCGCGCACCTGCGCCATCACCTCCTCGGCGAAGTTCTCCTTCTTCTTCTCGATGCCCTCGCCGAGCTCGTAGCGCACGAACGCCGTGACCCGGGCACCCGCGTCCGCCAGCAGCTTGCCGACGGTCACGTCGGGGTCCTTGACGAACGGCTGCCCGACCAGGGTGATCTCCTTCAGATACTTGCCCAGCCGGCCTTCCACCATCCGCGCGACGATGTCGTCCGGCTTGCCGGACTCTTTCGCCTGCTCGGTGAGCACCGCGCGCTCCCGCTCCAGCACCTCCGCCGGCACGGCCGACTCGTCGAGGTGTGCGGGATTGGTCGCCGCCACGTGCATGGCGAGGTCGCGCGCGAGCTCCGCCGTGCCGCCCGCCAGCGAGACGAGGGCGCCGATGCGGTCTCCCGGGTGCAGGTAGGCACCCAGGTGATCCTCGGCCGTGAGGCGCGCGAAGCGCCTGACCGAGATGTTCTCACCCACCTTGGCCACGAGCTCGGTGCGCGCCGCTTCCACCGACCGCCCGTCCGGCAACGTGGCGGACGCGAGCGCGGCCACGTCGTCCACGTCGCCGTCGAGGACCAGCGCCGCGACGGCCTGCGCGAACGCCGCGAAGTTCTCGTCCTTGGCGACGAAATCGGTTTCGGAATTGACCTCGACCATCGCGGCCCGCTTGCCGTCGGTCGCGATCACGACCCGGCCGTCCGCCGCGACGCGGCCGGATTTCTTTTCCGCCTTAGCCTGGCCGGCCTTCCGCAGGTACAGCACGGCCGCTTCCATGTCGCCGCCGGTCTCCGCCAGCGCCTTCTTGCAGTCCATCATGCCGGCGCCGGTCCGGTCGCGAAGCTCCTTCACCTGTGATGCGCTGATCGGCATCTCGCTCTCCCGTTCAAATACTGTGATCAACAGGCACCGATGGCGGGCCGCGGTCGCCTCGACCCGGCCCCGGGGTGCCGCCCGGGGGCGGCCGTCCAGCGGCCGCCCGAGGTGGGTTTCAGCCGCGCTCGCCCGCGGCGCCGGCCGCTTCCGCCGCCGCCGTGCCGGCGCTTTCCTCCGGAGGAACGCCCGCGCCGGGCTCCGGTGCCGCGCCCTCGGCGGGCTTCGGCAGGTCCTCCGCCTCGGCATCCGGCACCGACGCGCTGACGCCGTGCTGGGCGGGCTCGACCTCGCCGCCTTCGCCCGCCGTCTCGTCGGCGTCGGCCTTCCGCCGCGCCGGCGCCTTGCGGGCGGTGCGTGCGGGCTTCTTCGCGGCCTTCTTCTTGCGCCCGGTCGCCCTGCGCGGGCGGCCCTCCTCGTCGAGCTCGACGAAGTCGTCCTCGCCGAGCTGCACCTCGGGCAGGGAGGCCTTGCCTTCCTCGACCGCGTCCGCGATCAGCTTGGCGTACAGCTCGATCGCGCGCATCGCGTCGTCATTGCCGGGGATGACGTAATCGATGCCCTCCGGCGAGCAGTTGGTGTCCACCACCGCGACCACCGGGATGCCGATCTTGCGCGCCTCGCGCACCGCGATGTTCTCGTGCTCCACGTCCACCACGAACAGCACGTCGGGCAGCGCACCCATGTCCTTGATGCCGCCCAGGCTGCGCTCCAGCTTTTCCCGCTCGCGGTTCAGCCTGAGCACCTCCTTCTTGGTCAGCATCGCGGTGCCGCCCTCTTCCGCCATCTCGGTGAGCTCCTTGAGCCGCTTCACCGACTGGCGGATCGTCTTGTAGTTCGTCAGCATGCCGCCGAGCCAGCGGTAGCTGACGTACGGCATGCCGCAGCGCTCCGCGTGGCGGCGGATCGCGTCGCGCGCCGAGCGCTTGGTGCCCACGAACAGCACGGTGCCCCCGTCGGCGACGACGGCCTTGATGAAGGCGTACGCCTCCCGCGCCATGGGCAGGCTGCGCTCGAGGTTGATGATGTGGATCTTGTTCCGCTCGCCGAAGATGTAGGGGGCCATCTTCGGGTTCCAGTAGCGGGTCTGGTGACCAAAGTGCACGCCAGCTTCCAGCATCTGGCGCATCGTGACGTCCGTCATGTTGTCTCCCGGGTTGAGCCTCCGCACACCCCGAACCGCAACCCCTCGCGGGGCACCCGGCGGCACGTGTCGGTGTGCGTGTGGATTGATTGCCTGTACGGCGCGCGCTTTATACCATACCCGATTGCGCCCGAACAACGTGGGAGGGCCCCACCGCAGACCGGCCCGCGGCGCGGGAACCCGGCTCCGGCCGGTGCCCGGCGCACGTCCTTTCGAGCCCCATGCAGCCATGCGGACAGCACGACTTCCAGTTGGAATGACCGTCACCATCAAGTCGCCTGAGGAGCAGGACAGGATGCGCGTCGCCGGGCGGCTGGCGGCCGACGTGCTGGACATGATCGCACCGCACGTGCAGCCGGGGATCACGACGGGCGAGCTCGACCGCATCTGCCACGAGTACATCGTCAACGAGCTGGACGCCATCCCGGCGCCGCTCAATTACCGGGGCTTCCCGAAATCCATCTGCACCTCCGTGAACCACGTGGTGTGTCACGGCATCCCGGGCGACAAGAAGCTCAAGAGCGGTGACATCGTCAACATCGACGTCACGGTCATCAAGGACGGCTTCCACGGCGACACGAGCCGCATGTTCGCGGTGGGCAAGGTCGGCATCCAGGCGGAACGCCTCATGCGGGTGGCGCACGAGGCCATGTGGCGCGGCATCCGGGCGCTGGGCCCCGGCCGCCGCCTGGGGGACGTCGGCCAGGCGATCCAGGACTACGTCGAGCAGCACCGCTTTTCGGTCGTGCGCGAGTACTGCGGGCACGGCATCGGGCGCGGCTTTCACGAAGATCCGCAGGTGCTGCACTACGGCCGTGCCGGGACGGGGATGGAGCTTGTGCCCGGCATGACGCTGACCGTCGAGCCCATGATCAACGCCGGGAAGCGGCACGTCCGCCTCCTGCCCGACGGCTGGACGGTCGTGACGAAGGACCATTCACTTTCCGCGCAATGGGAGCACACCGTGCTGGTCACGGAAGACGGGTTCGAAGTGCTGACGCTCGGCGCCGCCGAGCGTTGAAGAGCACCTCCGCCATGCCGCCGCTGCCCGCCGCCCGGACCGGCGGTCCCGCCGCGGTCGATCCCGCGCTGGCCGCCCTCGCGGACTGCCTGGACGGCAGCCGTCCCGAGCTCGCCGCCTGCCGCGCCGCGTTGTCCGCGGCCTCCGCCAACCTGACGGAGCGCTTCCTCGCCGGGGAGCCGGTGGCCGCGCTCGTCCGCCTGCGGGCCCGCGTCGTCGACCGCCTCCTCGTCTCGCTGTGGGAGCACTACGCGGCGGGGCTGCCGGACGCCGTCGCCCTGCTCGCCGTCGGGGGCTACGGGCGCGGCGAGCTGCACCCGCATTCCGACGTCGACATCCTGCTGCTTTCCGAGGCGACGCCCACGGACGCCGCCCGGCAGGTGCTGGCGGCGTTTCTCGCCGCGCTCTGGGACATCGGCCTCGAGGTCGGCCACAGCGCGCGCACCGTCGCCGAGTGCCGTGAGCAGGCCGCGGCCGATCTCACGATCGCCACGACGCTCATGGAGGCGCGGCTCCTGTCGGGGCCGCCCGGGCTCGCACAAGCGCTCACGCAAGCGATCGAGCCGCCCGGCATCTGGCCCGCGGACGCCTTCTTCACGGCGAAGCGCCAGGAGCAGCTCGAGCGCCATCACCGTTTCGAGGACACGGCGTACCGCCTTGAGCCCAACGTCAAGAGCTCGCCGGGCGGGCTGCGCGACGTGCAAGTCATCGGCTGGATCGCGCGCCGCCACCTCGGCGCGCAGAGCTTCGAGGACTTGGTCGAGCAGGGGCTTTTGACCCGCGAGCAGCTCCGCTCGCTGATCGAAAGCCGCGATTTCCTGTGGCGCGTGCGCTTCGGGCTGCACGTGCTCACGAACCGGCGCGAGGACCGGCTGCTGTTCGACCACCAGGTCAGGCTGGCGCGCATGCTGGGCTACGAAGACGCGAGCTACACGCTCGCCGTCGAGCAGTTCATGCAGCGCTACTACCGCACCGTGATGGAGCTCAGTCGCCACAACGAGATGCTGCTGCAGCTCTTCGAGGAAGCGATCTTCCACGATCCCGCCGCAGCCCCGCAGCCGCTCAACGAGCGTTTCGAGGTGAAGAACGGCTACCTGCAGGCGGTGGACGACGACGTGTTCAAGCGCGATCCGTCGGCGCTGCTCGAGCTGTTCCTGCTCCTGCAGCAGCACCAGCACGTGCGCGGCGTCGGCGCGCGGACGGTGGGCCTGATCCGCAGCCACCTGTACCTGATCGACGAGGAGTTCCGGCAGAATCCCCGCAACCATCGCCTGTTCCTCGAGATCCTGCGGGCGCCCGTCGGTGTCACGCACCAGCTCAGGCGCATGAACCGCTACGGCGTGCTGGGGCTGTACATCCCCTCGTTCGGCCGCATCGTCGGCCGCATGCAGTACGACCTGTTCCATGCCTACACGGTGGACGAGCACACGCTGTTCGTCGTCGGCAACCTGCGCCGCTTCGCGCTGTCCCGCTACGATCACGAGTATCCGCACTGCAGCCCGCTGATGCAGTCCTTCGAGAAACCGGAGATCGTCTATCTCGCGGGACTGTTCCACGACATCGCGAAAGGCCGCGGCGGCGATCATTCGGAGCTCGGCGCGGTGGACGCCGAGGCGTTCTGCCTCGAGCACGGCATGAGCCGCTACGACGCCCGTACCGTGGCCTGGCTCGTGCGCAACCACCTGATCCTGTCCACGACGGCGCAGAAGAAGGACATCGGCGACCCCGCCGTCATCAACGAGTTCGCCGCCGCCGTCGGGGACAAGGCTCACCTCGATTACCTGTACGTGCTGACGGTCGCAGACGTCCGCGGCACCAACCCGAAGCTGTGGAACTCGTGGAAGGCGACGCTGTTCCGTGACCTGTACGAGGCCACCGCGCGGGCGCTCAGGCGCGGGCTCGAGAACCCGATCGATCGTGACGAGCTGATCCGCGAGACCCAGGACGCCGCCCGCGCGCTCCTCGCGGAGCGCCGCCTGCCGGAGGCGCGGCGGCGGCGCGTGTGGCGGCTGTTCACGGAGGATTACTTCCTGCGCTACCGCGCCGAGGAGATCGCCTGGCACACGGCGTTCCTGGCGGCGGAGGACGGGACCCCCGGCAACGCCCGGATCGCCGTGCGCCGCCAGCCCGACGGCGAGGGGCTCGCGGCGGTGATCTACACTCCGCGCACCCGGCGCACCTTCCCGCACGCCACGGCGGCGCTCGACGAGCTCGGCATGACGATCGTCGATGCCCGCATCGTGCCGATCGCCAACGGCTACAGCATCGACACTTATATATTCATGGAGCTCGACCCCCGCATCGAGGTCGACGAGGCCCGGCTGCAGAAGATCCACCGGGCCCTCGAGCGGGTCACGGCCGCGACCCCCGCGCGGGTCGCCCCGGTCTCCCGCCGGGCGCCGCGGCAGGTCCGCCTGTTCACGACCCCGACCACGGTGGAGTTCGAGCTCGACGCCGCCAACGGGCGCACGGTGATGGAGCTGACGGCCGGCGACCGCCCGGGCCTGCTCAGCACGGTCGGCCAGGTGTTCATGGACCTCAAGGTCGACATCGAGGCGGCGAAAGTCATGACCATCGGCGAACGGGCCGAGGACGTGTTCTACGTCGTGGACGGGAACGGCGAGCCGCTGGCCGAGGCAACCTGCCGGGAGCTGGAGGCCCAGCTCGTCGCCCGGCTCGCCGCGCAGACCTGAGAGGAGGCAATGGAAGAGCTCGCACGCAGGATCGAACTGGCATGGGAACGCCGCCTGGACCCGGACTTCCGCGAGACCGGGGACCGGGCCGCCGTGCGCGAGGCCGTCGCGCTGCTCGACTCGGGGGAGCTCCGCGTCGCCGCGCCGGCCGACGGCGCCTGGCGCGTGTGCGAGTGGGCAAAGAAGGCGGTGCTCCTGTGGTTCCGCCTGCACGACAACCGGGTCGTCGAAGGCGGGCACACCCGCTTTTACGACAAGGTGCCGCTCAAGTACGCGGGCTACGACGAAGCGGCCTTCGCACGCGACCGGGTGCGGGTCGTGCCGGACGCGGTCGTGCGCTACGGCGCTCACGTGGCCGAGGACGTGGTGCTCATGCCGAGCTACGTCAACGTCGGCGCCCGCATCGGGCGCGGCACCATGGTCGACACCTGGGCCACGGTCGGGAGCTGCGCGCAGATCGGCGAGAACGTGCACCTGTCCGGCGGGGTCGGCATCGGTGGCGTGCTGGAGCCGCTCCAGGCCGCACCCACGATCATCGAGGACGACTGCTTCATCGGCGCGCGTTCCGAGATCGTGGAAGGCGTCATCGTGGAGCGCGGCTCCGTGATCTCGATGGGCGTCTACATCGGGCAGAGCACGCGCATCTACGACCGCCGCACCGGCGAGGTGAGCTACGGGCGCGTGCCCGCCGGCTCCGTCGTCGTGCCCGGCTCGCTGCCGTCGGAGGACGGGCGCTACGCGCTGTACGCCGCCATCATCGTGAAGCAGGTCGACGAGAAAACGCGCCAGCGTGTCGGCCTCAACGCGCTCCTGCGCGATCTCGACTGAACATGCCTGCCAAAGCTCCCCCGCTCACCCTGTACGGGCTCGCGAGCTGCGATACGTGCCGCGCGGCCCGGAAATGGCTCGACGACCACGACATCCGCTACCGCTTCCACGACCTGCGCGCCGACGGGCTGGAGGTGCAGATGCTCGAACGCTGGTCGGATCGTATCGAGTGGCGCAAGCTCGTGAACACGCGCAGCATCACGTACCGGCGGCTGCCCGAGGTCGACCGCGAGAACATGACCTGGACGCGGGCGCTCGCGACGATGCTCGAGCACCCGACCCTGGTCCGCCGGCCCGTGCTCGAGCACCGGCGCTTCATCGCGGTCGGCTTCCAGCCGGCGGAGTACGCCGCGATCTTCGCGCGGCTCGGGAAGACGAAATCTCGAGACCCGGGTGCATGAGCCCCGATCCGCTGCTCACGCTGGTATCCGACCTCGTCGCGCGGCGCTCCGTCACGCCGGAGGACGCCGGCTGCCAGGCGCTGATCGCCGCGCGGCTCGGCGCTCTCGGGTTCCGTTGCGAGTCGCTGCCGTTCGGGGAGGTCACGAACCTGTGGGCGCGCCGCGGCACGAACCCGCCCGTGTTCTGCTTCGCCGGGCATACCGACGTGGTGCCGCCCGGCGACGAGGCCGCGTGGCAGTCGGACCCGTTCACGCCCGTGCTGCGCGACGGCAAGCTGTACGGGCGCGGCACCGCGGACATGAAGGGCAGCCTCGCCGCGATGGTGTGCGCCGTGGAGGAATTCGTCGCACGGCACCCAGGGCACGACGGCAGCATCGCCCTGCTCCTCACCAGCGACGAGGAAGGCCGCGCCCGCGACGGCACACTGAAGGTCATGGAGACGCTTGCCGCGCGCGGCGAGACGATCGACTGGTGCGTGATCGGCGAGCCCTCGAGCGAGCGGACGCTGGGCGACACGATCAGGATCGGCCGCCGCGGCTCGCTGTCCGGCATGCTGACGGTGCACGGGGTGCAAGGGCACGTCGCGTACCCCGACCTCGCCGACAACCCGATCCGGCGTTTCGCGCCGGTGCTCGCCCGGCTCTATGCCACGCGCTGGGACGAAGGCAACGAGTACTTCCCGCCGACCGGCTTCGAGGTGGTCTCCCTGTCCGCCGGCACCGGCGCACCGAACGTGACCCCGGGCGAGCTGTCGGCACGGTTCAATTTCCGTTACTCCACCGAGTGGACGCACGAAGCACTCCAGGCGCGGGTGGAGGCGATGTTGCGCGAGCACGGGCTCGACTACGAGCTCAGGTGGCACCTGTCGGGCAAGCCGTTCCTCACCCGGCCGGGCCGGCTGACGGACGCGGTCGCGCGCGCGGTCGAGGAGACGACCGGCACGGCACCCGCGTTCTCGACCGGCGGCGGCACCTCCGACGGGCGCTTCATCGCCCCGCACGGCGTCGACGTCGTGGAGCTCGGCCCGGTGAACGCCTCCATCCACAAGATCGACGAGCACGTCGAGGTCGCCGACCTCGCGCGGCTCGCGACCGTGTACACCCGCATCCTCGAGCTCCTGCTGCTCCCTTGAGGCGCACCGCGCGCGACCGATCGTGGCACCAGCCTCGACCACCGGCGGAGCCGCGACCCCGCCTCGGTGGCGTATTCACGGTCGCGTGCAGCGCTCTGCGCTCCGCGGACGAACCCGCCCCCGAGCATCGTTCATGCCCGGCCACCGGCCGCCCCGCGGAGCCGTGGCCGGGGGGTGTCCCTGGGGGAAATAAAGCGGACCGAGGACACGGCGGAGCAGCGCGGCGCGGGACGTACCCTCTGCGCCGATGCCCGCGCTGCTCCGCCGTGTCCGCAT
>Ga0079224_100005550_pt1 | contig 16589 bp, 8 predicted proteins | sample Stecom2015_FD_80414 | JGI IMG/M metagenome (GOLD analysis project Ga0079224, IMG submission 80414) | Agricultural soil microbial communities from Utah to study Nitrogen management - Steer compost 2015 | ecosystem: Environmental > Terrestrial > Soil > Agricultural land | place: USA: Utah... | reverse complement strand
GCCGAGGATTCACGATCAGCAAGATCAAGAACCCAATCGCCAGCACCGAGATCACCACGATCTTCGCGACCCGAGCCCGCGGATCCTCCGGCTGCTCGACCACCTCACCCTGCGGATCCCCGGGCAGCGATCCAGGCTGGCCCTCGATCGTGTCGACCAGCGCCTCGACGCCGCCGACGATCGCGGCGTCCCACTCGTTGCGCTGAATCGCCGGGATCATCACATTGCGGATCACCTGCGACGCGGCCAGATCGGTGACCGTCGGCTCCAGCCCGTAGCCGACCTCGACCCGCATCACCCGATCATCGACCATCACGAAGATCCCCAGGCCGTCGTCGAGCTTGGCCCGGCCGAGCTTCCATTGCTCGAAAGCCTCGACCGCGAAGGTCTCGATGGGCAAGCCTCCGCTGCTGCGATCGATCCACACGATGATCTGGTGGCCGCTGCGATCCTCGTAGGCCGCCAGCCGACGATTGAGCGACTGTTGCACCGCCGCCGACATCACCCCGGCCCGATCGGTGACCCACTCGCTCGGCGCGGGCGGAATCTCCGGCGGCGCCGCCACGGCCGGCAGCGAGACCAACCAGGCCAGCAGCGCCACAATCCAGAGCCAGCGGCGCGGCGGGGCGACCACCATGGTCTAGAACTCGACCTTCGGCGCCTCGGCGGCGCCCGCGGTGGCCTGAAAATACGCCTTGGTCTCGAATCGCTCACCGAACATTCCCGCGAACATGTTGGTCGGGAACGACTGGCGCCGGGTGTTGAATTCGCGCGCCGCCTCGTTGAAGCGCATGCGCTCGACGCTGATGCGGTTCTCGGTGCCCTCGAGCTGCGACTGCAAGGCCAGGAAATTCTCGCTGGCGCGCAGCTGCGGGTAGGCCTCGGCGACTGCCAGCAGCCGGGTCAGCGCCGACGACAGCTGATCCTGCGCGGCTTGATAGCGGGCCAGCGCCTCGGGATCCTCGAACGCGTCACCGACATCGAGCCGACCGACCGAGGCGCGCGCCTCGGTCACCGCTTGTAGGGTCTCGCGCTCGTGAGCGGCCGCGCCCCGGACGGTCTCGACCAGATTGGGCACCAGATCGGCGCGGCGCTGGTAGGCATTTTCGACCTGCGCCCACTGACCCTCGACCGCCTGATCGAGCGAGATCAGCCGATTGTAGGTCGACATAACCGTGCCGCCGATCACGAGAACCACGAAAGCCACAATCGCCAGGAGGATCAGGGAAGAGCGCTTCATGAGCAGAATCCGTCACGTTCAGGCTGGCACCAGCCCCGTCCGCCAACACGCGAAGAAGCTGCGCCCGGCCGCCGGGCGCAGCACCCGTCCGATCGCTGGCATGTCGGTTGCTTTGCGAGTCGCTCGATGGAAGCGCGAGATCAACGTCAAGTCACGCTCGGGATCGGCAATTATCGCGCTCGCCGGGTCGCCGACAAGATCGTCCTGTCCGCCAGCGGTGACACGCCGACGCCCAACTACAAGAGCTGGCTGCGTCGCGCGGTCGACCAGGACATCGCCCACTACGAGCTGTGGTGGATGCAGCCGGCCGACAGCTCGATCCAGCTGACCACGCCGTTCTCCGTGCACGTCAGCTTTCGCGCGGGGCCCGAGCTCACCAGCGTCCGGGTCCGCGACGCGGCCGGCGTCCACCAGGTCGACATCGAGACCGAGGCCGCGGCGCCGGGCGAGCCCGAGCCCGGCACCGCGCTCGTCTACCTGCATTACGCCAATCAGTTCGACCTCAAATATCGTGGCAAGGATATTTCCTTCACCCAGGCCAACATCGCCGGAGATCCACTATTGACCTACGATCAACGCTATTTCTACGGTTCGCAGATCGAGCGGCAGGACACCGCGGTCGGCGAATTGATCACGGTGATCCTGGAAGAGCGGCAAAACGGCGAGCGCTGGCAATTGAGCCTGCTGCTCCCGCGTACCTGGGTGTCCGGCTATGAGTCGGCGGTCATCGAGGCGGTGGTCATCGAGGCGGTCTCGCACAGCCTCGCGGGCGGTCCTCCGGCCGGTCAGGAGCTCGAGTACGAGCGCGTGACCCAGGTCGGCGGCCACGCGACCTTCGTGGTGTCGTGACCGCGCCCTGGGCCCGGGACGCCGACGAGCTGCTGGCCGAGCTCGACGTCGATCGCGAGCGCGGCCTCGAGCCCGATCGCGCGCGGGCTCGGCTGGCACAGTTCGGCCCCAACGCGCTGCAGGCGATCGAGGCCCGCAGCGCCTGGAAGATCCTCATCCACCAGCTGCGCAGCGTCATCGTGCTGTTGCTGGCGATCGGGGCCGGGATCTCGTTTGCGCTGGCGCAGGTGATCGAGGGTGCGGCGATCCTGGCGGTCTTGCTGATCAACACCGGGCTGGGCTTCTTCACCGAGCTTCGAGCGGTGCGCTCGATGGAGGGCCTGCGCAAGCTCGGCGTGCACTCGGCGGTGGTTCGGCGCGGCGGCGAAGTCGTGCAGATCGACGCCCGCGACCTGGTGCCCGGCGATCTGGTGGTGATCGAGGGCGGCGACGTGATCGCGGCGGATCTGCGGATCGTCGAAGCCTCGCGTCTGCAGGTCAACGAGGCGCCGCTGACCGGCGAATCGGTGCCGGTCGCCAAGTCCGAGGCTGCGCTCGCCGCTTCGGCCCCGCTGGCCGAGCGAACCAACATGCTGTTCAAGGGCACGATCGTGACCCGCGGCGCCGGGCTCGGCGTGGTCACGGCCACCGGGCACCAGACCGAGCTCGGACGCATCAGCGATCTGGTCGCGGCGGTCGAGGAGCGCGAGACCCCGCTCGAGCGGCGGCTCGACGCGCTCGGTCGCCGGTTGATGTGGGCCTCGCTGGCGTTTGCCCTCGCGATCGCCGGAGTCGGGGTCGCGACCGGGCGCGACTGGGTGACGATGCTCGAGACCGCGATCGCGCTGGCGGTCGCGACCGTGCCCGAGGGCCTGCCGCTGGTCGCGACGCTGGCGCTCGCCCGCGGGATGTGGCGGATGGCTCGCCGCAACGCGCTGATCGAGCAGCTGGCCGCGGTCGAGACCCTGGGCTCGTGCAACCTGATCCTGACCGACAAGACCGGCACGCTGACCGAGAACCGCATGACGGTCGCGCGGATCGTCGATCACGACGGCGTCATCGAGCTCGAGCGCGATGACGACCAGGTTCGGTTCGAGCGCGACGACGACGAGCTCGAGCCGCGCGATGACGAATTGCTGTCCGAGCTGCTCCGCGACGCCGCGCTGTGCACCGACGCGAGCCTCGGCAACGACGAAGATGGCGTCGGCGATCCGATGGAGGTCGCGCTGCTGCGGGCGGCTCGCGACGCCGGCCTCGATCTCGCCGAGCTTCGCCGCGCGCGGCCGGAGCTGCGCGAGGAGGCCTTCGATCCGCGGCTCAAGATGATGGCGACCTTCCACGGGGGCGGCGACGCGATCATGGTCGCGGTCAAGGGCGCGAGCGAGGCGGTGCTCGAGCGCTGCGATCGGATCGCAACCCGAGCCGGCGAGCAGCCGCTGAGCGGCGAAGATCGACAGGCCTGGGCCGATCGTGCGCAGCAGCTCGGCGGGTCCGGCTATCGGGTGCTGGCGGTCGCGCGCAAGTCGGTCGCCAGCGTCGACGCCGAGCCCTACGCGGAGCTCGGCTTGCTGGGTCTGGTCGCGCTCGAGGATCCCCCGCGACCGGCCGTCCGCGCGGCGGTCGATGCTCTGCACGAGGCCGGCATTCGGGTGGTGGTGGTGACCGGCGACCAGCCGACCACGGCCCGGGCGATCGCCCAGGCCGTCGGCTTGCTCGACGAGCATCACCCCGAGCAGCAGGTCCGTCGCGCCGACGCCGGTCCGGCCGAGCTGGTCGAGGCGGCCGTGATCGCCCGAACCAGCCCCGAGCAGAAGCTCGATCTGCTCGCCTACTATCAACAGGCCGGCAACATCGTGGCGATGATCGGTGACGGGGTCAACGACGCTCCGGCCCTGCAGCAGTCCGACATCGGCGTGGCGATGGGCCGCCGCGGCACCCAGGCCGCCCGCGAGGCCGCCGACGTGATCCTGCAAGACGACGAATTCTCGACGATCGTCGCCGCGATCGAGCAGGGCCGGATCATCTTCGACAATATCCGCAAATTCGTGGTCTATTTGATATCGTGCAATTTGAGCGAGATTATGATTGTCGGCATTGCCGCGCTGGCCGGCGCGCCGCTGCCGATTCTGCCCCTGCAGATTCTGTTCTTGAATCTGGTCACCGACGTGTTCCCGGCGCTCGCGCTCGGCGTCAGCGAGGGCGCCAGCGAGATCATGCAACGACCGCCCCGGCCGCCCGCCGAGCCGCTGCTGACCCGCTCGCGCTGGCTGGCGGTGGTCGGGTTCGCGGTGCTGCTGACCGTGGTCGTGCTCGGCGGATTCTGGCTCGCGCTCGAGGTGCTCGAGCTCGACGACGCGGGTGCGGTCAGCATCGCATTCTCGATCCTCGCGCTCGCGCAGGTGTTCCACGTGTTCAACCTCGCGAGCCCGGCCTCGGGGGCGCTGAGCAACGAGGTCACCCGCAATCCCTGGGTCTGGGGCGCGGTGGCGCTGTGCGTGGGATTGGTGCTCGCGGGCGTGTACACGCCCGGGCTCTCGGACGTGCTGCAGGTGCGGGATCCGGGCGCGCGCGGGTGGATGCTGGTGGTCGCGGCGAGCCTGATCCCGCTGGTGCTCGGGCAGCTCGGGCGGGCGCTGGTCGGCTGGCGGTGGGCTCAGCCGCCGCGCAGGGCGGCCAGTCGCTCGATCCCCTCGACCAGCTCCTCGACTTCGTAAAACGAGAAGCTCAACCGCACGAAGCGGCCGAGATCGCGCTCGACCGCGCAGCGGCTGCCGGGGATGAACCGCACATTGTCCGCGCGCTCGAGCAGCGCGGCCGTGTCCTCGCCGAGCTCGACCCAACAAAAGTACCCGCCCTGCGGCGCGATGAACCGGGCCTCGGGCAGTCGCTCGCGCAGCGCGGCGGTCAGCGCCCGGCTGCGCTCGCCGTAGACGCTGCGCAGCTCGGCCACGTGCGCGAGCAAGACGCCGTCATCGAGCATCGGCCAGACCAGGTGGGCGACCACCGGGTTGAGGCAGCCGCCGCTTCGGATCGCGCCGTGCTGCGCGAGCCGATCGATCACTGCCGGGGCCGCATGCGCCCAGCCGAGCCGCAGGCCGGGGCCGAGCAGCTTGGAGAACGAGCCGAGTGAGATCACCCGGCCGCGGCCCTGGTCGTGGCGCATCAAGCTGCCGGGCCGTTGATCTGCGTAGTGCAGGAGTACGTAGGGCTCGTCGGCGACGATCATGAAGTCGTGGGCCTCGGCCAGCTCGACCAACCTCTGCGCGCGCTCGGGTGACAGGCACACGCCGCAGGGGTTTTGAAACGCGGGGATGCAGTACACGAACGCGGGCCGCAGTCCGCCCGCGAGCATCCGCGCGAGCGCGTCGACGTCGAGGCCGTCGGCGTCGACCGGCACACCGCGGACCTCGAGCCCGGCGCTTGCGAATACGCCGCAGGCCAGGAAGTAGGTCGGATCTTCGCAGATGACGATATCTCCATGGCGAGCGAATACCTCGCTCACCAGCGTGAGCCCGATCGAATTGCCGCCGGTCAACATCAGCTCCTCGGCCGTGACCAAATGGCTATACTGGTCAGTGAGCAGATGTGCGAGCGATACGCGAAACCCCGGGTGCCCCAACTGCGCGCCATACTGCATCAGCAGCGGATCGGTACCCGCATGCAGCTGTCGGTTCGCGGCTTCTGCGAATGCGGCGATCGGCAGCAGCCGCGGCGACGGCTGGCCGAGCCCGAGGTTGATCACGCCCGGTAGCGAAGCGCTCTGAATGAATGGCCCAGTCTGCTCGGTGAGGGGCATGAAGCGACGGTAGCAGTTGCACGACCAGCCGGTTCGACGCAATTGCTCGGTCGCAAGACGCAGCCCACGCCGATCGAGAGAACTCAGCAATGGACGTATCGCTCGCGGGATACCGGTTCGACCGTCGGCTCCGCAGCTCGGCGGTGACCGAGGTGTGGAGTGCGGTGCGCGAGCACGACGGCCTGCCGGTGATCGCCAAGGTGTTCGCGGTCGAGGAGCGGCCCGGGCTCGAGGCTCGCGTGGCCCACGAGTTCGAGCTGATCCGGCGGCTCGAGCTGCCGGGGATCGTCCGTGCGCTGGCCTGCGAGCGATCGTGCCGCAAGCTCTACTTGCTGCTCGAGGCCCACGCGGGGGTCGATCTCGCCGAGTTCGCGGGCGGCGAGCCGCTGGCGATCGAGCAGTTCTTTGCGATCGCGTGCCAGCTGACCGCGACGCTGACCGAGGTCCACGAGCGACGCATCGTCCATCGCGACATCAAGCCGACCAACGTCCTGATCTCGGCTGACGGCGGCGACGTGGTGCTGGCCGACTTCGGCATCTCGGTGCTGCTCGAGAGTGAGCGCGGCCACATTCACGATCCGGCGATCATGCATGGAACGCTGCCCTACACCTCGCCGGAGCAGACCGGCCGGACCGGGCGCGAGGTCGACTTTCGTACCGATCTGTACTCGCTCGGCGTGACCTTCTACGAGCTGCTGACCGGTCGTCGACCGTTCGTGGCCGACAGCTCGCTCGAGCTGATCCATGCGCACCTCGCCCGGCAAGCCGAGCCGCCGCAGCAGCTACGGCTCGAGCTGCCGGGTCCGCTGTCACGGCTGGTGATGAAGCTCATGGAGAAGGCGCCGGAGCGGCGCTACCAGTCGGCGCGCGGGCTGCTCGACGACCTCGAGCGCATGCGCGACGCGTACGCGCGTGGGCAGCTGGGCGAGCAGTTCGAGCTCGGGCGCTCGGATGTGCCGCTGTCGCTGCAGCTACCGCATCGGCTCTACGGCCGCGAGCCGCAGCGCGATCGTCTGCGGGCCGGCCTGGTCCGGGCGATCGAGGGCGGACCGGCCTTCGCGGTGGTGGTCGGCGAGTCGGGCGTGGGCAAGAGCGCGCTGCTCGACGACCTCGGCCAGCAGACCATCGGCTTCGGTGGCCGGCTCGCTCGCGGAGCCTTCGAGTCGGGTCGCGACGAGCCGTTGTCGGGCCTGGTGACGGCGTTCACGAACCTCGCCGATCAGCTGTTGACCGAGAGCCCCGACGATCTGGCCCGCTGGCAGCAGCGACTGCACGAGCGGCTCGGACCGCTGATCTCGATCGTCTGCGAGCTGGTGCCGCGCTTCGCCGCGCTGCTCGGTCCGGTCGAGAGGGCCGACACCCGCGACCTGCTCGCCAGCGAGGGCGCGGGCAACCGGGTGCGGCGTGCGGCGGTCGGCTTGCTCGAGGCCCTCGCCGAGCCCGGCCAGCCGATCGTGCTCGCGCTCGACAACCTGCAGTGGGCCGACGCGGCGACCGTCGACGTGCTCGACAACCTCTCGGCCTCGACCAGCCCGGGCATCTTCGTGGTCCTGGCCGCGCGACCCGAGGCGCTCGAGCCGGGGGCGCGGCTGGTCGAGCTGCTCGCCAAGCTCGACGCGCGCGGGCGTACGCCCGAGCTGCTCGAGCTCGAGCCGCTGACAGCCGAGCAGCTGATCGCGATGCTGGCCGACACGCTCTCGCGCGATCCGATCACGGTCGCGCCGCTGGCCGATGTGATCGCCCGCAGGACCGGCGGCAACCCGTTCTTCGTCCGTCAGTTCCTGGTCCACCTCAGCGAGCGCGGCTTGCTTCGTCGCGAGCGCGAGGGCTGGACCTGGGAGCTCGACTCGCTCGCGCGGGCCTCGTTGCCCAAGGACGCGCTGGCGATGGTGACCGGCAAGCTGCAGGCGCTCGACGGGCCGACCCTGGAGCTGGTGCTGGTCGCGGCGCTGGTCGGCGGCGACGTCGATCCGACGCTGCTCGCCAGCGTGCTCGAGCGCGACGACGTCACCGCCCAGCTGCTGTCGCTGGTCGATGACGGCTTGCTGGCGCCCACCCATGCCGGCGGCTTCGGGTTCGTGCACGGTCGGATCCGCGAGGCCGCGTCGGCGCTGGTCGACACCCGAGACCGGCGACGCTGGCACCGGGCGATCGGTGAGCGACTGCACGCGCTACTCGACGAACAGGCGCTCGAGCAGCGTCTGTTCGATGTCGTCGAGCACCTCGATCGTGGCCACGGGTTGTGGCCCGACTGCGTCGGATCGGACGTGACCGAGTCGGTCGAGCTCGGCGCGCGGACCCGCGACCAGCTCGCGCGCCTCAACCTCCGGGCGGGGTGCCGGGCGCTGGCCGCAGGCGCGCCCGGCACGGCCCGGATCTATCTGAGCGTGGCCGGCAAGTTGCTGGACACGATCGGCCCGGAGCTCGACCACGAGTCGCGTCGGTTGCTGCTCGACGTGCAGCTCAACCTCGCGCTGGCCGAGGCGCTGAGCCTCGAGGCCAAGGTCGCCGATGCTCGGCTCGCGAGCCTGCTCGCCCGCGAGCTGTCGCCGATCGAGCGCGGCGAGATCGCGATCGTGCGCTGCAAGATCTGTCAGATCGACGCGCGGCTCGATCGCGCGCTGGCGGTCGCGTTCGCGGGGCTCGACGCGCTCGGCATCGAGGTCCCGCGCACGCCGACGACGGTCGACACCGTGCGCATGCTGCCGCGGCTGTTGTGGATGGTTCGTCCCGCGGGGCTCGAGCAGCTGCGTGAGCTCGCGCCGATGACCGAGCGGCGGATCGAGGTCGCGATCGATCTGCTGGCCGTGATGGCGCCGGCCTCGTATGTGGCCTCGCCCGAGCTGTTCATGATCCTGGCCGCGACCGCGGCCGAGCTGGTGCTCGCGCACGGTCGCCACCCGGCGATGGTGGTGGTGTTCGGGCAGATCGGTCTGATCCTCGCCAACGCGCTGGGTCGCCGTCGGCAGGCGGTCGAGATCAACTCATTTTGCGCGGAGCTGGCCGGCGGCGGCCCGCAGGCCCATCGGGTCGAGCAGCTGCGGATGTTCGTGCTTGCCTGGGTCGAGCCGCTCGGGCAGCTGGTCGAGCCCTCCGATCGGCTGGCCGAGCAGGCGCTCGCGCGCGGCGACGTCAACTCGGCGGCGGTCGCCAAGTCGATGGCGGCCTGCTTCGCCTGGTACGGCGGCTTTCACCTGCGGCTGGTCGAGATCCGCGTGGAGGCTCGCTGGCGCTGGATCGAGCAGTGGGGCGCACAGGCCGACGCGCCCGGCGGGGTCGAGGTCGGCCGCGCGTGTCGGGTGCTCATGCACGGCGACGCGCCCGAGCTTGGCGACCTCGATCCGCTCGGGCTGTTCGCCGAGTCGCGAGATCCGTCGGAGCGCCGCAAGCTCGACCTGGTGATGGCGAGCGCCGTGGTGCTCGGCGTGTTCTCGCGCTGGGCCGAGGTCCACGAGCTGCTCGACGAGCAGATCGAGCGGCTCGAGCGGGTGCTGCCGGGCAGCTGGTATCTCGGGACCGCGCGACTGCTGGCCGGCATCGCCTGCGCCGAGCTGGCGCGGACCCGAACCGGCGCCGCGCGTCGCAAGCTGCTGCGGAGGCTGGCCGCGATCACGACCACGCTCTCGGACTGGACCGCCGACGGCGGAAACTTCGGCCAGTTCGCGGCGCTGCTCGAGGCCGAGATCTCGGTGCTCGACGGCGACTTCGCGCGAGCGAGCCGCCACTACCAGCTCGCGCATGGCCGGGCGCTGGAGCAGAACAACTCGATCGTCGCTGCGCTGGCCGGCGAGCGCCAGGGCGAGTCGTTGATCGACGCCGGCCACTCGCCGCTGGCGATCGGTCCGCTGCTCGACGCCCGCGAGCGGTACCTGGCCTGGGGCGCGTTCGCCAAGGTCGAGCAGCTCGAGCGTCGATTCCCCGAGCTGGTCCGGGTGCTCGACAGCAAGGCCTTGACCGCCCGGCGTGAGCCGCAAGCGGGCGACGACTCGAGCAGCGTGAGCAGCTCGACCGCGAGCAAGGCCCTCGACACGGCCTCGCTGCTCAAGGCCGCGCAGACGCTGGCCGAGGATCTGCGCCTGTCCGACGTCATTCGCCGGGTGATGACGATCGCGCTCGAGAACGCCGGCGCCCAGCGAGCGGCGCTGTTGCTGGCCAGCAAGGGTCAGCTGTCGCTCGCGGCCGAGGCCAACGTCGATCGCACCGAGGCCTACCTCGACCGTCCACCGTCGATCGCCGAGGTCGCCGATCGGGTGCCGAGCTCGCTGCTGCACTACGTCCTGCGCGTGGCCGAGCCGGTCGTGCTCGCTGCGGCGCAGGACAGTCGCTTCGCCGCCGACCCGTACTTTCGGGCGCTCGAGGCCAGCGGCGCGGGCGGGCTGTCGGCGCTGTGTCTGCCGATGATCAAGCGCGGCCGAACGGTCGGGGTGTTCTACTTCGAGAATCAGCTCAGCGCGGGCTCGCTGGGGCCCGATCGGCTCGAGGCGCTGCACCTGCTCGCCGGCCACGCCGCGAGCGCGCTGGAGAACGCGCGGCTCTACGAGCACCTGCGCGACAGCGAGATCCGCTGGCGCTCGCTCGTCGATCAGCTGCCCGATTACGTGTTCCTGGTCGGCCGCGACGGCGCGATCGAGTACGTCAACGCGGCGGCGCGCCCCCGGCAGGTCGGGTTCTCGGTCAACACCCGCGAGCTGGTGACCGGCGGTGACGCGGCCGAGGTCAACGCGGCGGTCGCCGAGGCGCTGCGCTCGGGTACGCGATCGCAGCTGGAGGCCCGAGTCGAGCTCGCCGGCGTCGCCGAGCCGCGCTGGTATGCGGTGCGCGTGTCTCCGATCGCGATCGACGGGGTCATCGATCGGGCGATCGTGGTTGCGACCGACATCGACGATCGCAAGCGCACCGAGGCCGAGCGAGATCGCTTCGAGGGCCAGCTGCGCCAGCAACAGCGGCTCGACTCGATCGGCACGCTGGCCAGCGGCGTCGCCCACGAGATCAACAACCCGATCCAGGGCATCATGAACTACGCCGAGCTGATCGGTGAGTCGCGGGGCGCCGACGACCTGACCCGCGAGTTCGCGCAGGAGATCCAGCACGAGACCCAGCGGGTCGCGACCATCGTCCGTCATCTGCTCGCGTTCTCGCGCCAGGAGCTGCACGAGAGCGGTGAGGCGACCTCGGTGTCCGAGATCATCGAGGGTACGGTCTCGCTGATTCGCGCGGTCATGCGCCGCGATCAGATCCTGCTCGACATCGAGATCCCCGACGATCTGCCCAGGGTCACCTGCCGTCGCCAGCAGATCCAGCAGGTGATCATGAACCTCGTGACCAACGCCCGCGACGCCCTCAACGCCCGCTGGCCTGGCTACCACGAGCACAAGTCCATCGAGATCCGCGCCGAGTCGTTCACCCGTCACGACGCGACCTGGATCCGCATCGAGGTCCGCGATCACGGCGGCGGCGTGCCGGAGGCGGTGGTCACCCGCATCTTCGATCCCTTCTTCACCACGAAGGGCCGCGATCAGGGGACCGGCCTCGGGCTCGCGGTCAGCCACGGGATCGTCAACGACCACGGCGGTCGCCTGCTGCTCGACAACCACCCCGGCGAAGGAGCGCGGTTTTTGCTGGAGCTGCCCTGTGTTGCTCGCTCGATCGAAAAGTAGCTGCGCCGGCCGGGGCTGTGCGCGATGCTCGAGCGGTGATGCGGGCTGGTCCTTCGTGGTTGCTGTCGCTCGTGTGCCTGCTCGGCTGCTTCCCCGGGCCGACGCTGCCGGAGGGCTTCGGCGTGTGCGAGGCGTCGAGCGATCCCCAGCCCGAGTCGCCGATCGAGCAGCCGAGCTACCACCGCGACATCCGACCGATCCTCGACGCGTCGTGCAACGGCTGCCACGTCGACGGCGGCATCGGCCCGTTCTCGCTGACCGACTACGCTGCGGCCAAGAGCTTCGGCCCGCTGATGCTCGCGGCCGTCGACGCGGGCGCGATGCCACCGTGGCCGCCCTCGACCTGCTGCGCGCCGCTGCTGCACGAGCGGATGCTCCGCGCTCGAGATCGGGCGGTGCTCGAGCGCTGGCTCGAGCTCGACGCTCCCGAGGGCGATCCCGCCGACGCGCCGCCGCCGTCGGAGCCGGCCGGGCTCTCGCGCGTCGACCTCGAGATCACGATGCCCGAGCCCTACACCCCGAGCGCGACGATCGGCGACTACGACGATCAGCGCTGCTTCCTGATCGACTGGCCGCTCGGCGGCGAGACCTTCGTGACCGGCCTCGAGGTCGTGCCCGGTCGCCGCGAGCTGGTCCACCACGCGATCGTCTACGCGATCCCGGAGTCGCAGGTGCCGATCTACGAGGCGCTCGACGACAACAGCTCGGGTCCGGGCTGGAGCTGCCCGGGCGGCGTGCTGCAGAGCGCCGACGCCTACGTCGGCAGCTGGGTCCCGGGCGCGGGCGTCCACGACTTCCCGGACGGGCTTGGGCGCCGGGTCCGGGCCAACACCAAGGTGCTGCTCAACGTCCACTACGAGCTCTCGGCCGGCCCGGCGCCGGATCAGACCAGCGTTCGCTTTCGGCTCGACGACTCGGTCGCAACCGAGGTCGAGGGCCTGGCGGTGATGAACCCGGCGTGGCTGGTCGGCAAGACCATGCGGATCCCGGCCGGCGAGTCCGACGTCGTCCACGGCTACGCCTACGATCCGGCCACATGGTTCAACCTCGGCCAGTCGCTGCAGGTCCACAACGTCTCGCTGCACATGCACGAATTCGGCGCCCGGGCCTCGCTGGCGGTGCTGCGGGCCAACGGCGACGTCGACTGTCTGCTGCACATCGACGACTGGGACTTCGACTGGCAGGGCGAATACTGGCTGGCGTCGCCGGTCATGCTGCGCTTTGGTGATCGGCTGTACGTCGAATGTCACTTCGACAATAGTACGAGCAATCAACCGGACGGCGGCGCGCCGCGGGATCTGTGGTGGGGCGACGACCAGGAGATGTGCGTGGGCTCGGTGCTGGTCTCGCGTTAGGAGCCCGTGGTGCAATCCGTCACGCCGCCTCGCTTGGTCTCTTCGCCGAGGGCTTTGTCGCCGAAATTTGCAGTACAGAGCGAAACGGTCGACGAGGTCTCGAAGCGAAGATCCTTGCACGACGATCAGCTCAGCCGGCCCGCGCGCGTTGGTCGACCCCCGCGCCTCTCCTCGTCTGGGCGACCAACCTACTGGCGGCGCGAGAACTACGACAGCCAAAACTACGACTGGAACGCGCTCGGCTGGGTCTGGCAGGAGCTCGACTACGGCCAGAGCGACGCGCCGATCGGCGAGGCCAAGCACATCTACGACACCCCGATCCTCGGCCACGACAATGGCGGCCACATCTTCGGCGATCACCTGAGCGACGACGAGCGCGCGGCGGTGCTCGAGTACCTCGAGTCGATCTAGTCCGTTCCGGGTTGGGGGTTGCTGGTCCGCGCCTTGCGAAGAGAGGCGCGGGGTCGACCATCGCGCGCGGGCCGGATGAGCTGCTCCGCGGAACCTGGGCTTTCCAGTTGTGGCATTTAACTGAGCGCCGATGCTGGTGTGGCCGTAGACCTGTGACTGGAGACTTTGAATGGTGCAGGCGATGATCCAGACCGGACATTGAGTTGGTTGGAATCTCGAACTGCCACTGGATTCCCTCAGGCGCCCTTAACGGTTCGCTACGCAGCTCATCCGTCCTTGTTGCGCGCTCATCGTGGTGCGACGTTCAATGCATGGGCTCCTTAGTTCAGCCAGCTCGCCAGCGCGGCCATGGCCATGTCGACGGCCGCATCGCGGGCGTCGAGCTCGGCTTGCGGCGCCTCGCCTTCGTCGGCGTTGTCGAACCCGTGATCGGCTCCGGCGAAGATCTGCAGCGAAAACGGGTTCTCGGCCAGGCCCCGATCGGCGCTCACGAGCTCGGTCTGCGGCAGCCGAATCTGCTCGCAGTCCTCGCGCAGATCGTCGAGCTCGGCGTGCAGCACCAGGGTCGGCACCGCCGGAAAGTAGAACGCGGGCAGATCCGCGGTCGCCAGGCTGTCGTCGACCTGGTTGTGGAGATCGCAGCCCGGGTAGTAGGCGACCGCGCCGACGAACGGCGAGGGCCCGGCCAGCGACTCCAGCCGCGGATCGGGCTCGGCGTCGCTGCCCGCCGCCTGCTCGGGGGTGCCGAGCGCCTCGTAGACCGACAGCAGCGTGGTCGAGCCGCCATTCGAGAAGCCCAGCAGCGCGAGCCTCGAGCAGTCGACGTCGTCGCGCGCACACAGCCAGTCGACCGCGCCGCGGACATCGAATGCCCGGGTGATCAGCCGCTCGCGTTGGTCGTAGCCGGGCGGGATCGGCTGATCGTCGCGGTACTCACAAAAGCCGCGCGAGTGAAAGCTGGCCGGCGCGAGCATGGCATAGCCGGCGGCGTTGAGCCGCTCGCCCCAGCGCTCGAATTGCTGCTCGGGCTCCTCGCTGCACAGGCCCGGGGTCTCGGTCTCGTCGAACAGCCCGCCCGAGCCGTGCAGCACGATCACGGCCGGGTGACCGGCGGCGGGAGCCGGCCCGGGCGGCGGCTGCCAGAGCGCGACGATCGGCTGGTCGAGGCCGTTGCAGTAGACGATCTCGCTGGCGTTGCGCGGCTCGAGCTCACCACACTCGAGCGTGCCATCAAAGCCGGTCTCGCTCTCGCCGTTGGTCTCGCCGTCGGTGTCGCCGTCGCTCGAGGTCGTGGCGCCGCCGCAGCCCGACCCGATCACGCACAGCAGTACGATGATGTGAGTCCGGCGCGGCATTATTTCAGGATCCGAAACAAGTTGGTGTAATCGTCGGTGAACACCGGAAAGTCCGGCTGCGCGGGCACGGGCTCGGCCCCGGCCGCGACCGCGGGCGCATTGAGGATCGCCGGATTGCGGGTGACGATCACCTGATCGGTCGACGCCAGCCAGTATGTGGGCCCGTTCTCGTCGACCTCGGGAATGTCGGACACGTGGACGGCGGTCATGCCGTGCTCGGCGGCGAGCCGCTCGACGACCGGGATGATGTCGATGTAGCGGTTGGTCGCCTGAAACACGATCGCGCCGTCGGGCTTCAGGTGCTTGACATACGCGGCCATCGCCTCGCGGGTGACCAGGTGCATCGGGATCGAGTCGCCCGAGAACGCGTCGATCGCCAGCACGTCATAGCCGCGCGGCGGCTCGCGCTCGAGCGCCAGCCGACCGTCGCCGACCACGACCTCGACGTCGCCGGGCATGTCCGACAGGAACGTGAACTCGCTATAGGCGATGTTGACGACCTGCGGATCGAGCTCGTAAAAGACCATCGAATCCTGGGCGCGGCCATAGACCGCCAGCGCGCCCGCGCCCAGGCCGATCACGCCGATCCTGCGCGGCTCGGGGCCGGTCAAGCTGGCGAACAGTCGCCCGTAGCCGCTGGTCGGTCCAAAGTAGCTCGACGCGACCCGACGATTGGCGTCGCCGAGCAGCTGGCCGCCGTGCTTGATGCCGCCGTGATACATGGTCCGGTACGGTGCAGGCTCGCTGTACTCCCGGGTTCGGATCACCCCGTAGAAGTTGCGGGTCATCACCCGGACGTCGACGGTGTAGCGCCACATCGCCATCGCCACGACCACCACGGTGGCGATCGCCACGCCGATCGCCGCCAGCCGGACCACGATGTGCAGCGGCCAGACCCGGACGATCGCCAGCGCCGAGACCAGGATCAGCACCAGACCGAGCTCGTAATAGCCGGTCAGGGTCAGCGGCGCGATCACGCCGATCAGCAGGGATCCGAGCGCGCCGCCGACCGACATCATCAAATAAAAGGCGGTCAGGTGCCTGGGCGCAGGCTTGGTCAGCGCCAGCTCGCCGTGCAGGAACATGCAGCCGATGAACAGCCCGGCAGCGTACAGGGCGACCGCGATCCCGAGCCCGTGCGAGTCGACCATGTGGCCCATCGTCGGAATCACGATCGCCAGCAGCACCAAAAATACCGGGCGCACGTACCAGCGCGGATGATCAAAGGCGAGGATGAAGGTGATGAGATACAGCGACAGCGGCAGCACCCACAAAAACGGCACCGCCGCGATGTTCTGGGTGATGTGATTGGTGACCGCCAGCAGCAGACACGAGCCGCTCGCCGACAGCAGCAACCAGGTCAGCAGCTGCCGCGGTCGCAGCTTGCTCTGGTCGGTTGGCTCGAGCTCGGGCTCGAGCGCAGGCTTGCCGCCGTGCGGCGCCGCCCGGTAGCTGGCATAGCCGGTCGCCCCGCACAGCAGCACGAACGCGACATAGAGCGCCGACCAGCCCAGCGTCTGCCCGCGATTGGGGATCCACGGCTCGATCGCCACCGGGTAGGCGAGCAGCGCCAGCAACGAGGCGAAGTTCGACAGCGCGAACAGCCGGTAGGGCACGCGGGTCTGGTGGTGCCGCCAGTACCACGCCTGCAGCAGCGGGCTGGTGGTCGACAGCATCAGGTACGGCAGCCCAATCGTCGCCAGCAACAGCCCGAGGATCAACAGCGTCGGATCGTCGCCGAGCTCCGGCTTCCAGCGAGCCGCCGGGGCGATCGGCAGCCACGCGAGCGAGACCCCCAGCATCACGCTGTGGACGATCAGCTGGCGGCGCGCCGTGAGCTTGCGGATCAGAAAGTCGGCGTAGGCGTAGCCGGCCAGCAGCAACGACGGAAAGAACACCAGACAGCTCGCCCACACGGCCGCCCGTCCGCCGAACCACGGCAGGCCG
>Ga0079224_100005548_pt1 | contig 16594 bp, 14 predicted proteins | sample Stecom2015_FD_80414 | JGI IMG/M metagenome (GOLD analysis project Ga0079224, IMG submission 80414) | Agricultural soil microbial communities from Utah to study Nitrogen management - Steer compost 2015 | ecosystem: Environmental > Terrestrial > Soil > Agricultural land | place: USA: Utah... | reverse complement strand
TCCGCGGCGGCTGGAGGGGAGGTCGTGCGCATCATGGATGCCGAGCATGCCGCGGCGCTCGCCGAGATGCTCGAGGCCACCGTCACGAGGGGGACCGCCCGCCGGGTGTTCGCCGAGCGCGGCTACCGGGTGGAGGGGGCGGTGGGCAAGACCGGGACGCTCGCCGACAACCGCCCCTTCCGGGACTACTCCTGGTTCATCGGCTACGCGCCCAAGGACAACCCTCGCGTCGCGGTCGCGGTCGTGGTGGTCAACGATCCCATCTGGCACATCCGCGCCACCTGGCTCGGCCGTGAGGCGATGCGTCTGGCCCTCGCTCGGCTCGAGGGAGAGGTCGCGCACGTGGTGAGCGCGGCCCCCATGAAGGTCCCGGTTCTCACCCCGGAACCGCTGCCCTGAGGCACGTATGCGCGCCGGATCGTCTCGCGAGGTCGTCACCCTCTACACCCGGGCCGGCTGTCACCTGTGCGACGAGGCACTGGGCGTCCTGCGCGAAGTGCAGGCGCAACATGCCTTCGAGTTGAAGATCGTCGACATCTCTGAGGATGCGATCTTGCTGGCTCGCTACCGCATGGACATTCCCGTCGTGGTCTTCAGGGAGGAACGCCTCTTCCGACATCGCGTGGACGCCGAGCGACTCGCCCGGCTGCTGCAAGAGCTTGGGGAGGCCTCGAACACAACAGGTCTACAGAAGGGCCCTTGAGGGAGCGGACCTGCCACGACGCGGCGGACCGTGTCTTCCTGAGGGCTGCTTCGGGAAGAGGTCGCAGCATGGATGGCAGAGGTGATGGGTCGGAGCGGGTCTCGGTGTTGGTGGTCGAGGATGACGCGGCCCAGCGTTCGGTCCTCAAGGAGCTGCTCGAGTCCCTGTCCTTCACGGTGGATGCGGTCGGCACCGCGCAGCAGGCCGCCGAGGGGCTCGCCTCCGGGCGCTACGCGGCGATGCTGCTGGACGTCATGCTGCCCGACGGCAGCGGGCTGAAGGTCCTCGAGCGGCACCGCGCGGAAGGGGGGGCCGTCCCCATCATCGTGGTCTCCGGCCTGGGCGCGGCCGAGGACGCGGTCCGGGCGCTGCGCATGGGCGCCACCGACTACCTCACCAAGCCCTTCACGGCCGAGGAACTCTCCGACGTCATCCGGCGCAGCCTCGGGCGGGCCGCGACGCCGACCTCCGGTGCGCGGGTCCGGGAGGGCGGTGAGGAGGAGGGGAGCTCGGTCATCTCCCGCAACCGCTCCATGGCGCGCATCCGCTCGCTGGTGGATCGGATCGCCGACACCGACGTGCCCGCGCTGCTGCTGGGCGAGTCCGGCACCGGCAAGGAGGTCATCGCCCGGGAGATCCACGCGCGCAGCCGCCGCAAGAACCGCCCCTTCATCAAGGTGAACTGCGCGGCGCTGCCCGCCGAGCTGCTCGAGAGCGAGCTCTTCGGACACGAGCGGGGCGCGTTCACCGGAGCCACCGCCGAGAAGCCCGGCAAGTTCGAGCTCGCCGATCAGGGGACCATCTTCCTGGACGAGATCGGCGAGATGGCGATCCGTCTGCAGGCCAAGCTGCTCCAGGTGCTCCAGGACGAGGAGTACTTCCGCGTGGGAGGCAAGCGCTCGGTGCGCGTCGATGCGCGGGTGGTGGTCGCCACCAACCGCAACCTCGAGCGCGAGATCGAGCTCGGCAATTTCCGCGAGGATCTCTTCTACCGCCTGAACGTGGTGGCCATCCGCCTTCCGCCGCTGCGCGAGCGCAAGGAGGACATCCCGCTGCTGGTGAAGCACTTTCTGGACACCTACAGCCGTCGCTACGGCGCGAACCTGAATGAGCTGCCCCCGGCGGTCATGGAGGCGTTCTGCGAGTACGGGTGGCCGGGCAACGTCCGCGAGCTCGAGAACATGATCCGCCGCCTGGTGGTGCTGCAGGATCCGGCGATGGTGCTCGAGGAGCTGCGCGCGGGGCGGGGCTGGATGCCGCCGGGCACGACCGCGATCGGCGCGGGCGATGCGAGCGGGCACCTTCCCCCGCCGCCGACCCGTGAGACCGCACTCTTCCGGGAGCCTGACCTCGGTCCCGATCGCACCAACACCCTGGCCGGTCTGGAGCGCAACGCGGCGACCCAGAGCTTCACCAGCCCCTTTGAGATGCCACAGCCGCCGCCTCCGCCGCCCTCGATGCCGGAGAGCGAGATGTCCCTCAAGGACATCGGCAAGCGCGCCGCGATGCTCGCCGAGCGCGACGCGATGCTCGCCATGCTCCAGCGCACCGCCTGGAACAAGCGCAAGGCGGCCAACAAGCTGCGCATCAGCTACAAGGCGCTGCTCTACAAGATCAAGGAGTGCGGGATCGTCGATCCCCGACTCGCCGGCGAGATCTGATCCGGCGGAACGCGCTGAGGGCCATCCGCACCCCCGATCGGACGAAGCGTCGAAAGCGCCCCGGGCCCGGCGGCCCCGGGGCGCTTTCTCGTCGGGCGCTTGGAGCGCGCGGTGAAAAAGGCGTCCGTCCGGTCCGCCGCGAACCGCTTCTCGCGCACGGCGGGTTCTCTTGGGGCAGGAGGACCGCGTGGGCAGGTTCTGGGTGCCCACGCCCCACTCCTCAGTCCTTGGGGAGCTTCGTCTTTCCGCGGGAGAGCACGGTGCGGAAGTCCTTGGCCGTCACCGGCGCCACCGACAGACGCCCGCGGGTGACCAGGGGCATCTCACTGAAGGCGGGATCGGCCTTCACCTCGGCGAGCGTCACCGGGCGTGAAAGCCGCACCACCGGCTCCACGTCCACCTTGGACCAATCCCCGGAGGTGGCGGTGGGATCGGGCTCGGCGGTGCGGATGACCCGCGCCACCCCCACCACCGCCTTGTCCTCGTTGGAGTGGTAGTAGAGGCAGAGGTCGCCGACCTGCATCGCCCGCAGGTTGTTGCGCGCCTCGAAGTTGCGCACACCGGTCCAGTCGGTTTCGCCGTCGGCCTCGAGCTGCGCGTACGAGTACACCGAAGGCTCGCTCTTGATGAGCCAGTACTGAGTCGTCGCCATGGCCCGCGCTCTTGCCACATCCGCGCGCGCGGCAGAAGCGTCCGGGGCCACCCGTCGGCCTCTCACCACCGAACCGGGGTGGATGCAGCCCCTGACGCCCGCCTGAAGGAAGGCCGGAACCCTGCACCGGGGAAGGCGGTCATCCTTTCAGGCCCCGGACGGCGATCCGCTCAGGACGCCTGACGGGGGACGCGCAGCTCGGGACCTTCCGGCCGGACCTTGAGCCCCAACAGGCTGCCGCAGGTCCACAGCCCCACGCCCACCAGGGCCACCGCGGCCGCCTCGGCCCAGGGTCCCAGCAGGCCTCCCAGGGTTCCCACCGCTCCTCCTCCCAGGAGCCCCACCGACATCGCCGCCGCCATCACCCGACCCATGTTCCGTTCTCCCCCAGTGCTGAAGCGGAGCCTGCGCTCCCTCTCGCGCCAATCTCTTCAAGGCACGTGCCGGCGGCCGGTGGGGATCGGGGTGGGAAGTGACGGGGAGGGAGGAGGGAAGGGCGGTGCCCATTCGCGCGTCCCGGCCCCGGTGGACAGGTCGGCTATTTCCCTCCTGACGCCGTCCCCGCCCCCCGACTGGCACATGTCTCGCTAACGGCCTCCTCCGCGACGCTCCGCAAGCGAGGGAGCAGCTCCACCGGCCTTCCCTGTCGTGGAAGGGGCGGGGCCGCGATGACCGCCCGATGGGGCCGACGCTTCACAGCAGGAGGATGGACATGGGACTTCGAACGGGTTGGCAGATGGCGCTCCTGGCCGGGCTGCTGGTGGGGAGCGGTTGTGCCCACTCCCCGCAGGTGGCTGAGCAGGAGGAGCCGGAGTCGACCTTCCGCATCGGGCGGGAGGATGTGTTGGACATCTCGGTGTGGCGGGATCCGGATCTCTCGCGCACCCTGCCGGTCCGGCCGGATGGGATGATCAGCCTGCCGCTGCTCGGCGATGTGCAGGCGGAGGGGCAGACGCCGGATGAGCTCGCCCAGAAGCTGCGTCAGGGACTCGCTCCCTACATCCAGGATCCCCGCGTCTCGGTGATCGTCCGCGAGGTGAACTCCACCCGCGTCTACGTGACCGGGGAGGTTGCGCAGCCGGGCGCCTATGCCCTGCGGGGCCGGATGTCCCTGGTGCAGGTCATCGCGCTCGCCGGCGGCTTCAGTGACTTCGCCGACCGGGACGGCATCCGGATCATCCGCGCCGGGGAGCAGGGCGAGGGCCGGATCATGCGGGTGCGCTACAGCGATCTGCTGCGCGAGGACGCCGAGCGCCGCGGCCTGCACCTGCGTCCCGGTGACACGGTGGTGGTGCCATAGCGGCCCCCGAAGTGACGGCGCGCACGGGAGGCCGGGAGTTCATGCGGCCCGGCTCACACCGGCACCCGGGTGCGGATGAGGGAGCGGTGACCGCGTCCGGTCGGCGATCGGCGCGGCGGGGGGCCCGCGTGGGGTGGGCTCCGGGAGGTGGCGTGATGCACGGCAGAAGAGCGCACATCCGTGGGCGGGGCCCCTGGGCGGCAGCCTGGATGACCCTCCTTGCGACCGTGTCCCCCGCGCTGGCGGCGGACGTGTGGACCCCGACGCTCTCGGTGGCCCTCGAGGAGCGGTACGACGACGACGTGCTCCTGCGCGCAAGCCCGGGCGCGGCGAGTGGGCAGTTCATGACCAAGCTCTCCCCGGAGGCCGGGATCGAAGGGCGCGCGCGCACCTGGTCACTGGACCTGGACTACGCGCCGGATCTCTTCGTCCGGCACGGCTCGGGGCGCACGTCGATCGATCACCGCTTCTCCCTGGACGCCGCCCAGCGGGTGGGGCCGCGGGTGTCGCTGCGCAGCGAGGCGCGTGTCTGGTACGTGAGCGATCCCACCAGCCTGCCGCGGATGGGCATGGCGCGTTCGCTGGTGCCGGTGCTCTACGGGGTGGGCAACCTCTCCGCCGGCTGGAGCGCCTCGAGGCGCTGGCTGCTGCGGGCGGAGTACCGCTTCGAGGGCGCGCGGATCGAGGAGCCGGGTCGCACGCCGGGCCTCATGCACCAGCCCTCGCTGGAGGCGCGCTACCGCCTGACCCCGCGCACCGACCTGGGGGTCAACTACCGGGCGCAGTCCTTCCACTTCGAGGGTCGACAGGCGCGCTCCCACGGTCCGGCGGCGGTCTTCCGTCATCGCTTCAGCCGCCTCATCACCGGCACCGCCGTGGGGGGCGCCTCCTACTACCTGCCGGACGATGGCGGCCCGGGAGGATGGAGCCCCCGTCTGACCCTCGCCCTGGACGGGACGTCGGAGCGCTGGATCTGGGGTCTGGCGGCAGGACACGACCTGGTGGGGGCGAGCGGCTTCAGCACCGCGCTGTGGGCCGACTTCGTCGCCGCGAGTGTCGGTTGGAACCTCACCCGGCACCTGCAGTTGCGCGGGGTGGGAAATCTCTTTCGCAACGGGCCGGCGCCCGCGGAAGGAATCTTCTCCCTCGCGGGAGAGGAGGGCGGGGTCGTCTCCCAGGGGTACGGGGTGGGGCTCACCGCTGACTGGAAGGTGGCCGAGCGTTGGGCACTGCAGCTGCAGGTCACGCGCATCGGCCAGGTGGGCACCGTGGGGACCGCGGCGCCGGAACTGACGCGAAACATCGCCGCCGTGAGGGCGGTCTTCACGCCCTGGGACTGAAGGGTTTTCAGAGCAAGGAGCAGGTGATGGAACGGGGAATGAGTGCAGATCAGCTCTTCGGTGCGCTGTGGCGCCGGAAGCTGCTCGCAGGCGCCATCCTGCTTGGAGGACTCGTGGTGGGGGCGGTGATCATCTTCGCCCTGCCGAACACCTACGAGGCCACCTCGGTGGTGCGCGTGGAAGCGCAGCGTCCGGGCGAGACCATGGTGGAGCGCACCGTCAGTGAGCTGCTCGAACAGCGCATCCTGACGGTCCGCCAGGAGCTGCTCGCCACGCCGGTGTTGCAGCAGGCCATCGAGGAGTTCGACCTCTACCCGGACGTGGTGGAGAAGGACGGGATGCAGGGGGCGGTGGCGCACATGCGCCAGCAGCTCGCGGTCCGCGTGGAGGGGGAGCACGCCTTCGAGCTCTCCTTCCGGGATCGGGATCCCGAGGTGGCCCAGAAGGTCGCCAACCGGCTCCCCGAGATCTACGCGGCCGCGGCGGTGGCGGTCCGGCGGGAGCAGGCGCAGCGCGCCGCGAGCCTCTTCGCCTCGGAGGTGAAGACCCTCCAGGAGCGCCTGGCCGAGTGGGAGAAGCGCATCGCCTCCTTCAAGGTCCAGCACATGGGGGAGCTGCCCGAGCAGCTCGAGACCAACATGCGCGGGCTGGAGCGGGTGGCCGATCAGCTGCGGACCAAGAGCGAGGAGCTGCGGGTGGCCGAAGGGCGCCGCTCGGAGCTGGCCCGGGCCCAGCTGAGCGGTGACTCCGAGGCCGGCCGTCTCAAGGCCGCCGAGGACTCCCTCACCCAGGCGCTGGTGACCGCGCGGACCCAGTGGACCGCCGATCACCCAGAGGTGACCCGGCTCGAGACGGAGCTCTCCGCCATGAAGCGCCGGCGGGAGCGCGCCGAGTCCCTCATGGTCGCCGAGCGGCAGGAGCGGGCCCTGGCGGCGCGCACCGTCCAGGACGTGCGCCGGGACATCGAGGCGCTGCGCACGCAGGCCGAGACCTACCAGAAGCGGCTCGACAACACGCCGCAGTGGGCCCAGGCGCTGGCGGTGCTCGAGCGCGACTACGAGATCACCCGCACCAAGTACCAGAGCGTGGTGAGCCGCCAGGTGGAGGCCCAGATCGCGCTGGAGCTCGAGGCCCGTGGGTCGGAGGACATGTTCCGCATGGTCTCCCCGGCCATCGTTCCCACCACGCCGGTGAGCCCGGACCGTCCCACCGCGATGCTGGTCACGCTGCTGCTCTCGGTGGCTCTGGCGGTGCTCACGGTGGTGGTGCTCGAGCTGCGTGACGAGTCCATCCGGGATCAGTCCGAGCTCCGGGGGCGCCTGTCGCTGCCCATCCTGGCGGTGGTCCCGCAGCTGCCCACCGCAGCGGGCGAGGCGCGCATGCTCACGCCGGATCGCAACGCGAGCAACCGCGTGGCCGGGACCCCCGGCGCGCCCCTTCACTGACAACTTCGACGTCGAAAGGTCATCAACATGGAACAGACGATGGAGCGGGCAGGGAACTTCCTGGACCGGGGTGAGGAGGCGGCCGGAACCGGTCGGGTGGAGAACCGGGTGGTGACGCTCACCGCCCCCGCCTCGCAGGCCGCCGAGCAGTACCGCACCCTGTACTACCGGCTGGAGCGGCTGCGCATGCTCAAGCCCATGCGCCTGGTGGCGCTCACCTCGGCGGTCCCCGGAGAGGGCAAGACGCTCACCGCGGTGAACCTCGCGCTCACCGCGGCGCGGGCGGCCCCCGAGCGGCGCATCCTGCTGGTGGACGCGGATCTGCGGCGCGGCCGGGTGGCGGGCACGCTGGGGATCCGGGGGCGTCCGGGCCTGTCGGAGATCCTCAGCGGGGAGTGCCAGATCCACGACGCGGTCCGGCGCTTCCACGGCACGCGGCTGGCGGTGGTCCCCGCGGGCGGGACGGCGGAGGAGCCCACGCGGATGCTCTCCAGCGCCCGGATGCGCGAGCTCATCACCGCCATGCGCGAGGGCTTCGACGAGGTCTACCTGGATCTGCCGCCGGCGCTGCCGTTCGCCGACGCCTCCATCCTGGGGGCGCAGATGGACGGGCTGTTGATGGTGGTGCGCGCGCACCGGACCTCGAGCCGGGTGGTGGAGGAGGCGCTGGACGTGATGGGCGGCACCCCGCTGGTGGGCTGCGTCCTCAACGGCGCGCAGGCGGTGATGCCGGGCTACGGCGCCCGCTGATTGTCGGCAGCGCACCGCGAGGGGACGCCGCGTGAGGGGCACGCGGTGTCGGTCCCGCTTCCGGGGCCGGGCGGCAGGCACCGTCCGGCCCCGAAACGCGGGTGGGGAAGGGCGAGGTGGTTTGTGGGGGGGCTTTCAATGCTCAGGGTGTTCCACCATTGGATCTCGGCGCGCAAGGCGGCCTACTTCGTGGCCGAGTCCATCACGTTGGCGCTCGCGGCCACGCTGGGGGCCGCGCTGGGAGGCTGGGCGCTGACCGCGGACGCGCCGGGGGGAGGCGTGCCCTCGCCGTTTGCGCTGTGGCTGCTCGCGGCGCTCATCGTGGGGCTGCTGCAGTTCTCGCTGTACCTGGTGGACCTCTACGATCTGCGGATCGCGGTGGAGGACCGGGGGCGGGGGGAGCGGCTGCTTCGGGCCAGTGGCGCGGCGGTCATGCTGTTGGCGTTGGCGCTGGTGGCCCTGCGCTGGCTCTCGCCGGAAGTGCTCGGGCAGGGGACGCTGCTCGGCGGGGCGCTGGGCGCGGTGGGAGGACTGGTGCTCATCCGCGGCGCGCTCCCCGGGCTCCTGGGGGCGCCGCAGGCGGTGGTGATCGTCGGTGAGGAGGCGTTGACGCTTGCGGTGACCCGGGCCCTCGACGAGGGGGGGGAGGGGGCCTTCGGGGCGCACCGCATGCGGGTCGAAGAGGCCCGGGTGGCGGGGGCGCTTGCTGCCCTGGTCCGACGCCTCGGCGCGCGGCACCTGGTGGTGGAGCCGGCGGCACAGATCGACCCTGAGCTCGCGCGGGCGCTCGACGACTGCCGCCGCCTGGGCTGCGAGGTCGACGATGCCGCGGGCTTCTGTGAGCGGGCGCTGCGCCGGCTTCCGGTGGCGACGCTGCGGCCGCATCACTTCCGGGTGCGTCCGCAGCCCTCGCGCTTGCAGGCCTGGGCCAAGCGGGCCTTCGACGTGACCGTGGCCGGGACGCTGCTGCTTCTGGCGATGCCGCTGATGCTGGTCGTCGCGCTGCTCATCAAGCTGCAGGATGGGGGGCCGGTCTTCTACCGCCAGGAGCGCATCGGCAAGGGCGGGCGGCCCTACCAGCTGTGGAAGTTCCGCAGCATGCGCACCGACGCGGAGGCCCACGGCGCGGTGTGGGCACGGACCGACGACGATCGCACGACGCGGGTGGGCCGGTGGATCCGCAAGACCCGGGTGGACGAGATCCCCCAGGTCCTCAACGTGCTGGTGGGGGACATGAGCTTTGTGGGGCCGCGGCCCGAGCGGGGGGTGTTCGTCGAGCAGCTCAAGACGCAGATCCCCTTCTACGCCGAGCGGGAGGTCCTCAAGCCGGGCATCACCGGCTGGGCGCAGATCCGCTACCCCTACGGGGCTTCGGTGGAGGACGCGCGCAACAAGCTCGAGTTCGACCTCTACTACGTGCGCAACGCCTCGCTGTTCCTCGACGCGTCGATCATCTTCCACACGGTGCGGCACGTGCTCACCGCGCGGGGGGCGCGATGAGGCCGTGGGGGTGTGCGGCCGGGAGGGGTGGCCCGCGGGTGGTGGCGTTCGGGCGGTGCGCGGTGCGTGACGGTGGGAACGGGAGGCGAGGGTGATGGGCGTGATGGAGATCCCCGGCGGGCTGGTGGAGCTGCGGGACGAGGAGCGGCTCCGCCGTCAGACCTCTGCGAACCGGCTGGTGCGCCCGGTCCGCCGGTTGAAGGTGGTGTGCATCGGCGGCGGGACCGGGTTGCCGGTGGTGCTGCGCGGCCTGTCACGGCGGGTGCTGACGCGTGCCGGCGAGGAGCGCCTCGCGCTCACCGCGGTGGTGGCGATGAGCGACGATGGGGGCAGCTCGGGGCGGCTGCGGCGCCACCTGGGCGCGCTTCCTCCCGGTGACGTGCGCAACTGCCTGGTCGCCCTGGCCGGTCACGACAGCAAGCTGCGGGGGCTCCTGCAGCACCGCCTGAGCGGCTCGCGCGCCCTCTCGGGACACGCGGTCGGCAACCTCATGCTGGCGGGGCTCGCGGAGCTGACCGGCGACTTCGTAGAGGGGGTGCGCGTCCTGGGCGAGCTGCTGGGCGCGCGGGGGACGGTGCTCCCCTCCACCCTCGAGCGGGTGCGGCTGACGGCGGTCAAGGACGGCGGCGTGCAGATCCAGGGGGAGCGCAACCTGTGCCGGACGCCGGGAGCGGTGCGCCGGGTCTCGCTGATTCCCACGGCGCCGATGCCGAGCCCCGGGCTCATCGAGGCCATCCGCGACGCCGATCTGGTGACCATCGGGCCCGGCTCCCTCTTCTCCAGCGCGCTGCCGAACCTCCTGGTGGAGGGGGTGGCCAAGGCGCTGCAGGAGACCTCGGCGCTCCGGGTGCTGGTGGCCAACCTCATGACCCAGCCGGGCGAGACCGACGACATGGACTGCGCCGCGCACGTGCGCGCCATCACCTCCCACGTGGGACCGGTGCTCGACGCGGTGCTGGTCAACGCAGCGCCCATCCCGCACTCCCTGCTGCTTGACTACGCGGTGAAGGGCAGCGTCCCGGTCACCGTGGATCGACGGGCGGTGCTGGAGGCCGGGGTCGCGCCGATCGAGGCGGACCTGCTGCGCCGCGGTTCGCGGGTGCGCCACGACAGCGGCAAGGTCGCGCGCTGTCTGCTGCGCCTGGCCCAACACGGGCTCTGAAGGACGGTGCCCGGGAGGCCGGACGTGCAGGCCCGCCGGACGCAGGAGCGGGCATGCCGTCACCTTCGCGGGTTGCGCCCGGTCGGGGCTGCATGTTCCCGCGCGCGTGGCCCGCCGGCTGCAGGTGTGTGCGGCAGCGCTTCCACCACACGTCTTCCGCGCGATTTCCACGCGACTTCCACGCTTCTTTCGACAACCAGGGAGGATGACATGCAGATGGAGCTGGGCGCCCGGCGACCGAAGCTGCAGCTGACGGAGCATCGGGGGGCGGAGGCCCTGACGGCGCTGGCACCGCAGTGGGATGCGTTGGCCGAGCGGGTCCATCCGGGGCAGCCCTTCGTGCGCCACGGCTTTCTGCGGCTGTGGGTGGAGGCCTTCCATCCCGGCAGGCTCCGGGTGCTCACCGTGAGCGAGGAGGGGGGACGCCTGGTCGCGGCGCTGCCCCTGCGCTGTGCGACCGAACACCAATGGGGGATGCCGATGCGCGGCCTGAGCGCCGCGGCCAACGCGCATTCCTGCCGCTTCGACTTCCTCGCCGAGAACCCCTGGGAGAGCGGCCCGCTGGTGCTCGATCACCTGATCGCCACCGGCGGTTGGGATCGGCTGCTCCTGCGCGATGTGCCGGAGGGGGGGGCCGGCGAGATCCTCTTCGAGCTCGCGCGGCGGCGGGGACTTCCGGTGGGGCGCTGGGAGTCACTGCGCTCGCCGTACTTCACCCTGCCCGACACCATGGAGGAGATGCACGCGCGGCTGGACACCCGGTTCAAGGCGAACCTGAGGCGCCGCCGCCGCAAGCTCGCCAAGGAGGGGCCGGTCCAGCTCGAGCGCTGTGAGGGCGGGCCACGCCTCGCGCGATGCCTCGAGGAGGGGCTGGCGCTGGAGGCCTCGGGATGGAAGCGCCGGCGTGGCAGCGCGATCCTCCAGGACGTGGCGACCCGGCGCTTCTACCTGTCGCTGGCCGCCGAGGCCGCGCGGGAGGGGACCCTGGCGCTCTATCTGCTGCGCGTGGGGGAGCGGCCGGTGGCCTTCCAGTTCTCGCTGCAACAGGGCCGCCGCTACTTCCTGCTCAAGCCCGGCTACGACGAGTCCTTGAGCGCCTGCAGCCCGGGGCAGCTGCTGATGGAGGACGTGGTCGGGGATCTCATCGGCCGGGGCGTGCGGGAGTTCGACTTTCTGGGACCGGACATGGTGTGGAAGCGGGATTGGACCGACCGTGTCCGGGTCCACACCTGGTTCTCGATCTTTCCCGCTCACGGCTGGGGACGGGTGCTGCACGCCACCAAGTTCCGCGCTGCGCCGGCGATCAAGGCGGCGATGGGAGGATGGCGTTCGTGAAGGTTGCTCAGCAGGTGTACGTGCCCTCGCTGCCAACGCTCTGGCCGCACATGCTTGCGGGGGAGGGGGCGACCCCGGGATGGTTGCCCTTCTCCCACGCGCGGGCGCACTGGTTCTACTTCGCGCGCAACGCCCTCTGGACCGCGGTGCGCATCCTGGGCCTGGAGGGGAGCGAGGTGCTGCTGCCGGCCTACCACCACGGGGTGGAGGTCGAGGCGCTGGTGGATGCGGGGATGGTCCCGCGCTTCTACCGGGTCGGCCCCCGCTGGGAGGTGGATCTGGAGGATCTCGAGCGGCGCATCACCCCGAGCACCCGGGTGCTCTACCTCGAGCACTACGCCGGGTTCCCGGGACCGGCCGCCGAGGTCCGCCAGCTCGCCGACGCGCACGGGATCATGCTCTGGGAGGACTGCGCCCTCTCGCTGCTGGCAGCGGACGGGGATCAACCGGTGGGGACGACCGGCGATCTGGCCTTCTTCTGCCTCTACAAGACCCTGCCGCTCCCCCACGGAGGGGCGATGGTGATCAACGGCGAGCGGGATTATGCGCTCCCGGAGATGCCGCGGCCGGGCTGGGCCTCGACGTTCAGCCACCTGGCCTCGAGCCTGCTGCAGAACGCGGAGCTGCGGGGCGGAAAGGTCGGAGGGGCGCTGCGCAGCACGGTGCGGCTGATGGGGAAGGGGGCGGTCGCCGCCTCCCGGGTGGAGCGGGTGGCCACCGGGACGCGCCACTTCGAGCGCGAGCAGGTGGGGCTGGGCCTGAGCCCGCTGACCCTGCGCATCGCCTCGAACATCGATCTGGCGGACGTGGTCGAGCGCCGCCGCCGCAACGCCTTCCTGCTGATGGCCCAGCTGCGCGAGGTGGCCCCGCCCCTGTTGACCCAGCTCCCTCCCGGCGCCTGTCCACTCTTCTTCCCCCTGTTGGTGGAGGACAAACCCGCGGTGCTCAGGGGGCTGCGCGAGGCGGGGATCGACGCGATCGACTTCTGGCGCGACTTCCATCCCGCCTGTCCGGCCTCGGAGTTCCCCGACGTCGCGCGCCTGCGCCGCTCGGTCGTGGAGATCCCCTGTCATCAGGATCTCTCGACGGAGCGCATGCAGCAGATCGCCGCCATCACCCGGCGGGTGGTGCACGCGGCGGGCACCCGGCGTGCGCACGGCTGAGACCGCCGGGGACGTGCTCGCCGGGCGCGTTGTGCGCCCCCCGCACCCATCGGAGCGGGGGGCATGTCTTTTCTCTTCCAAGAGGTTCGAGGAGGCCGCCATGTTGGAGAAGCGGGTGCCGCAGCGGAGGCGTGATGCAGCGTCGCTGACCGTGTCGGAGTCGGTGGGCCATGCGGCGGTGGAGGCCCTGGTTCCGGAGTGGGAGGCTTTGCACCTCGCCTCCGGCGCGCCCATCTTCCGCTCCCCGGATTGGCTGGTGCCCTGGACCCGCCGCATCGCCCCGCAGCTCGAACCGCGCCTGGTGTGTGTGCGCGATGCGGCCGGCACGCTGGTGGGGCTGCTCCCGCTGGGGGCGGAGACGGTGCGCCCCTTCGGCCGCCGGGTACGTCGGCTCACGCTGCTGGGCGACACCCACGTGGGCAGCGACTTCCTGGACGTGCTCGCGCGACCGGCCGATGCCGCGGCGGTGGCGCGGGTGGTGGGGCTCCACCTGCGCGATACGGTGGCCGGTTGGGACGTGCTGGATCTGCCGGACCTCGAGCAGGGCTCGGGGACGCCGGGGCGCCTGCGGGAGGCCCTGGGGGAGGCCGACTTCTCCTGGGAGCAGACGCCGCGCTTCACCTGTCCCTGGACCCCGCTCGAGCCTCAGGGGGACTTCGATGGCTTTCTGGCGAAGACCGCGCGGCGGGACAACTTCCGCCGGCGGCTGCGTTGGTTCGAACGCCAGCCGGGCTTCCGGGTGGAGGTGACGCGGGAGCCGGATGGGCTCGAACCGGCCGCCTCGGCCTTCTTCATGTTGCACCGCATGCGCTGGGCCGCCGATGGCGGCAGCCAGGGGATCCGTGGGGCGGGGGTGGAGGCCTTCCATCGCGAGGTGATGGCGCGCATGGCGAGGCGCGGCTGGCTGCGGCTGTCCACGCTGTGGCTCGACGACACCCCGCTGGCGAGCGTGTACGGGATCGCGCAGGGCGGCAGCTTCGTCTTCTACCAGTCCGGTTACGATCCCTCGTGGAAGGCGCGCAGCCCCGGCCTGGTGCTGTTGGGGCTCACCTTCCGCGACGCATTCGCCGAGGGCCTGAAGACCTACGAGTTCCTCCGCGGGACCGAGACCTACAAGGCGGATTGGGCGCGACAGACCCGGCAGACGCTGTCGCTCCGGGTGATCCATCGTCACGGGCCGGGCGCCTGGCTGTCGCGATCCGAGGCCACGTCGGCGAGGTTCCGGGCGCACGCCAGGCGGTTGCTGCCGGGCGCGGTGGTGGAGGCCGTGCGCAGGAGGCGCCGCCGGGCCTCGGCCATCGACGAGGTGGCGCCCGCGTATCCGGGGGGCGGCGGCTGACGTACGGGCCCAGGACGTTGCGACGCCCCGTGGATGGGGGACACTCGGCGGGAGAGGTGGATCCATGGAGCAACCCCTTCCCCTGAGAGACGACGAGCGGGTGCTGGTGCTCACCGGCGCCGGCATCTCCGCCGAGAGCGGCGTGCCGACCTTCCGTGACGCGCAAGGCCTGTGGCGGGAACATCGCTTCGAGGAGGTCGCCTCGCCCGAGGGCTTTCTCCGCGACCCCGCCCTGGTCTGGCAGTTCTACTCGGAGCGGCGGCGGGGCATGGAAGGGGTGGTCCCCAACGCGGCCCACCGGGCGTTGGTGGAGCTGGAGGAGGCCCTGGGGGACCGCTTCCTGCTCGTCACCCAGAACGTGGACGGGTTGCACCACGCCGCCGGCAGCCGCCGGGTCATCCACCTGCACGGGGAGCTGTTCGTCACCCGCTGCGCCTCCTGCCACGCGCCGCCCTTCTCCGACCGCAGTCTCCATCTGGAAGGGCCGCCGCCGCGCTGTCCCTCCTGTGGGGTGGGACTGCTGCGCCCACACATCGTGTGGTTCGGCGAGGTCCTCGACGAGGAGGCCCTGGCGCATATCGACGCCTTCATGCAGGAGGGGGGCGCCAACCTGCGCTTCCTGGCGGTGGGGACCTCGGGCGCGGTGTACCCTGCCGCGGCGCTGGTGCAGCTCGCGCGGCGACACGGCGGCGGCACCTGGCTCATCAACGCCGAAGCGGCCGACAACCGCGACGCCTTCGATCACTTCACCCAGGCCCGCGCTTCGTCCGCGGTGCCGCGCTGGGTGACGGGCCTGCTCGGTCGGCAGAAAGCCTGAAGAGAGTTAGGCCGCCGAAGCCGCCAATCCGGACGCCGACGCGCTCCGGGCTTTACAGCGGGCCGAAGGCAGCGTTGATCGGGGCCCATGAGCCTCGTCAACGCGCACGCGCTGCACCTCTCCTACGGACGCAAGGTCCTCCTGGAGGACGCCTCCTTCGCCATCGGTCCCACCGATCGGGTGGGGCTGGTCGGTGCGAACGGGACCGGCAAGTCCACCCTCATGAAGATCCTCGCCGGGACCCTGGAGCCTGACGCGGGGAAGCTCTCCTACCGGCGCCACGCGCGGATCGGCTACCTGCCCCAGGACATCAGTCAGGCGCCCGAAGGTCAGCTTCTCGATGCGGTAATGGCCTCGGTCCCCGGACGGGAGACGCTCGAGGCCCGGCTCGCGCAGCGTCAGGCCGAGCTCGAGGAGGCGCGGGACGAAGCGCGGCAACTGGAACTGGCCGCGGAGCTCGCCGAACTCCATGAGACCCTCGAGCAGTTCGAGGCCCTCCACGGCCGGCACCGCGCCGAGCGGATCCTCCAGGGGCTCGGGTTCGACGCCTCCCGCTTCGACGCGCCGGTGGCCTCTCTCTCCGGAGGGTGGCGGATGCGCGCCGCGCTGGCCGGACTGCTGCTCCAGGATCCCGATCTCCTGCTGCTCGACGAGCCCACCAACCACCTGGATCTGCCGACCCTCACCTGGTTCGACGGCTTCCTGCGCCGCAGCAACAAGGCGCTGGTGCTCATCAGCCACGATCGCGACTTCCTCAACCGTCAGATCAACCGGGTGATCTCCCTGGAGGTCGAAGGGCTGCGCACCTGGTCGGGCAACTACGACCAGTACAAGCGCCAGCGTGCGGAGGAGAAGGTGGTCCGGGAGGCGGAGGCCCGGAAGGTGGAACAGAAGAAGGCCGAGCTGCAGGGCTTCATCGACCGTTTCGGCGCCAAGGCGACCAAGGCCACCCAGGCCCAGAGCCGCGCCAAACAGCTCGAGAAGCTCGAGAGCGTCCAGCTCCTCGAGGAACGCGCGACCATGCAGTTCCGCTTCCCGCCGGCGCAGCGCTCGGGGCGGGACGTGGCGATCTTCGAGAACCTGAGCAAGTCCTTCGGCGAGCGGCGCATCTACGACGGGATCGAGGGGACCGTGGAGCGCGGACAGCGCATCGCGATCATCGGGGCGAACGGAGCGGGCAAGACCACCCTGCTCAAGATGCTCGCCGGCGAGCTCGAGCCCGATGCGGGCAGCATCCGGCTGGGTCACAACGTCGAGCTCGGCTACTACGCGCAGCACCACGCCGACACGCTCGACACCGAGGCTTCCATCCTGGGCCTGATGCAGGCCCTGGTCCCCGGCATGCCCGAGCGCCAGGTCCGCTCGATCCTCGGCGCCTTTCTCTTCAGCGGGGACGACGTCGAGAAGCGGGTGGGGGTGCTCTCCGG
>Ga0079224_100005547_pt1 | contig 16595 bp, 15 predicted proteins | sample Stecom2015_FD_80414 | JGI IMG/M metagenome (GOLD analysis project Ga0079224, IMG submission 80414) | Agricultural soil microbial communities from Utah to study Nitrogen management - Steer compost 2015 | ecosystem: Environmental > Terrestrial > Soil > Agricultural land | place: USA: Utah... | reverse complement strand
TCCTTAAGAAAAAAACTGTAAATTTGTCACGTTCTTATCTTTTTGACCTAAAAATCTAGAGGGGTCAGTATGACCGGAATGGGGGGTCAGTATCACCGGAATATCCAATTTCGGCTTGCAATATATTCCCCGAACCCATACTTCCAATCGCACCATATAGGAATTGAAATTTATGGAACGTTTCAGAAGCTGGAGCGGGTGCGCGGCTTCCAATCGCACCATATAGGAATTGAAATGATTGAGAACCCTACTTCTTTTTGCGTTTTCGGCGCTTCCAATCGCACCATATAGGAATTGAAATTTTATCAAATCCTCCCAATGGCAATCCATTTGTCATCTTCCAATCGCACCATATAGGAATTGAAATTTGAATTCGTAATCACTTTCCAAAAAATCCGTAGCCTTCCAATCGCACCATATAGGAATTGAAATGACTTAGAATTTTCAATATATAACCTTTAAATCAACTTCCAATCGCACCATATAGGAATTGAAATCATCATCCCCCGCGCAGCCGGGGGTCTCTTAATCCCCTAATAGCACATTCTTACGGATCCAATCTTGCTTTGCGTCAATTCAAATCCAACTTCCTATCTTTACACCATGAGAATTCTTTTAAGCATTATATTTTTGCTGTGGGTGAACATAGGCGCGGCACAGAATCCCAACCTGGCGAAAAACTATTTCGATCAAGGAGAGTTTGAAAAATCTCTGGCAGTCTATGAAAGCCTTACCGCCGCTCAGCCGGGAAGATTAGACTATTTCCTTGGTATGATCCAAAGCTTGCAACAATTGGAGAAGTATCAACAAGCAGAAGATTTACTGAAAGAACGGTTGCGAAAAACTACACAATTCCCACAATTATATGTCGAACTCGGACACAATTATGCCCTCCAAAATCAGTCAAACAAAGCACAAGACGCCTACAGCCAAGCTCTTGTAGCTATTGAGACGAACAGCAACTACACCTATACCATTGCCAATACCTTCCAGCATTACAACCTATTGAATGAAGCAGTGGAGGCCTATGAAAAAGGAATGAGTCTGAACCCCAACATGGACTTCAATATGCAATTGGCACAAATCTATGGGGAACAGGGAAAACTGGAAAAAATGTTTGAAACTTATCTCAATCTTGTGGAAAAAAACGAAGGTTTTAAACATACTGCACAACGCTATTTCAGTATGTACGTAACCGAAGATGGAACTAATGAAGCCAATGACGTGCTGCGAAGAGTTTTGCTGAAAAGAGCACAACAAACACAGGCTTTAATGTATAACGAATTTCTGAGCTGGCTGTTTATCCAACAAAAGGAATTCAAGAAAGCTTTGGTTCAGGAAAAGGCAATCCACAAAAGGAATGAAGAAAACCTTAACCGTCTAACAGATCTCGCAAAAATTACCATCTCTGAAAAAGATTTCCAAGCGGCAAAAGAAACAATCACTTATATCATAGATAATGCACTGACACCACAGCAGAGATTACAAGGGAAGCAAATGCTTCTTGAAATTGAAGTGGTGACAGCTACCCAAAAACAATTTCCCGAAATAAAAAAGAAGTTTGACGATCTTCTTACAGAATACGGAAAAGGAATGGAAACCTATCTTTTGCAAATTGATTACAACCATTTCCTCGCATTTAAATTGAACAAAAAAGAGGAGGCCATCTCCAATCTGAAAACCCTCCTGAAAGAACGTATGAACAATTTCCAAGAAGCACAGATCAAAATGGAATTGGCAGATATCCTCGTTCTTGATGAAAAATTCAATCAGGCACTGATATTTTATTCACAGGTCCAATCCAAAGTTCAAAATGATGCACTCTCACAAGAAGCTCGTTTTAAAGTGGCACGCACTAGCTATTTTAAAGGAGATTTTGACTGGGCACTGAATCAGCTGGATGTTCTAAAGAAATCTACCTCCCAGCTTATAGCCAATGATGCTATGCAACTAAGCCTACTAATCAAAGACAATTCTTTAATGGACTCCACGCAAACAGCATTAAAGAAATATGCTCGTGCCGATTTGCTGGTCCTTCAGGAAAAATATCCGGAAGCTATTGCTGCCCTGGACGAAATATTGACTATGCATAAAGGAGAATCTATAGAAGATGAAGCTCTCTTAAAACAAGGAACCGTTTTAGAAATAATGGGGCAATACACGCGAGCGACAGAAAATTACCTTAAAATAATCCAATATTATGGAGATGATATCCTGGCAGACGATGCTCTCTTCAGGTTGGCTTCTTTATTCGAAACTAAACTGGACCAGCCCGAAAAGGCAAAACAGTATTATGAAAAAATAATCTTCGATCACGCAGACAGCATCTATTTTGTAGAAGCAAGACGAAAATACCGCACGCTCCGAGGAGATCTGATTAACTAAAGCAATATGTATATCTACAACGTTACCATTAATATAGACGCCGATATCCGGGAGGAATGGGTGAAATGGATGAGGGAAGAACACATCCCAGCCATGTTGGCCACCGGTAAATTTTCGAAAGCATTGATGACAAAAGTTAACGCTTCAGAAGATACCGGACTCACTTATTCCGTTCAATATACCACTGACAGTAAAGCAACCTTACAAAAGTATTATGATGAAGATGCCGAAACCTTGCGCGCCCAAAGTGGAAGATTTGCCGGCAATTTTATTGCTTTTCGAACGGAACTTGAAGTGATAGGAGAGCACTAAAGAGCATAGACGTAAACAGGAAAATTCTGTTTTAGTAACAAAAACGCCAAACTCCAATGGAGAATCAAAAGAAGTCGGAAAGCAATGATAGGAAATATCCGGTGCGTGCCAAAAAGCACCTTGGTCAACATTTTCTGAAAGATGAAAATATCGCTCGCAAAATAGGGGAGACGCTCACGCTTGAAGGATATCGAGATGTTCTGGAAATAGGGCCGGGAATGGGAGTGCTCACTAAATATTTGATAGAAAAAGATGTTCAAGTGGTGGCCATGGACCTGGATTCCGAATCTATTGCGTACCTGAAACAACACTACCCGAGAAAGAATCTGGAAATCATTGAAGCCGACTTTCTTAAATATGATCTACAGGAAATGTTTGACGGAAAAGAATTCGCCATCACAGGAAACTTCCCATATAATATTTCCAGTCAAATTGTCTTTAAAACATTGGAATGGCGCCGGCGAATTCCGGAATTTACCGGAATGTTTCAAAAAGAAGTAGCACAACGGATTTGCGAGAAACCGGGATCTAAAACATATGGGATTCTCTCTGTTCTCACACAGGCTTTTTATGATGCCGAATACCTCTTCACCGTGCCGCCAAATGTCTTCAACCCGCCGCCAAAAGTGGATAGCGGAGTAATCCGCCTCATCCGAAAACAAGACTCTACCTTAGACTGCAATGAGAAAATGTTTTTTAATGTAGTAAAAACAGCTTTCCAACAACGAAGAAAAACCTTAAGAAATAGTTTAAAAAGCTTCGCAATCTCCAACAAGATAAAAGAAGATAGTATCTTTGACCTCCGTCCCGAACAACTTTCTGTTCAACAATTTGTAACACTCACCCAAAAATTGGAAACCGATGCAAATTCTACTAACGCCTGAAACCGTCACCCATGTATCTGAGCTAATTGCGAACAGGAATGACGAGGCGTTGAAGAATTTATTGGAAGATTTTCACTTTGCCGATATCGCCGAACTTATTGACGAACTGGATCCGGATGAAGGTACTTACCTGTTGAAATTACTGGATATCGAGATTACAAGTGAGGTTTTTACCGAAATCGATCCGGATTTAAGAGAGCAAATCCTTAAAAATTTTAGCCCGTCCGAAATTGCAGACGAGCTGGAAGAGATGGATACCGACGATGCGGTGGATATCATTTCTGAACTGGAAGATCACATTCAAGAGCAGGTTATTCAGTGCATTGAGGATAAGGAACATGCTGCCGATATTGTAGAGTTGCTCAGATATGATGAGGATACTGCCGGTGGACTTATGGCAAAGGAGCTGGTAAAAGTGAAGGAAAGCTGGACGGTGGCCGGTTGCGTTCGCGAAATGCGAAAACAAGCCGAAAATGTAACTCGCGTACATTCCATTTATGTGGTAGATGAGGAAGGAAAACTAAAAGGCCGCCTCTCTCTAAAAGACCTGCTTACCGCACCCACCCGCGGACATATAAGCGATATCTACATCCCAAAAGTAGATTATGTGAATGTACATACTGAACTGGATGAAGTGGCGCGGATTATGCAAAAATATGACCTGGAAGCTATTCCGGTAGTAGATGATAATCAAGTGTTGGTGGGCCGAATCACCATTGACGATATTGTTGACTTTATAAAGGAAGAGGCTGATAAAGACTACCAGCTCGCCGCGGGGATTACAGAAGATGTGGAAGCCGGTGACGGACTGTTTAAGCAAACCAGAGCCCGACTTCCATGGCTGCTCATCGGAATGATGGGAGGACTCGGCGCAGCAACAATCATTTCAAATTTTGAAACGATCATGACACAGTATCCTAAACTGCTCATCTTCGTCCCACTAATTCAAGCAACGGCAGGAAATGTTGGAGTGCAGTCAAGTGCAATTATTGTGCAAGGTCTCGCAAATGACACACTAAAAGGTCACCTAATGGCCCGAATGCTGAAAGAAACCAGTGTGGCACTGGTCAACGGAATATCATTGGCAATAATCGTGGTTATGGTCAGCCATTTTGTTTTTTTTACCAGCTATCTGGAATCCATCAGTATCGGGGTGGCACTGATCACGGTTATTATCATCGCAGCAGTAGTTGGAAACCTCATTCCCCTATTCCTGAATAGCCGCGGAGTGGATCCCGCTGTAGCTACCGGACCGTTTATCACGACAAGTAACGATGTTTTCGGAATTTTCACCTATTTCTTAATCGCTAAAACCATTCTCGGATTTTGAAATCGGATCTATTCATACACAAACTCGTAGTTCCGGCTTCAGCCATCGACGCATTAAATCATGTGAATAATGTAACCTATCTCCAATGGTGTTTGGACGCTGCAGAAGAACATTGGTTAACAAAAACGACGCCGGAAATAAGAGACCAATACGTATGGGTAGTATTGAACCATTATATTTCTTATCTGAATCCTTCCTTTCAAGACGAACATCTGGAAGTTCATACCTGGATACACAGTTATGACGGTGTGAGAAGCAAACGTATGTACAGAATAATTCGTCCTCTTGATAATAAAACTATTGTGGAAGCAGAATCCAACTGGTGTTTCCTCAATGCCAAAACTCATCGCCCTACAAGAATTCCGGTAGAAATCAGCAATATCTTTCTGCCCTAATCCTGTTCAACTTTTCTAGAAGCAAAATTTAGTATAATTCTTTTTCCCGAACATTTCAGGAGAAAGTCTCCACGTTTCTGAATATTCCATAGAGCTTGTCCTCCTGCCTGAATATTCTTCTTCCTCTAATGTAATGTGCCCCATTAACCGAAAACCAAAAATCGGAAGCCGACAGCCGGAAGCCATATATCCTACTTCTTCTTATAGCTCACACGATACTCTTCCAGAAGCCCCATTACTGCCTTGGCTAAATCTTTCGTCTCCAGCAAAATTCCGAAATAAAGGGTGGTATTCTTCGGGCTCGATTCTTCAGTTCGCGTACGGGCAATTTGCTTTTCAATCTTATTGGCTATAATCCCGAATACTTCCTCTTTCTTCGCCAAAACCGTCCCAATGCGTTCAAATTGTTTATGATGGAAAATATCTTCTACTTCCTTCAAAATATCTTCCAAATAACGGTCAATCTCCTGAAGATCTTTAATTTGGTTAAATCGAAGGGCTTTATGGTTGTTGTTAACGTGTTTGTAACTCGCTTTGGAAATGTTATCCAAACTGTCCACAATATCTGTTAAATAACCTAAAATGATGATGTAAAAGTTACTCCCACGAACACTCTTTTCATCTAGACTTCGAATGAAATAGAAAATATTCTCTCGCAGTTCTTCAATCTCATCTTTAAGTTTCTTAACCCCCTTTTTGCTCTTCTTCAGTTTCTTAACCTCTTGTCTCGCCAACCCACGCATTACATCGGTAAATATTTTATTAGAACGTGCTATGGCCTTACTGATATTCTCAGCACTTTCATGGATAATTCCCTGCACCGTTTTACTCTCAGTTTTCTTTAAACTAGAACTGTCAATCAATACCGTGTTCTTCTTCTTGTGAGCGATATTGTTCCGAACCATTAATCCGACAGCCAACAATAAAAGAATGGCAATCATCGTCGCTCCGCCAATATAAATGAGATAAGCAATCGTTCCCGCAGCGGCAAAGGCAATAAAAGCAGTAAAAAACCATCCGGCAATCACGTTTAATACGCCTGCTACACGATAAACAGCACTTTCCCGCCCCCAGGCTCTATCTGCCAAAGAAGACCCCATCGCTACCATAAAAGTCACATAGGTTGTGGACAAAGGAAGTTTCATAGTTGTTGCAGTGGCAATCAGTACTCCGGCAACCGTGAGGTTTATAGAGGCGCGAATGGTATCAAAAGCAGGAAGCTCGGCAAGCATTTCTTTGGGCATATCCACTACCTCAGGTTTCTGAAATCTTTTGTCAATTTTTTCCTGAAGCGACTTTGGGAGGATGTATTCAAAAAATAATGCCACTTGTGTACTGCCACGAACCAGCAAGCGAGAAAATAAATTGGGCTCAAATTTTTCCTTTCCTTCTCCTTCCCGGGCCAGACTAATTTCAGTCTCTGTTACTGTACGTGATTTCTTTGAAAACCACAGAGTTAAAACCATAATGGTCCCGGCGGCAAAAAGAATAAAAGATTCTGCCGGAACAGATTCGTTTAAACTTTCCATCATGAGCTCAGTAGGTGCTATACCTGATGCTTTCCAAGTTAAGAAACTGTGGTATCCTGCCATGGGAACTCCTATGAAGTTAACCAAGTCATTCCCTGCAAAGGCAAGCGCTAAACCAAAAGTCCCGGCACCAATTACAACAACCAACACATTCCGTTTAAAAACAGAGATGAAAATTTGAGAAAATATTCCCCAGAATACAAAGCTCACGAGAATAATAGGCCAATGACTTCCTTGCAAATAAGGATCGATGTAAGTATAAAAGGGAGTTCCTTTTAATCCTTTAATAAATATAAAATACGTTATAGCGGTTAATGAGGCTCCCCCAAAAAGTGCTCCGAAATATCGCATCTGTTTCTCTGCTTGAAAAGTGAAGATAAGTCGCGCCACGAATTGAACAATGGTACCCGCAGTAAAGGCGATCACCACCGATAAGAGAATCCCCGAAATAATGAAAGGAACGGAATCTGCATTGATGTAATTGATAATATCTGCAAATCCTTCAGTTTCAGAATTGCCTATCTTTATTAAACCGATGATCACAGCCGCTCCAAGTAATTCAAATACAATAGAAACAGTGGTAGAAGTAGGTAACCCAATGGTGTTAAAAAAGTCGAGAAGAAGAATATCGGTTATCATAACCGCCATAAATACAATCATTATCTCATGAAATGTAAAGGAGCCCGGATTAAATATTCCGCTTCGTGCCACTTCCATCATCCCGCTTGAAAAGCCGGCTCCTAAAAAAACTCCAATACTGGCGATAACTAAAATCCATTTAAAAGGAATAGCCTTGGATCCAATGGCGGAGTTTAAAAAGTTTACCGCGTCATTACTGACTCCTACAACCAAATCCGCCACGGCAAGCGCCACCAGGGCAACGATCATCAATAAATAAATATTTTCCATATATGCTGTAAATACGGGAACAAAGGTCTTCCTTAAAGCGATTCGCTATGTTACCTGAATATTAAATTTTAAAAACCAATTTGAATTCGTCCTTGAATAACATCTATAACGCCTTGGTCAGGAATCATTCCTCTCACGTAATTAATCATTACGCGGGCTGCAGGATTTAAATACCAGTTGATGCCCAAACTTAAATCCCTTCTAGAGATGCCGCCTAAGTCTTGCCGCAAATCGGTGTAGGCATATCCGGCCGCTACCTCCCAAGAACCGATTCCTTTGCCATAATTTCCTTTAATAGGCATCTTTCCGGTTCCATAATAGGAGCCACGGTAATTCTTCCGATCTCCTGTGAGAGACCAGCTGACCTCACCATAAATTGTTTGGAAATTTAGATTTTGTATAGGTTGATTTATATGTGCTGTTAAATATTCGAATTGTAAGGTTAGCGGACCCCTAAAATATACCGCTTCAAAGTTGGCTAGCATTACATCAGAAACATCTGTCAGCAAACCGGTGGTTGTATAAATGCGTTCTACATTCTTGGTTACCGGAACTTTTATGCCATATTCCCGACTCTTAGGTTTCCGGTAGCTAAAAGCTACTCCAAGATGCAATACGTGCTGCCCTTCCTCTTGATAAATAGGAAGGCCGGTAATTCTTCCGGTCACCGCATACCCGTCATCCGTTACTATGGTACTCGAAGTGTTTCCCGCATTCGCAAAAATTCCGATTTGCGAAGAAATTCTGTTTTGAAGATAATTTTGAAGAAGTAAAATCCCGGTATTCCGCCCGGGAGAGAACTGACTGTTGGGCGCTCGCTCCATAAAGGTGGTAAACTTCGTACTTGTTAAGGTGGAATATCGAAACGGTTCATAAAGATGCCCCACGCGAATGTTCTGAATTATAGGAACATCCACCAGACCAATAAACATATCCTTTATAGACACGTTATCGCCGGCAAAATCTACCTGAAAAGCAAATTCGGTGTTTCTATAAATCTGACCATGGAAGTAAATACGTGCCTTGCGGAGATCCGTGTTATGATGCGCTTCAAAAGGACCGTAAAGTGCATCTAATTTTTCATCTTGAAAATAATAGGCATGGTCTAAGGAAATATTTCCTCCAAATCCTAAAGAAAATGTAGAGTCCCTTGTCTTTAACGAGAAGCCACCGTCCCAAGTATAATCAAAAGTCGGAGCTTCCTGAGCGAAAAGTATTCCGGAGAAGAGAAATAAAACAAAAAAGAGGTAAAGATTTTTCAAGAGAATGGGTTTTTAAACAACAAAATTCCGAAAAAGGACGGTCTCGAGGATTACGAAATTGTTAAGAAGTGAATCCTACAGTCGCGTCCACACTTCATGTAAAGGCTCTCCTTTAGAAGATTTTCCTTTGTGATGCCAGTCGTTTTCATCAATTTCTCCATTAAATTCCAGTGTGGCACCTACTCGCGAATTGTCTCTCGAGAAGAAAAGAAGGTGTTCGGTATATTTCCCGTCCTGAAATGAATAATCTCCTCCACCCGTTCCGAAAAATTCTTTTTTGTCACTATCAAAAGCTATCCATTGGAAGTATCCATCTACCAAAATCTTTAGAGTCATTCGACTTCCTGTATGATTTATGGGCGAAAATTTCCCATTGTTATACTTGCCCGTTATTCTATAAGTTCCACTTAGGTCAGATTCAATTGTGGGTTGCTTGATCCAAATGCGTCCCTCATCATCAATAAAATTGGCTCCTTCAAAGATGAGTCTTGTTTCCTGTTTAGAACCTATCTTCTGTTCAAGAACATCGTCGAACGTGATATATACCGTTAGCAGATTTTTATGTATATCAAATGGACCGCCGTTGGTTCGAATATATACACTGTCTTTATAAATGGTCTGCATGGAATAGCCGTCTTTGAATAGCCACAAACCGTGAGTCTCATCATCTATAAATTTATAGGCACCCTCAAAAGACTGAGCGCATAAGCTGATAGAAATGAACATCAATAAATATGTAATTTTTCCCATAGCCAAGAAGAATTGAACTCACTAAGATAGAAAAGTTTATGATTCCCAATACTTCACAGCCCTTCATTTCTGAATAAAAAAAAGACTCTTTTATCTTTTCCTCCCTCACTTTGCAGTAATTTTGATATTGTTTTTTCTATGGACCATCACCTGCTTTTAATCATACATATACTTTCTGCCACAATCTGGGTGGGGGGCCATCTTTATCTGGTAATCTCCATCATTCCCGAAGTTCTTCGTAAACGAGATTCGGCGAAACTCCTGACGTTTGAAAAATCTTTTGAACCTCTCGGAATCACAGCCCTTTTCTTGCTGGTAATTTCCGGTTTCTGGATGATGTTCCAATTCGGAATCGGCTGGAGCGATATTTTTTCTTTTGCTACACCCATAGAACGGGTGACTTCCACCAAAATACTGTTGTTAATCTCAACGGTACTCTTTGCCCTCAGTGCACAATTCCGAGTTATTCCTTCCTTAAAAAAATCGCCTGATCGTCTTCCGGAAATGGCTGTCCACGCCGTTAGCGTTACCCTCATCGGTGTAGCAATGTTAATTCTCGGCACCTTCGTTCGGTATGGGGGGATTTAATTGAAAGAGAAAAGAATATAGACCAGAGAGCAGAGACGGATTTTTTTGGATTTGATAGCCACAATTATAAAATGCAAAAAAGCAGGATGGCCTCCTGCAAAAATTCACGTTTGTTGATCAGGAAATACTGTTCGTTTAAATGAAATCCGCGATAATCCGGAAAATCTGCGTTATCCGGGTTCTATTCATTCACAACCGAAGCCCAGTTTCGATTTCATTAAGACAAGTTTAACGCCCGCCATCTTCTCCTTAGAATTTCTTTGAGACCACGGAGCTAAAGCTTTGTGTATCTTTGTAATCCTTAAAATTTTAATATGAAAAATCAAGATAAATTACTAGTTGAAGTGTGGAGTGACGTGGTGTGTCCTTTTTGTTACATCGGGAAAAGGAATTACGAAAAAGCTCTTGCATCCTTCCAGTACGCCGATGACGTGCAACTCGAATTCAAAAGTTTCCAACTGGACCCCAACTTTGAACAAATCCCCGGACAACGACTGGATTTGACAGCTAACCTAGCAAAGAAGTATAACAAATCTATTCAGGAAGTAGAGCAAATGCAACAAGGAATCACTGCTACCGCCAAATCGGTTGGGTTGGATTTCGATTTCGACAAGGCAGTTACTTTTAACACTTTCAATGCCCATCGAGTAGCACAGGCTGCCAAAGATGCAGGATTGGGAAACGAACTTGAAGAAGCTTTTTTCGCCGCTTATTTTGTAGAAGGGAAAGATCTGGGCAATCCGGAAGTTTTGAAACAAACAGCTATGGCGGTTGGTATGAGCGAGGAAGATATTGACAAAGCCCTCACAGACGAGCAATATGCCCAACGAGTCAAAGAAGAAATTAATGAAGCGGCAAGCTTGAGAATTTCGGGCGTGCCTTTCTTTGTTTTTGATAGAAAATATGGAGTTTCCGGAGCACAACCGGTGGAGGCATTCTTGCAAACTCTTGAGGCAGCTCATAAAGAATGGAAAGAAACGAATGCTCCCATTTTTAAAACTGTCGCCGAAGGTCCTTCCTGTGACGCTGAAGGAAATTGTGAATAGACGTTAGACTTTAGTCATGAGACTTTAGATTAGCCGGATGCCGGAACTTTATGTCTTATTCCTTTAGCCTAATTGAGTCTAACATCCATGTCTAACATCTCGTGTCTCGCCACGATTTTTAACCTATGCTTAACAGCTTTTTAGCATATAAATTTCCATTTTGCACGGTCTTTGCTAAAAAAGAGACAATTTAAGAAAATACAACTATGGATATTTCTAATTCTACACTTGACATTGCTTCATTAAACGAAAAAATGGAAAGAGAGAGTGCATTTGTAGATGTACTTTCTATGGAAATGAATAAGGTGATCGTGGGTCAGAAACATATGGTGGAACGTCTGCTCATCGGCCTTCTGGGTCAGGGACATATCCTCCTTGAAGGGGTTCCCGGACTTGCAAAAACCCTTGCTATTAATACTTTGGCACAAGCTGTTCACGGCTCCTTTAGCCGAATTCAGTTTACTCCGGATTTGCTTCCGGCAGACGTGGTGGGAACGCTCATCTATAACATGAAAGTCAACGACTTCAGCATTAAAAAAGGTCCCATCTTTGCCAATTTTGTGCTCGCAGACGAGATCAACCGAGCTCCCGCGAAAGTGCAATCGGCATTACTCGAAGCGATGCAAGAAAAGCAAGTCACCATTGGTGACACCACTTTCAAACTCGAAAAACCATTCTTGGTAATGGCTACTCAAAACCCTATTGAACAAGAAGGAACCTATCCGTTACCCGAAGCACAAGTGGACCGATTTATGCTTAAAACGGTTATCAAATATCCGCAACTTGCAGAAGAACAACTTATCATCCGGCAAAACTTGAGAGACGGATTTGAAAAAGTGAATCAGGTAGCCACTTTAGACCAAATTAAACGTGCGCAGGCAGCCGTTCGGGAAGTATATATGGATGAAAAAATTGAGAAATACATTCTCGACATCATTTTTGCCACACGAACTCCGGAAAATTACAAACTTGCTGATATTAAACCTTACATCAGTTTCGGAGCATCGCCTCGCGGAAGTATCAGTTTAGCTGTAGCCGCAAAATGTTATGCTTTTATTCGTCGCCGCGGATATGTGATTCCGGAAGATGTGCGCGCCGTAGTTCACGATGTACTAAGGCACCGAGTGGGAATTACCTACGAAGCAGAAGCCGAAAACATCACTTCTGAAGAACTGATCAACCGAATTGTCAACGTAATCGAAGTGCCGTAAATAAAATATCGGCAACTCCATCATTTTCTGAATTTTAAATTCCGAAAAAACCTATTCCTGTGGATACCAAAGAACTTCTTAAAAAAGTTAGAAAAATCGAAATCAAAACGCGTCGGTTAAGCGACAACGTGTTTGGTGGCGAGTATCATAGTGCCTTTAAAGGAAGAGGAATGATGTTTAGCGAAGTGCGGCAATATCAATTCGGAGACGACGTGCGAAATATTGATTGGAATGTCACCGCGCGTTATAACGAACCATACGTAAAAGTTTTTCAGGAAGAACGAGAATTGACCCTGATGCTCATGGTCGATATTAGTGGATCTGAATTCTTCGGAACGCGCAGTCAATTCAAAAATGAAGTCATTACCGAAATAGCAGCCACACTCGCTTTCTCGGCCATGCAAAATAATGACAAAACAGGCTTAATCCTTTTTTCCGATCAAGTGGAGCTATACATCCCGCCAAAAAAAGGAAAATCTCACGTGCTCCGGATTATTCGGGAGTTATTGGAATTTAAACCACAGAGTAATAAAACCGATATTGCACAAGCATTGAAATTTCTGAGTAACGTGATGAAAAAAAAGGCCATCGTTTTTGTGCTTTCAGATTTTATCGCAGAAGGTTATCGCGATACGCTAAAAATTGCTGCTAAAAAACACGATCTCACCGGAATCAGAGTATATGACGAGGCTGAACATACCATTCCGAATCTGGGAATGGTTCAAATGAAAGATAGTGAAACCGGAGAACTGCTGCTGGTAAATACCGGCTCAAAAGCGGTGAGAAATAGTTACTATGCCTACCATCGCGACCGTGAAGACTATTTTATGGAATCCTTCACCAAAACAGGTGCAGGCACATTGAGTTGCAGAGTGGATGAGAGTTACGTTAAAAAATTATTAGGTTATTTTCAAAGACGTTTGTAATATGACTTGGGGGAAAAGCCGGAAAGTATATTGTATATCTAGTCTTGCTAAGATATTGGCAGGATTCCTTTTCCTCTTTATTGGAAATCTGAATGCCCAAAATGTCAAAGGTTCCGTAGATCGCAATGAAATAAAAATAGGAGAAGAGATCATTTACTCTTTTGAAGTGGAAGCCGATACTTCTGAATTTGTGCTATTTCCGGATAATCAAGTATTTCTCCCTTTAGAAATTATTGAATCCTACAAGGCCGATACCACTTTCTCTGATGCCAAATACAAACTAATAAAAAAATACGGACTCACACAGTTTGACACGGGGCATTATACCATACCCTCTCAGCGCATTGTGATTAATAACCGCTCATTCTTCACCGATTCTATTCCTGTGGAAGTGAAAGATGTGGTAGTAGATACATTAAAACAAAAAATGTTTGACATTAAACCTCCTGTGGAAGTGGGCTCTCCCGGACTTGATGTCAAAAAAATACTTTGGTGGGTTATCCCGATTCTATTCGTCTTGGCACTGTTAGCTCTGATCAGAAATCGGCGTAAAAAAGCCGCTGCCGAAAAACCTTTGCCTCCTTATGAAGAAGCTATCGTAGCCTTAAAAAATCTGGATAATTCAGAATTGCTGAAACAAAACAAAAGCAAAGAATATTACAGCAGCCTCACCGAAATTGTCAAACGCTACTTAGATCGAGAGGTAGATGATACCGCGCTGGAAAGTACAAGTGATGAACTTATCCAACGCCTGATGATGCACAAACAGGCCGGAAATTTTGATTTCGATGTAGAAACTATCCGTCGTTTGGACCAAATTTTCAAACGTGCCGACCTTGTGAAATTTGCGCGTATGTCCCAAGACAGCAATCAGGCACAGGTGGATAGAAAATCTATTGAAGACATTATAAATGAAACCAATGAAATCATTCCTGAGCCGGTTGAAGAAGATTTGGCAGAAAATCAGGAATACTTAGAGAAATTAAGAAAGAAAAAACAGCGGAAACTGTGGACCTACCGCATTGCGGGAGTTGTGGGAATTATATTGGCGGCAGGATTAATTTATGGCGGAATTAAAGGTTTCGACAATTTGAAAGATTTGGTTTTTGGGAACGAATTAAAACAATTATCGGAACAGCGATGGATAAAAAGTGAATACGGAACGCCTGCAATAAGTATCGAAACTCCCGAAGTCCTCACTCGCGCAGAAACCGAAGGCAGTGAAAGCCGCAACTTGTTTACTTATGGAGAAATGAAAGACAAGCTCTTTATTTCCATATCGACTGTTAAGTTTCCAAAAGAGCAGCATCCGGAATTGGCTACAGCGCTTGAAAATGCACTGATGGAGCTTGAACTGAACGGAGCAAAAAATATGATTGTGAAACGGGATGAATTTGAAACCGATAAAGGCATCACCGGCGTGAGAGCTCACGGAGAATTCAACCTGCTGGTTTCGGAAAATAGGGTTCTGAAAAATGCGAGTCAGTATGAACTCGTCGTATTCGCACAAGAGAACGGACTCCAACAAGTTTTAGTTGTTTATCAGGACGACGGTCGTTTTGCGGAAGAGATAAAAAACAGAATTTTTCAATCTGTAGAATTAGAAGTAATAAAATCCTATGGGCAGTAATTTTCAGTTTGTAAATCCGGAATTCTTTTGGCTGTTTTTACTGCTACCGCTTTTGATATTGTGGTATGTATGGCAACGAAACAACCAAACAGCTGCTTTTCATATTTCTAGCATCAGCGGATTTAAGACCTCAAAAAACTGGCTGGCAAAACTTCGCCCGGTCTTGTTCATCCTCCGATTGCTTGCGCTGTCAGCTTTTATTGTGGCAATGGCTCGACCAAGAACGGTTGATGAAAATACAAGAACCAAAACTACAAGCGGAATAGACATCATTATGTCTATGGATCTTTCTGCGAGTATGCTGGCTCGCGATTTAAAACCAAACCGCTTGGAGGCTCTTAAAACCACAGTGGCACAATTTATTAAAGGAAGACCCAATGACAGAATCGGTCTGGTTGAATATGCCGGAGAAAGCTATACCCGAACTCCGTTAACAACAGATAAAGAGTTGCTGCTGAAGTCGTTGAAAGAAATGGAATACAACACTGTGATTGAGGGCGGTACGGCAATCGGTTCCGGTCTTGCAACAGCTGTTAATCGACTTAAAGATAGTGAGGCAAAAAGTAAAGTAATCATTCTCTTGACGGACGGTGTGAATAATACAGGGGTAATCGATCCCAAAATTGCTACAGAACTTGCTCTTGAATTTGACATAAAAGTGTACACCATTGGAATTGGAACCAACGGAATGGCAATGTCTCCCATCGCTCTTCGTCCCGATGGCAGTTTTCAATATGGAAATGTTCAGGTAGAAATAGATGAGCAGTTGATGAAAGATATTGCAAAGAAAACAGGTGGTAAATATTTTAGAGCGACAGATAATCAGAAACTTGAAAAGATTTACGAAGAAATAAATAAATTGGAAACCACTGAAATTGAAGAGTTTAAATATACTCATTACAATGAGCTGTTTCGTCCGTGGTTGCTTTTGGGCCTTGGATTTATTGCGTTGGAATTCCTATTGAAATCAACCGTCTTTCGAGGATTCATTTAAAATTTAGATTATGTATCAATTTGAACAGGCTGCATATTTCTACTTACTCTTTGCCATCCCGGTGATAATCTTGCTGGCTTTGGGAGTATGGGCATGGAAGCGCAAGGTTCAAAAGAAATTCATCGATAAAGAATTTTTGAAAATATTAAGTCCGGCGCAATCCGGTATTAAACCGGCCCTGAAAGTAGTTATTCTATGCTTGGCCGTTGCCTGCCTCAGTTTGGCATTAGTTAATCCCAAAGTAGGAACCAAACTGGAAAAAGTGAAACGAGAAGGTGTGGATATCGTTTTTGCACTGGATGTTTCGAAAAGTATGCTCGCTGAAGACATAGCCCCTAATCGTTTAGATAAATCCAAACAAATTATTACCCAAATCATCAACAATCTTGGCGGTGACCGCGTGGGTATAATAGGTTATGCCGGAAGTGCTTTTCCGCAAGTTCC
>Ga0079224_100005546_pt1 | contig 16597 bp, 12 predicted proteins | sample Stecom2015_FD_80414 | JGI IMG/M metagenome (GOLD analysis project Ga0079224, IMG submission 80414) | Agricultural soil microbial communities from Utah to study Nitrogen management - Steer compost 2015 | ecosystem: Environmental > Terrestrial > Soil > Agricultural land | place: USA: Utah... | reverse complement strand
TATGGCGATCACCCCGGGCTGCCCAAGGTGGAGGACGCCATCGGGCGGCCATTGTCTCCCTATGCGGTCACCAAATACGTGAACGAGCTATATGCCGACGTATTCGCCCGCTCCTACGGCACTCCGTCCATCGGCCTACGCTACTTCAATGTGTTCGGTCGCCGGCAGGACCCTGACGGTGCCTACGCTGCAGTGATCCCGCGCTGGATTGCCGCGATGATCCGCAATGATGAAGTCGTCATCAATGGTGACGGCGAAACCAGCCGGGACTTCTGCTATATCGATAACGTCATCCAGGCCAATATCCTGGCTGCGCTGGCCACTGAACAAGGTATGAACCAGGTCTACAACGTAGCCTATGGCGGTCGCACCACGCTGAATCAGTTATTCGAATATCTGGCTGAAAACCTGCGCGCGTTAGGCATCGAGTACAACCGCCCTCCGCGTCACGGTGATTTCCGTCCCGGTGACGTCCGCCATTCTCAGGCAGATATCGGCAAGGCGAGCCGCTTGCTGGGCTATGCTCCGCAGTTCGACATCAAGGCAGGTCTGAAGGCAGCCATGCCCTGGTACGCCGACTTCCTTAGTTGACCACGGGCCGCGGCAGGTGAAGTTCCTGAAATCCCGCTATTCGGGGCTGCATTCCGACCATCGCCGCATTTTCTCCGGAGCATTCCGTGTGGCCGTGTTCCTCCTGCTCGGGAAGGCGGCCGGTGCGCTGAAGGAAATGGCCGTCGCCTACCGGTACGGTGTGAGCGAGGCCGTCGATGCCTACCAGTTCACCATGACACTTGCCAACTGGCTGCCCATCACAATTGTGGGTGCCCTGTCAGTGGTGTTGATTCCCGTTTTGGTTCGCTCGCGAGATGATGATGCAGTCAAACGTCGCCGCTTTCTGGCGGAACTGCATGGCTGGGTGCTGACCCTCGGCCTGTTGCTGGCGGCGCTCACTTACATCGCCTGGCCCTGGGTGCTGGATGTTGCCGGAAGCGGTCTGGACCCGGAAACGCGGCTAATGAGTTCGCAGCTCACCCTGGCTTTTGCCCCCGCAGCTCTGTTCACCCTGCTGACCGGGCTCAGTGCGGCGCGTCTGCGGGCACGTGAGCGCTATATCAACACATTGATGGACAGTGTGCCGGCAGTGGTGATCCTGGTCTGGGTCATGCTTGCTTTCACAGCGTCGGATGTGGGCCCGCTGCTTTGGGGTACATTGATCGGTTATTTCATTCAGTCGGCCTGGCTGCTGCACCTGGCGTCACGTGCGGACGGTCGGATTGGCGCGCCGCGCATGGGGTTCAGTTCGGAGCACTGGCCGGAACTGGTCAAGGCGGCCGGTGTGATGCTGGTGGGGCAGGTGGCCATGAGTTTTGTCGGCCCGATTGATCAGTACACTGCGGCGAACCTGGGTGCCAACGCCAATGCCACACTGGGTTACGCTAGCCGGCTGCTGTCATTGCTTCTGGGTCTCGGTGCCGCCTCGGTGGGGCGGGCAGCCTTGCCGGTGCTGGCTGACGTGCAACGCCGTGGGGATGCCGAACGGGCACGCAAGATTGCGCTCAAGTGGTCCGCCCTGATGGGCCTGGGGGGCGCCCTGGTCACGCTGGTTGGCTGGTGGCTGGCACCCTGGATGGTGAGCCTCCTGTTCGAACGGGGCGCCTTCACCGCAGAGGACACCCGGACAGTTGCGCAGGTTCTGCGTTGGGGCCTGCTGCAACTGCCTTTTTATTTTGGTGTGCTGGTGTTGGTGCAGTTGTTGGCCAGCCAGAACCGATATCGCATCATGGCGGGAATTGCCGTGGCCAATTTCCTGCTGAAAGCGGTACTCAATCACGTGCTGGCACCGGTCATGGGTGTGCACGGCATCATGCTGGCCACCAGCCTGATGTACGCACTCTCCTATGCCTGCTATACGGCGGTCGCATTGCGGCGGCCGGCGGCATCAGTCACTACATGATGTTTTCAGGTGAAACGTTGAATTACCCGGTTGAACAAGCGCATTTGATGATCGTGATTCATTCCCTTGGCGGAGGCGGGGCCGAGCGCGTGGCGGTTGATATGTGCGACTACTGGCTTGCCCAGGGGTGCCGGGTGACGCTGGTCACCCAAAGCAGCCCGGACACCGATGCCTACCCACTTCCGGAAGGCGTGGACCGCCGTGTGCTCGGCCTGGCCGGAGAGAGCAGCGGAAAACTTGGGGCTGCGGTGGTCAATCTGCGCCGCATCCTGCGGCTGCGCAAGCTGATGCGTAAGCTGCGCCCTCAGGTGGTGCTGGGAATGATGACCACCTCGTCCGTGCTGGCTGTCGCTGCAGCCCGCCGCCTGCCTTGCCGGGTCATTGCTACCGAGCACACCCACCCCCCTTCACAGGAATTGCCTTCCGTCTGGCAGAAAATGCGTCGCTGGGCTTATCCCCGTGCCAGCAGCGTTGTGGCGCTCACTGCAGGCACGGCGGAGTGGCTGGAAAAAAACGTGCCGGGCTCCAAGGTGTGCGTGATTCCGAATGCGGTGCGCTGGCCGCTGGAAACCAGCGAACCCCAGGTGCCTCCACCCGCGCGCAATGGACGCCATCGCCTGCTGGCGGTTGGCCGCCTGCATGAGCACAAGGGATTCGACATATTGCTGCGAGCCTTTCATCAACTGGCGCATTTCTTTCCCACCTGGGATCTCGTCATTCTGGGAGAAGGTGAGCAGCGCCAGGCACTGGAGCAGCAAGTGGACGAGCTGGGTCTGCGGGACCGGGTCAGCATGCCGGGACGTGTTGGCAATCTAGCCGACTGGTACGCCGATTCCGATCTCTATGTGCTGAGCTCTCGCGTCGAAGGCTTGTCCAATACTTTGATAGAAGCCATGGCCAGCGGGTTGCCCGTTCTCGCCTTTGACTGTGATACGGGTCCACGCGAAATTGTTCGCCACGACATTGACGGGGTGCTGGTCGCGCCGGTTGAGGATGAGGACGCGCTGGCGGCACATATGGCCGATCTGATGGCGCATCCCGTACGCAGGGAACGCCTGGCTCGTCGTGCCATTGACGCGCGTGACCGCTTCAGTACGGCGCGTATCATGGCGTTGTGGAATCAATTGTTCGGCTTTCGTTGAACACGGACGTCCGGCAGGGGAGACATTCGGCTATGTGTGGGCTCGTCGGAATTTGGGGATCCTTGCATCACAAGCGCGAGCTGCTTGAAGTAGCCTGCTCGGCCATTGCTCACCGGGGGCCGGATGCCCGCGGCTACTGGGAAGACGAGCAGGTTGGGCTGGCGCTGGGCCACGTGCGGTTGGCGGTGATCGACACCAGCGCTGCGGGCAGCCAGCCCATGACTTCCGCCTGCGGCCGCTTTGTGCTTGTACTGAACGGCGAAATCTACAACCACCTCGAACTGCGCGAGGCGCTCGAGGCTGAAAACCGGGCCTCGTCCTGGCGGGGGCATTCCGATACCGAGACCTTGCTCGCCTGCTTTGCGGCCTGGGGTATTGAACGGACGCTGGAGGCAAGCATAGGCATGTTCGCCATTGCTCTGTGGGACCGTGCCGACGGCACCCTCACCCTGATGCGCGACCGCATGGGTGAGAAGCCCCTCTATGCGGGGTTCATAGGCAGGAACTTCGTCTTCGCCTCCGAACTCAAGGCGCTGGAAAGGTTGCCTGGCCTCGATACCCAGCTCGACCCTCGTGCGCTGTCGCTGCTGCTGCGGCACAACTACATTCCTGCGCCCTGGTCCATTTACCCCCAGATTGGCAAGGTTTCACCGGGTTGCTGGCTGCAACTGCGGGAAAGCCAGCGGCGCCTGGGCGAGATGCCGGTACAGCGTTCTTACTGGTCTGCCGATGCCAAGGTGCAGCAGCCCGAGGCCATAGGGGAATCCTATGCCAGCGAAGAACTGGCCGTGGACGCCCTGGAAGCCGTGTTGGGCGCCGCCGTACGGCGCCAGATGATTGCCGACGTCCCGCTGGGGGCATTTCTTTCTGGGGGCGTGGACTCTTCGCTGGTTGTTGCGCTCATGCAGAAGCACAGCCAGCGGCCGGTGAAGACCTTTTCCATCGGTTTCGAAGATAAGCGCTACAACGAGGCCCCCTATGCGGCGGCCGTCGCGCGCCACCTGGGCACCGACCACTCGGAACATACCGTCAGTGACCGGGATGCCCTTGCTGCGGTACCCCTGCTTCCGCATGTGTACGACGAACCTTTTGCCGATTCTTCGCAGATTCCCACCATGCTGGTCACGCGCATGGCTCGGTCCCATGTGACGGTTGCGTTGTCGGGAGATGGTGGAGACGAGCTGTTCGGGGGCTACGCGCGCTACTTCCGTACGGCGCAATGGTGGAAACGCCGTGAACAATTGCCCGCGTGGTTGCGCAAGCCGGCGTACGCATCGCTCAAGGGGCTGGCGGGCATGCTGGGAGAAGGGCGCCGGCGAGATCGCCTGCAGAAACTGGCGGCCCTGCTCGGCGCACCGCATGCGGGCCTGTTCTACCGGGAGTTCCTCACCTACTGGCGTGACCCGGCCGAGGTGCTGGTCAGGCCGGATCTGCCGCGCACGGTCTTTGATGAATCACCGGATGCGGATCTCCTGGAAAGCATGATGCGGCTGGACGTTGCCACCTATCTGCCGGACGATATTCTGGTCAAGGTGGACCGTGCCGCCATGGCGGTGAGCCTGGAGACCCGTGTTCCCATGCTTGATCATCACGTGCACGACTTCGCCCGCTCCTTGCCGCCGGAATATCTGGTTCGTGATGGACAAGGCAAATGGCTACCCCGTCAGTTGCTCTACCGTTATGTGCCGGCGGAGCTCATCGAGCGGCCCAAGAAAGGTTTCTCCGTGCCTCTGGCGCAATGGCTGCGTGGGCCGCTGCGGGACTGGGCAGAGTCCTTGCTGGATGCCGGCCGTCTGAACCACGACGGCGTATTTCTTGCTCAGCCCGTGCGTCTGAAGTGGCAGGAGCATCTGGCGGGCCGCCATGACTGGAGCAAACATTTGTGGAGCATCCTGATGGTTCAGGCCTGGCTGGAAGCACGGAAGTCGAACACAGGGAGCCAACCCTCAGCATGAAAATACTGTTGCTGGTGAGTTCCATGCACGCCGGCGGCGCCGAGCGCGTGGCCGCCACCCTCAGTCGCGGCTGGGTCCAGCATGGGCATCGCGTCACCCTGACGCCCACCTTCACGGGGAGGGGAGACTTGTTCTACTCCTTGCACCCCGACGTCAGGCTGGTGTGGCTGGCCGACCGCCTTGGTCGCTTGGCGCGTACTCCATTGCGGCCGCTGGTGAAGCTGTGGGCCTTGCGCAAACTGGTCAGGGAAGAGCAGCCTGACGTCATTGTTTCGTTTCTCACGAACGTCAACGTCATGGCCATCATGGCCACGCGAGGTCTGGGTATACCCGTCATTGTCTGCGAACGCACGAATCCCGCGGTGAGCACCAGTGCCTCTGCGGGCCTGCAGCGGCTGCGCCGGCTGCTGTACCCGCAGGCCTCCATGGTTACGGTGCAGGCCGAAGGCAGCATCGACGCCATGAAAAAACTGGTGCCCCACATGCAGCGTCTGGCGGTGGTGCCAAACCCGCTGCCTCCCGACCTTCCCCAGCCGCAGATTAGAAAGGCCCCCGAGTCCGGGCGGATGCGATTGGTGGCCATGGGCAGGTTCGTGGCATCCAAGCGTTTTGGCCCCCTCATCACGATATTTGAACGACTTGCCAGCCGCTTCCCGGAATGGGATCTGGTCATTTGGGGTGATGGGCCCTTGCGCCCGGAACTGCAGGCCATGGTGAGGCGGGTAGGGCTGGAAGACCGGGTGCTGTTACCGGGGCGTACTCCCAACCCATGGAAGGAGCTGCAGGAAGCCGATCTCTTCGTGCTCACTTCCGAAGTGGAAGGTTTCCCCAATGCGCTGATTGAAGCCATGGCGCTCGGCCTGCCTTGCGTCACTGTGGATTGCCCGAGTGGCCCACGTGAAATCACATGTGATGGAGAAGTTGCGCGCCTTGTTCCACTTTACGATGAGCAGGCCCTGGAAAACGCATTATCGGAACTGATGAGCAGCCCGGAGGCGCGTCGCGAGCTGGGACACGATGGTGCGCGCAGTGTACGGGAACGTTTCGGGCTGGAAGAGGTCCTTGTTCACTGGGACAGTCTTTTTTCTGAAGTGAAGGCACATAGGGTAAACGCATCGTGACATCGGAAGTTCGTCCTCTACACGTTGTACACATCATCACCGGCCTAGGGCAGGGTGGGGCGGAGACTGTTCTGCATCGCCTGGTTACCGCGCCCGGCCAGCAGGCTGTGCATACGGTGATATCGATGGGCGACGAAGGCGTTTTTGGTGAGAGGCTGCGCCAGGCGGGAATCAATGTTCATGCGCTGCACATGAAGGGTTCGGCTGCTGCGGCGGTCAAGGGTGCGTGGCAGCTGCTGCGCTTGCTGCGCAGCCTGCACCCTGACGTGGTACAGACCTGGATGTACCATGCAGATCTGGTTGGGGGCGTCACCGCCCGGCTCGCAGGCTACAAGGCCGTGGCATGGGGCATACGCAATTCGGGGGCTGATCTGCAGCACGGCAGCCGCAGCGCGAGGGTCATCGCGTGGATGTGTGCGCGGCTTTCGCGCTGGGTACCGGGCGTCATCGTCGCCTGTGCTGAGGAGGCCGCCAGACGCCATCGCGAGATGGGCTACGACCCGGACCGCATGTTGGTCATTCCAAATGGCTACGACTTGTCCGCCTGGGGCCCCGACCCGCAGGTACGCGAGGAAATGCGTCGCGACTGGAATGTTGAGGCTGACACTCTCCTGGTCGGCAGTGTCGCGCGCTGGAACCCGCTCAAGGATCATGACACCCTGCTTGCGGCCCTGGCTCTGGTTGCAAAGCAGCATCCGGGCGTCAAGTGTGTGCTGGTGGGCGAAGGTATGGAAGCGGGGAATCGCAAGCTGGCGGCATTGCTCCACCACCATGGCGTGGCCGACCGTGTGGTGCTGCTGGGTCGCCGCAACGATATCTCCCGAATATTGCCGGCTCTGGACGTCTACGTGCTCTCCAGCCGGGCGGAAGGCTTTCCCAATGTGGTGGCGGAAGCCATGGCCTCCGGGTTGCCCTGCGTCGTGACGGATGTCGGCGACGCAGCCCGCATTGTGGGTGACGCCGGCTGGGTGGTGCCTCCGCGCCAGCCTGCAGCTCTGGCACAGGCTGTGACGGGCGCGCTTGCGTTGCTTGGCTCACCGGAAGGTCGTGAGGAATACCGTGTACGCTGCGAACGGGGCAGGCGTTTCGTCGAAGACAACTTCGGCCTCGAAACCATGCGCAAGCGTTATCAGAATGTCTGGGCGCGACTGGCTGCAGACTACCCGGTTCCCCACCCACATGTCTCCGCGGCCCCCGGGCCCCGGGACGACTTCCCCCCCCGGGGGGGGGTGGCGGGAGCGGCCACACCCCGGCTGCTTTTTCTTGTGAACAACCCCGCATTCTTCCTGTCTCACCGCCTACCCATTGCGCTCGGCGCACGTGCGGCGGGGTATGAAGTCCATGTTGCAACCATGGATGGGCCTTCTGTAGCCGTGATACGCGAGCATGGTTTCACCCACCATGTGGTGCCCATGACCCGCAGTGGCCGCCAGCCCCTGCAGGAGCTGAAAAGTCTGGTGGCGTTCTGGCGGCTGTTCCGTCGCCTCAAGCCGGACCTTGTGCATGCCGTCACCATCAAGCCCGTGCTTTACGGCGGAATTGCCGCCAGGCTGGCGGGTGTGCCTGCTTATGTGGCGGCGGTGTCGGGCCTGGGGTTCATCTTCATGCGCAAGGAGAAAGGCCCGGACCCGCTGCGCATCGCGGCCACCGTGCTTTACCGGCTTGCCCTGGGACACCGCAACAGCCGCGTCATCTTCCAGAACCATAGTGACCGGGAAGAACTCAGGCGCGCAGGCGTGGTGCAGGCCGGGCAATCCGTGATGATTCGGGGCTCTGGTGTGGACCTGTCGGCCTATGTGCCGGTTCCAGAGCCGGAAGGGCCGCCCATCGCCATCATGGTCGCCCGTCTGCTCAAGGACAAGGGGGTCCTGGAATACGTCGAGGCGGCGCACCTCACAGTCGGCCACCCCAGCGGTCTGCGCTGGCTGCTGGTGGGAGCACCGGACCCAGGCAACCCGGCCAGCATTACGGACGCCGAATTCCGTGCCTGGCAGCAGGAGGGCGTGGTGGAGTGCCTGGGTGAGCGTGAGGACATCGCCGAGCTGTATCAGCAGGCACACATTGCTGTTCTGCCTTCCTATCGCGAAGGCTTGCCTCGGTCACTGGTAGAGGCCGCAGCCTGCGGGCGCGCAGTGGTCACGACGGATGTTCCAGGCTGTCGCGACGCCATCGAACCCGGTGTGACCGGGATTCTGGTGCCGGTCCGCGACCCGCGAGCGCTGGCCGATGCCGTAGTTTCACTGGCGGAAGATGCTGAATGGCGCCGCGGCATGGGCGAGGCCGGGCGCCGTCTGGCTGAGCAGGCCTTCGATATTGAGAAGGTCGTGCAGGCCCATCTCGCGGTGTACGCCCAACTGCTGGACGAGCCTGCACCGATCAGAACGGAAGGGTGAGGCCCGGTTTCAGGGTGAGCAGGGCCTGACGGAACTCCCCTTTGATCCGGTCCAGCGCTTCCTGGGTCTCGGCTTCGAAGCGCAGCACCACCACCGGCGTGGTGTTGGAGGGACGCGCCAGGCCGAACCCATCGGGGTATTCGGCGCGCACACCGTCTATGGTGATGAGTTCCGTCGCAGTGGGGAAGCGCCCGTCTTTCTGCAGGGTGGCGATAAGAGCATGAGGCTCGCCTTCCTGCATTTCTATCTTCAGTTCAGGTGTTGATACGTCTTGGGGAAGCGCCTCGAGAACGGCGGAAGGGTCTGCATGTTCGGAAAGAATTTCGAGCAGACGGGTACCGGTATAGAGGCCGTCGTCAAAACCGAACCAGCGTTCCTTGAAGAAAATGTGGCCGCTCATCTCGCCGGCCAGTGGCGCGCCGGTTTCCGCCAGCTTGGCCTTGATCAGGGAGTGGCCGGTCTGCCACATCAGCGGGGTGCCCCCGGCGGCGCGAACGGCGCGCGCTACGTGGCGACTGCATTTCACGTCAAAAATGATGGTGGCGCCCGGAACACGTTTCAGTACATCCTGAGCGCACAGAATGAGCTGGCGGTCCGGCCAGATGATCTGCCCTGACTTGGTTACCACGCCCACAGGGTCGGCGTCGCCGTCGAATGCCAGGCCGAGCTCGCAATCGGTGCTCATGACGTGGCGAATCAGATCCTGCAGATTGTGCGGGTCGGCGGGGTCCGGATGGTGATTCGGGAAGGTGCCGTCCACTTCGCAGAAGAGGGTGTCCACTTCACAACCGATCGCGCGAAACAGCTGTTCCGCAATGACACCACCTACGCCGTTACCGCAATCCAGTGCGATGCGCATGGGGCGCTTCAGCTTGAGATCGCCCACAATGCGCCGAATGTATTCCGGCTTGATGTCCAGAGGCTTGCGCTGCCCGGGTTGCGCGTTTTCCGGGGCATTTTCCCCCAGGGATTCCATGAGGGTGCGCAAGGCCTGAATGTCGGGCCCATAAAGGGTTCGGCCTGCGAGCATCATCTTGAAGCCGTTGTAATCCGGAGGGTTATGGCTGCCCGTGATGGCAATGCCCGAACCGCTTCCCTGCACATGCGCCGTGAAATAAACCAGCGGGGTGGGGACCATGCCGATATCGACAGTGTCCATGCCTTCGGCGTTGGCACCTGCATGCAGTGCGTCAGCGAGCGCGGGGCTGCTGAGCCGGCCGTCATAGCCGATCACCAGGCTTGCCACGCCCTGTTCGCGAGCCTGGATGGCCAGTGCCCGGCCCAGCAGGTGGGCAAAATCGGGGTTGAGCTGTTCGGGAACGATGCCGCGAATGTCGTAGGCCTTGAAGACGGCAGATGGCAGTGATGTGGTCACGAGTGAAATCCTGTTTAGACGGAACGATGGCGCGCGGCAGAAAACATGCCGGTGAGTATCGCAGACGCAGCAAGCTGCAGCGCGGCCATAATATCGTGACAGCGAATGTGATGCCACCCCACCCGGACTACGGCCGGGCCGAATCTGGGCGGGTGGTCACATTCAGGCCTTGAGGGGTGGCACTTTGCGGTTGCGCCTGTCCAGGCAGGCATGGAGCACCTCTGCCCAGGCCAGCAAGGCCAGATCTTTGCCGGGTTTGCCCACGCACTGTACGCCCAGCGGCAGGCCATTGGCTGCTTCCGCAAGCGGCAGATGAACGCAGGGCCAGCCCAGCAGGGACCAGGTCCGGTTGAATATTGATGAGCCCGTACTGGCATGCCCAAGAGGTGCCGGGCCGGGTGCGCTGGGTGTGAGGATGATGTCGTATTCCTCCAACCGCCCCTGCCATTGGCCGCGCAGCTCTTCGCGTCTGACCAGTAGTTCACCATGTTCGCCGGCGCTGATCGCAAGCCCCTGCCGTATGAAGTCCCGAGTGATCGGGCGCAGGGCGCTTTCTTCCGACTGCAGCACCGGCAGCAGGCCACGGGCCACCTCATATTGCATGATGCCGCCATGAACAGGCAATGCCGCCAGGAAGAGTTCCCCAGCGTCCGGCCATTCAACACATGCACCATGGGCGGCCAGGTCGTCAGCTGCCTGCTTGAGTACAGCGAAGGTGCACGGGTCGAGTTCCCCGACCTGAGTGGCCGGCAATACAGCCACCCGCAAACCCTCCGGATCCCGGGCTTGAGCCTCATTCCTGTGGCCCACCACGGCGGCCGCGGTTGCGCCGCTTGACGTGGTTTCATCTCCAGCCTGGCCTACCGTGTATGCAGCGGAATCATCCGAGCTGTCCCAGGGATGGGTGTTCTGCATGAACACCGCGGCCACCTTCCGGCACAGGGCAACCTCACGCGTGAACCAGCCTATGGTGTCCAGAGTGTCGCTCAACACCAGCATGCCGGTACGGGGCACCAGACCGAAGCTCGGCTTGAAACCCACCACACCATTGAAGGCGGCAGGACGAATGATTGAGCCTCCGGTTTGCGTACCCAGAGCCATGGGAACCATTCCTGCGGCGACAGCGGCGGCCGAACCGCTGGAGGAGCCACCGGGCGTATGTTCCAGGTTCCACGGGTTGCGCGTCGGCCCCGGTGCCATCACGGCAAATTCGGCCGTGACCGTTTTCCCCACCGGCCGGGCGCCTGCCTGACGCAGCATGGCAACGCAGGCAGCGTCGAAGCGCGCCGGTGTCGGGCCTAACAGAGCAGCTCCGTGACCGGTGGGCATGCCGCAGACATCGATGACATCCTTGACGCCGAAGGGCATGTCTCCAAGAGGGGAGGGGGCGGCACCCTGCGGTGGCTGGGCCGCCACTCCCGGTGCTAGATAGGCCCAGGCCCTTATTTCCTGGTCCTGTTCAGCGAGTTCAGAGTAAGCAGTTTCTGAAGCGATCATGTTGTGCAACAGCCCGGCTTATTGCACAGTGATGCCCTGATTGCGGATGAGCTCACCCCACAGCGCTGATTCATTCTTGATGAATTGTTTGAATTCCTCGGGTGTGCCGCCGGCCACTTCGGCCCCCTGGGTTTCCACTACCTTGCGGTACTCAGGGTTCTGTAGTGCCTTGTTGACAGCATCGTTCAGTGTGTTGAGCACGTCTTCGGGAATGCCGGCAGGCGCAACAACACCGAACCAGTTGGAACCAACCAGATCAATGCCGAGTTCCTTGAAAGTGGGCAGATCGGGGAGTGCGGGAATGCGCTCTTCTGTGGAAATCGCCAGGGCGCGGATGCGGGGATTCTCAGCCTTCAGATGAGGAATGAACAGGCTGGCAAGCTCGAGGTACATGTCAACGTTACCGCCCATGAGGTCGTTTACTGCGGGAGCTCCGCCACGGTAGGGAACGTGAATGGCCTCAAAACCGGCGCGCTGTTTGAACAGCTCGGAAATCAGGTGGGAAGCACCGCCCGCTCCGGTGGAGGCGTAATTGAGCTTGTCCGGGTTGGCCCTTGCGTCCTTGAGCAATTCCTCTGCGGACTGGTAGGGAGACTGGGTGTTCACCGCGAGTACCATACCGCCGCGCTCGATCAGGGCGATGGGCTGGATGTCTTTCTCGGGGTCATAGGGCAGGGTGTCACCGTACAGCGACTTGTTGATGGCCATGGGTGCGAAGTTGCCCAGGCCGATGGTGTAGCCGTCTGGTTTGGAACGGGCAATCTGCGAAGTGCCGATATTGCCGCTGGCACCGGGACGGTTTTCAACCACCACGGGTACGCCGAGTGTCTCGGACATGTGCTGTGCGAGCTGGCGTGAGCGCGTATCGGAGCTGCCGCCCGCTGCGTAGGGCACGATGAAGGTTATGGGCTTGGATGGATAGCGATCCTGGGCAACTGCCAGCGCAGGAATGGCGAGCGCGACGGCGGAAAGCGCCGTAACGAACGATTTTTTGGTGATTTTGAACATTTGCATTCCCTCGTGAGTAGGGCGAAGTGAAAACGGCCGGCAGTGGTGGTCTGCCGATGTCCCTAGCCTGGGCATCATAGGTAGCCATTATTAGGTTGTCTAATTCGATTTTCAGGTTAAATTGATATTTTTGGCGACCTGATCATGGCCATGCTGGATATCCGACTGCTCAAATGTTTTGCCGTGGTGGCAGAGGAGCTGCACTTCGGACGCGCCGCCGACCGCCTCTACATGACTCAACCACCACTGAGCCAGAACATACGCAAGCTTGAAGCCGAGCTTGGCGTACCCTTGTTGTTGCGCAATACCCGATCAGTGCGTCTGACCGCTGCAGGTGAAGAACTCAAGCGCCGCATTGCAATCATCGAGCGGGAAATGGCGGCTGCACGCCAGGCGGTTGCCCGCGTTCACAGGGGAGAGCAGGGTCATCTCAGCATCGGCATCACGCCGAGCGCAGCCTATTCCTCGTTTTCTTCCTGTCTCTACGCATTTCGTCAACAGTATCCGGAAGTGGCGGTGGAAGTAGCGGAAATGAACTCGAGCGAGATGCCGGACGCCCTTCGGCGGGGCAGCCTGGATCTTGCACTCATGCGTCCTACGTATGCAGATACGGACCTGCTGCCTGAACGGGTGCTGGCTGAGCCGCTGGTGTTGGCGGTGCGCCGCGACCACCCCCTTGCCGCATCCTACCCGCAAGGGGTGCCACTGGCAGAGGCCTTGCGCCGCCCACTGGTGGGCTATTCGCGCAGCACCTCACGCTATTTCCACACCATGCTCCAGACCCTTGCTCGCAAGGCCAATGTGGTTCCAAATGTGGTGCAGGAGAGCATGATTCCCACCGTGCTGGCACTCGTTGAAGCCGGCATTGCCGGTGCCATCGTTCCGGCCAACCTGAGCAGGGCCCGTTTTGATACGCTTGTTTACCTGCCCTTGCAGGGCTGTGGTGGCGTGGAGGCAGAGCTGCTGCTGGCCAGGGCGCCCGGGCAGCAGAACACGGCAGTCGACAACTTTCTGAGTCTGATGCGGCAATGGGGGCCCAATGCGGCCTACGGCTAAAATGCTCCCCATCCTTACAACCCATATTGAGCAGGAAAGAAAATGGGCTCCTTAGATGAACTCAGGCAGCTGCTGGGGACGCAGCATCTGTTGACCGGCGCAGACACCGAACCATTTGTGAATGACTGGAGGGGGCGTTACAAAGGCCAGGCCCTTGCCGTTGCGCGGCCGGGTTCAACACAGGAGCTGGCTCAGGTTGTCAAGTGGTGTGCCACTCACAAGGTGCCCATGGTTCCCCAGGGGGGAAATACCGGCCTATGCGGCGCGGCCACGCCCGATTCCTCCGGCAGTGCCTTGGTCATTTCCATGTCGCGCATGAATGCCATTCGGTACATCGATACCGACAACGACACCATGGTGGTGGAAGCGGGCTGCGTTCTTCAGGCCGTGCAGGGGGCCGCGCGCGAGGCTGGGCGGCTTTTTCCCCTGAGCCTGGCCGCCGAGGGCAGCTGTACCCTTGGGGGAAACCTGGCCACCAACGCGGGCGGTACGCAGGTATTGCGCTACGGCAATGCCCGTGACCTGGTGCTCGGCCTCGAAGTGGTAACGCCGCAGGGCGAAATTTGGAACGGCCTGCGTGGCCTGCGCAAGGACAATACTGGGTACGACCTGCGCAACCTGTATATCGGTAGCGAAGGAACACTGGGCTTCATCACGGCGGCAAGCCTGAAGCTGTTCCCTTTGCCCGTGGCGCAATGCACCGCGCTGGTAGCCCTGAATTCAGTGAGCAATGCCGTCGCGTTGCTCGCCGCTGCGCGCAAGGGTTTTGCTGCGGCACTCACCGGCTTTGAACTGATCGCAGCCAATTGTCTGCAGGGCGTGGTTCGCATTTATCCGGATCAGCGCATCCCCTTTGCGGGCGAGTCTGCCCAAGCGCCCTGGTTCGTGCTGATGGAATTGTCCGACAGCGAAAGCGAGGAACACGCGCGCGAGCGCTTCGAAGCAGTCATCGGTGACTGCCTGGAGCAGGGTCTGATCATCGACGCCGTCATTGCGGAGAATGTGGCCCAGAGCAAGGCACTGTGGCATTTGCGGGAAAGCATTCCGCTGGCGGAAAAGGCGTTCGGCAAGAGTGTCAAGCACGACATCTCCGTTCCTGCCTCGCGCATGGCTGAATTCGTGGAAACCACGAACGCCAAGCTGCAGCAGCACTTCCCTGGCGTGGAACACGTGATTTTCGGCCATCTGGGTGACGGCAACCTGCACTACAACGTGGCCCCGGGCACCGCCTTCACGGAGGAGGAACTGCTGGCGCGGCAGTCTGACATTCACGGCATCGTTCACGACCGCGTACATGAGTATCACGGGTCCATCAGCGCAGAACATGGTGTGGGGCAGCTCAAGCGGGGCTATCTGCCCCGTTACAAAGACCCTGTCGAACTGGCACTGATGCGCCGCATCAAGCAGGCGCTGGACCCTGACGGCCTGATGAACCCGGGCAAAGTGCTGTAAATGCGGCCGCCCTGCCGGCCAGAAATATCAGACGGCCGGCAGCACGGTTCCTGAACATTCCCCCAGACTGATGGTGGGGTAACCGGGCTTGCTGCAGTGCGCGCGCAGGATGACTTCGTCGTGGTCTTCCAGAAAGCCACGTTGCTCGCCCCATGGCAGGGTGATGGGTGTCTGGCCGTTGCCGGTCAGCTCCAGCAAGGATGCCTGCTCGCCTTCTTCCGGCCCTGACAATGTGCCTGTGCCGAAAAGGTCGCCGGGCTGCAGCTTGCAGCCGTTGACCGTGTGGTGCGTCACCAACTGGGCAATACTCCAATAGGCATCCCGGAAGTTGCTGGAGGAAAGACGTGCGGGTTCCAACCCTTTCGCGCGTGATTCCCGGGTGCTCAGAAGGACTTCCAACTGCACATTGAAAGCGCCGCTTTCAGTGTTGGCTGGAGAGCTAAGATAAGGCAAGGGCTGCGGGTCTCCGTCCGGACGCTTAAGCGCTTCCCGGAATGGAGCCAGGGCTTCCAGGGTCACCACCCAGGGGGAAATCGTGCTGGCAAAGTTTTTGGCCAAGAAGGGGCCAAGAGGCTGGTATTCCCAAGCCTGGACATCCCGAGCCGACCAATCGTTGAGAATGCACAGCCCGAAAATATGGGATTCCGCGTCTTCAATGTTGATGCGCTGCCCCTGCGGGTTGCCTTGCCCGATGAAGACCCCAAGTTCCAGCTCGTAATCCAGGCGTCGGCACGGGCCGAACTGCGGGGGGCTCCCCTCGGCAGCCGGGCGCATTTGCCCGACGGGACGCGGGAAGGCCTGACCGGAGACTCCGATGGTAGAGGCGCGCCCGTGATAGCCGATGGGCACCCACTTGTAGTTGGGGAGCAATGGGTTGTCGGGACGGAATTGCTTACCCACAGATGTGGCGTGGTGCACTGAAATGTAGAAGTCCGTGTAATCGCCGATGTGGGCGGGCAGGTTATGCTCCACGGCGTTGCGCTCAAGCAGCAGGGGCTCGAGCACGGGCCGCAGAGCTGAGCCCACGCGTAGCGCACGTGAAAGAGCCAGGCGCAGGGCAGACCAATGCGCCTGGCCGAGAGCCATCAGCCCATTGAGCCGGCCGCTCCGGCAGGCGTCCAGGGCTTCGCTGGCCGCCCCGTTCCAGGGTTGCCTGTCTGCCAGTGCGGAGAGATCCAGCACCTTGTCGCCAATCGCGACGCCTATGCGAAAGGCTCCCGAACCTCCCTTTTCCCGGAAGACGCCGAACGGCAGGTTCTGGATGGGAAAGCCATTGCCAGGTTGGTTTGCGGAATCGACCCAGCTCTGCAGGGACGGGTCGTGTGTTTCGTTGAGTTGTGACATTAGCCTGGAATTCCTGCTTGCTTCAGCTGTAAACATGGCCGGCCCGAGGATGTGCCGGCGTGGACGCAACCGTTCAGGCTTCGGCCAGTACGGATCGTCGGGCCTCTTCCAGCGCCTGCGAAATGACGTTCAGGTCGCCGATATGATTGGACAGAAGCAACACCAGCGCCGCATTCATGGCATTGCTCTCGTTCGTGCTGAGATCCCGGTGCGCGTTGATCAGGCACTCGTAGAACTCGTCGGGAACGTTGAAATTGCATTGTGTGGTCAGTTGTGTCATGGCGATACCTCTTGCTGGGT
>Ga0079224_100005544_pt1 | contig 16600 bp, 13 predicted proteins | sample Stecom2015_FD_80414 | JGI IMG/M metagenome (GOLD analysis project Ga0079224, IMG submission 80414) | Agricultural soil microbial communities from Utah to study Nitrogen management - Steer compost 2015 | ecosystem: Environmental > Terrestrial > Soil > Agricultural land | place: USA: Utah... | reverse complement strand
TCGCGTCACACTTGACGTGGAAACGCATGCAGAATGCAGCCCGCATCCTGTACTCATATCGCTATTCGCGCTGGAAAGGAGTGCCGCACATTAACGGGCTTCCTATTAGCCTTTCCGTCGAGCCAACAACCTCGTGCAATTTGCGTTGCCCGGAATGTCCGAGCGGACTGCGGTCATTCACGCGGCCTACGGGTATGCTGCGTTCGGAGATGTTTCACCGATTGATGGATGAGCTTGGGCCTACGCTTTCGTGGTTAACGTTCTATTTTCAGGGCGAACCCTATTTGCATCCTGAGTTTACCGACCTTGTCGCCTACGCGTCTGAGAAGGGAGTATACACCGCCACGTCGACTAATGCACATTTTCTAAACGAGGAGGCCGCTCTCCGAACGGTAGAATCCGGTCTTGACAGGCTGATCATTTCAATCGACGGAACGACGCAGGATACTTACCGGGCGTACCGTGTGGGAGGGTCGCTCGAGAAGGTGCTGGAGGGAACCCGTCAGTTGATCCGCGCAAAGAAGGCGCTGCGTTCAAGGACTCCTCACCTCATCTTCCAGTTTCTTGTTGTGGCCCCCAATGAACACCAGATCCCGGAGGTATACCAGCTTGCGCGCAGCCTTGGCGTTGACCAAGTTGTACTGAAAACTGCGCAGATTTACGACTATGAAAACGGTTCTCCTTTGATACCGAAGCAGCAACGCTATTCCCGTTACAGACAGAACGACGACGGAACCTGGTCGATCAAGAACCGGCTCGATAACCGTTGTTGGAAGATGTGGCAAAGTTGCGTGGTGACCTGGGATGGCAAAGTCGTCCCTTGCTGTTTCGACAAGGATGCCCATCACGTCATGGGCGATTTGAGTCAACAGTCTTTCGCAGAGATATGGAATGGCGATGCTTATAACGCCTTCAGAAGAACGTTAATGAAAAGCCGTAGTGAAATTGAAATGTGCAGAAATTGCACAGAAGGCGGACGGGTGTTTGCCTAGCGCGAGGCTTTCCGTTCGAGGTCTTTCTGAATTTTACTGAAGTCGATGCCGCAGGATCCGCATCCCGATGAGCAATTCGATTTCGCTTGAAAGTTCTTATAAACGAGACGTCCGAGATAGCCCAAAGCGGCGATAAACAACAGGACGATGATGAGGTTTTGAATCATGGAACAGGCGACTACAACTGTAACAGCAAAATAGCACAAATAATTTCATTGTCCGCTATCGAACACGTTCGCTCGGTTTGGAACGCCTTCTGGTCTCTGAAAGCGCTTCCAGGGCCGTTTTGTCGCCCTTTTCGGTAATTGGCATTTCAATTGGTATTCCGGCGGTATGCTGCAAAACTATCTGCAGACGGCTTTACGACTTTTCGCCAGGAGGAAGGGGGCGGCCGTGCTTAACATCGCCGGGCTCACGCTGGGTATCTCCTCGAGTCTTGTCCTTTTCCTGATCGTAAGACAACTGGGCACGTTTGACAGCGATCAGGTGAATGCTGAGCGAATATATCGGGTGGTTACCCATATGACGGGCAATACCGACATGTTTTACACTCCCGGGGTACCCACGTCGTTACCCAGCGCTTTTCGCGACGAGTTCCCCGAAGCGGAGGAGGTAACGTTTTTGTCGTATCGAAGTGGTGCTCTGGTCCGGATTCCCGAGGCCGGAGCGCCTCCGCGCAAGTTTCAGGAACGGCGGGGAGTCGTTTTTGCCGAGCCTACATTCTTTAAAGTTTTCGACCGACCCGTGCTGATGGGTGATCCCTTCAAGGCTCTTGACGAGCCTCAGGAAGCAATCATTGCCCGGTCATGGGCAATGAAGTACTTCGGCCGCGAAGATGTCATCGGCGAAACCGTCATGTTTGATACGCTCGAATACCGGATATCGGCAGTCATGGAAGATCCGCCGGCGAGAACCGACTTTCCTTTTTATCTCATGCTCTCGTATAGCACGATCGACGAGAACAGGGACGACTGGACAAGCATTTGGAGCGACGAACAGTGTTACGTCTTATTGAAAGAGGGCGTAAATCCGGCATTGGTAGAAGAACGTATTCCGCAATTCGTGGCAAAGTATGTTGCGCAGAACTACTCGGACATGTCGTTCTCGCTGCAGCCGCTGCGAACGTTGCATTTTGATACCCGTTATTCCAATTTCAGCTACTTCGTCATTCCTGTCGAGGTACTCGTCGCGTTGGGCGTCGTCGCTCTCTTCCTTCTTCTTACAGCGTGCATCAACTTTATAAATATTTCAACTGCGGAAGCGGTAACGCGCTCGAAGGAGGTCGGCGTTCGGAAAGTATTGGGAGGCAGCCGTCGACAACTCATTGCTCAGTTCATGGGCGAGACGTTTATCGTCACGGCGCTTGCGATGCTACTGTCATTGGGAATTGCCCAGATAGCGCTTGGCTTCGTCAACCCATTCCTCGATTTGGAACTCGCGATTGACTTTGGTTCGGATGGCGCACTGTGGCTGTATATTGTCGGCGTAACAGTGAGCGTTTCCGTACTCTCCGGTATTTATCCCTCGCTGGTGATGTCGGGCTTCACTCCCGCATCTGCGTTGAAGAACAAATTGACAAAACGTTCCGCTGCGGGATACAGTTTACGCCGGACATTGGTTGTTCTTCAACTGGTTATCTCACAATTCTTCATCATGGGGACGATTGTGCTGCTGGGGCAGATGAACTATTTCCGCTCTTATGAAATGGGCTTCGCGCGTGACGCTATTGTGATCGTCCCCATTCCTGATGAGGGAAGGACGGGCGTAACCAAAGCCAGAACATTGCGCGACGAGATGCTTCGACTCTCGGGGGTTGAAGCGGTGAGTCTCGGAAGTCGTCCGCCTTCTTCCGGCTCTGTTAACAGCACGGGGTTCTGGTTTGAAGGGGAAGACGAAAGCGCCGGCCGTGATACCCATGTGAAGTCAGTTGACGGACACTACCTTGAGCTGTACGCGATTCCTCTCCTGGCGGGGCGCGCACTCGCCGATGGAGACACTGCCACGGGCTTTGTGGTAAACGAAGAGTTCGTTAGGGTGTCGGGAATGCCGGATGCCGAGGCGTTGCTCGGCCGACGAATCAATATTTGGGGAAAAACGCTGCCTGTTATTGGGATCGTTCGTGATTTCCATGCGGTTTCGCTGAGGCGCCGAATAGAACCGATGGTATTGATGAACAACGCCCGGGAATACAGGACAATGTCGCTAAAGTTGGCAGGCGGTGAAGTGCGCGAGGTTATGGACGGGGTAAAAGCCAGATGGGAAGAAACGTATCCCGACCATGTTTTCGAGTATGAGTTCTTTGACGATACGATCCGCGAGTTCTATGAGGGCGAGGAAAAGTTGTCGACGTTGCTCGCGGTATTTACGTTCCTGGCGATATTCATCGGTTGTCTGGGACTGTTTGGTCTGGCCACGTTCATGACGAATCAACGCACCAAAGAGGTCGGTGTTAGAAAAGCCCTGGGAGCGACGGCTCCGAGCATCATGTTCCTGTTCTCACTTGAGTACGTGCGACTGATAGCTGTCGGTTTTGTTATTGCGGCACCTGCCTCGTGGTACTTGATGAATAAATGGCTCGACACCTTCGCTTATCGCATCAATATTGGCGCGTCGGTGTTCATCACCGGTTTCGCTACAACGTTGTTGGTTGCGTTGATCACCGTAGGTTACAAGTCATTTCAGGCCGCTGTCGCGAACCCGACGAAGTCACTCCGTTACGAATAGTAGTAAAGAGTTATTGCCCTTCGGGGTTAAGTACAAACTGGATACGCTTTTCGGGATCCAGATACTTAAGCGCGGCTTTTCTGATATGGTCTGCAGTGAGAGCGTCGACGCGATCGGGATATGATAAAATCCGCATAGGATCGGTACCGTTTTCAATGCTTTGAATGATGGCGCGTGCCCAGAAGCCATTGTCTTTTATGTTGACCCGGTATTGTTGTTTCCAGGTCTCTTTCACTTTGTTAAGATCGGCCTCCGTCGGGCCATTCGCCTGTATTTTCCGAATCTCGTCGAGTGTTGCCTCTATGAGGGGATCAACGTTTTCAGGGCCACAGGGAATGGTTATTCCGAACGAATAGTTTTCATAGGGGTGCTTGTTGAGCTGACCGTACATACCCGCACCATAGATCCCACCCATTTCTTCGCGGAGGTTCTCGATCAGGCGAATGTTCATCACTTCGACGAGTCCCTGCACATGCATTTGCTCGTCGGGGTTGTATGGAGTTTCGCCGTTCCAGAACAGACGAACAAGGCTCTTCGGTTCAGTCCCTCGTTCGAATTCAGCTTTTAACGGTCCCTTTGAAGGTCGCAGACGCACATCGCGGTAGGCAGGTTTGCTTTTTACTGCAGGCAAACTAGCGAGGTATGTTTCAATCAGAGGTTTCAACGAGTCGAGCGAGAAAGCTCCTGTGATGACGAATGTAAAACCGCTCGCATTGCCAAAACGCTCCCGATAGATGTCCAATGAACGGTCGAGTTTAATTTCAGTGAACGTTTGAGGTGTAGGAATGCGTGGAGCCCAAGGGTGATCTCCATACATTTTCTTAAGCATGAAGACCTGGAAGCCATACTCCGGATCTGCTGTTAGGTTTTGATAGGCAGCCTGTTGCTTGGTGATAAACGACTGGAATAACGCCGGATCGCGACGAGGGGCTGTGAAGTAGAGATGCACCAGTTGGAACATCGTCTCCAGATCGCCTGCACTCGACTGCCCGTTGATGCCTTCGGAAATTGTTCCGATCCGAGGTGAAACATTGACACTTCGTCCAGCCAGGGCCTTGCGTAAATCGATGGGGGAGAACTGCCCGATGCCCATTTGTCCTACGATGGTTGCTGCGTATTCGGCGCTGACTCTGTCACCGGTGTCGTAGTGATACTGTCCGCCCGGCCTCGTGGCTGTGAGGACGATTTCATCATTCTTGAAATCGGTGGGCTTGGCGATCACGGTAATGTTGTTCGATAGCGTCAGCGTCGTAGTGCCCAGGGCCTGGTTTACGCTTTGCTTGACGATTTTCCCTGTCTTGGGAAGCGCCTCCATAAGTGTGGTTGCGATCACCTTTTCGTCGTAGGCTTCGATTTCCTGCGTGTATGCTTCTTCCGTCATGCGCAAAAGTTCATCACCGGTCGGAATCGGGAAATCTGCTTTCTCGGGTCCGGTAAGGATAACGAGCTTCGCGGCTTCCGGGCCGGGGATTATGCGTGCAACGTATGCGTTGACGGTATCGAGGGTCAACTCAGCGAGAAACTTCTGATAGTATTTGTATTCGTTTTCCACACCCGGGATCGGCTCACCTTTGAGGAAATGACGGATGTATTCGCCCGCGAGTCGTGCTGATTCGGTCTTGTCGCGTTCGTTGTACGCGCGATCAATGGCCTTCAGCATCATTTTTTTTGTGCGCTCGAGTTCAGCTTCTGTGAAGCCAAAGCGTCGGGCTCGCTCATTTTCAGCTACTACTGCCCGGAGGGCAGTCTCTACGCCGGCAGCACCCACGTAAGCATACGGGTTGTAACCTTCAAATCCGCGGGGTAAACCGCTGAATGTGTTGGCGGCGTACAGGAAGGGAGGGTTCTCCTGCTGGGTTAGTTCCTGCATCCGCTGGTTTAACATGGAAGTAAAAAGCTGGCGAAGGAGATACTCGCGATAGGCACCATAAGTCCCTGGTTGGCGCGCCGGTTTATATGCGAAGTTGATGTCTACCAGGTGGTGCGTAGCTTCTTTGTCAGTGACGACGGGGCCCTCGGACTTTTGACGTTCAGGAACGTCGGCGTAGGTGCGTTCGCGAACTTGCCCGGGATTTTGCAAGTGGCCGAAGTGCTTTCGAATAAGAGTCTCTGCTTTGGAAGGGTCGATGTCACCGACAACGATGACCGCCATCAGGTCGGGGCGATACCAGTCGCGGTAGAATTTGCGCAATGTTTCCGGCTTGAAATTCCTTAGCACCTCAACCGTACCAATGGGGAGGCGGGCAGCGTACTTTGACCCTTCGAGAATTTTTGGATAAGTCTGACGAAACATCCGTTCCTGAGCGCCGCGGCCGGAACGTTCTTCTTCAAGGACTACGCCGCGTTCTTTTTCGATCTCAGCGTCATCGAATGTAACGGCGCTCGCCCAGTCTTCGAGAATTTCAAACGCTTTGTCAATGTTTTCGCTGCGGTTAGTGGGGATAGGGAGAATGTAAACCGTTTCGTCGAAACTCGTATAAGCATTCAGGTCAGCACCAAACTCGACCCCTATTGATTGAAGAAAGGAGACGAGCTCGTTCTTTTCAAAATTTCGTGAACCATTGAACGCCATGTGTTCGGTGAAGTGTGCCAGTCCCTGCTGATCGTCGTCTTCGAGAATAGATCCGGCGTTGACAACGAGTCGTAATTCCACTTTATCCTCGGGCCGATGGTTTTGCCTGATGTAGTAGGTGAGTCCGTTTTCGAGCTTGCCAACGGTAACGCTGGGGTCTATGGGCAGCTGTTGGGTTAATTCCTGGGCGCCTGCAGGCCATTGCAGGATAAGAAGGAGAATTGCGAGAAGTCTTACGGAAGATTGCATGGCGTTGAGGTTGTGAAGTCAAACAAGCGTCAGAACCAGCGGTCGCGGATAATGCCGATCATTTCATCGTGAATCAGCCTGTTGCTGGCGCAAAATTGGTCGCCGAACAAGACGTTACTGCCGCCGCTGAAGTCGGTTACTTTTCCTCCGGCTTGCTGAACAATCAGTATACCCGCTGCGACATCCCAGGGGTGGAGGTTGTATTCAAAGAAGGCTTCAAGCTTTCCACAGGCGACGAACGCAAGGTCCATGGCGGCGCTTCCCAGTCGTCGGATGCCGTGTGTTTCGTTGAGGAATTCCTTAATGATGTCGAGGTAATCGTCACGCTTGTTGGAGTGATAGTAGGGGAAGCCAGTCGCGAGCAGGCTTTCGCTCAATGTTCCGATGGCTGAGACGCGGATCTCCTGGTCGTCGCAGTAGGCAGGATGATTTTCAATAGCGTGGTAGGCCTTGCGGTTGCAGATATCGTAGATGACCCCGAGGATGGGGCGACCGTTGCGCACGAGTCCAATACTTACGGCATACATGGGAAATCCGTGAAGGAAGTTGGTGGTGCCATCAAGAGGATCGACGATCCAGCTGAATTCGTGCTCGCGGCTTTGCTGCACAGTCTGCTCCTCTGTAACAAATCCTGCCGAAGGGAGAATTTTTGACAAGGCCTTGACGAGTGTTTTCTCAGACTCTTTGTCGACGTAGGATACCAGGTTGTTGAAGGCTTGCTTTTGCTCGATGCGACTGCGGTCAAAAGAGGCGCCTTCACGTGCAATGAATTCGCCAACTTCCTGACACACCGCGATTACCTGCTGTTCAATTTGTTCCAGGTTCATTGTGCATTTCGTTACATTGGTAAGATAAGCATGCCAGGACGAGCTTGCCAAGGCAATGCCAACATTTACGACCGGCCTTCCAGAACAATCACGATCTCACCCTTAATCTCCCGATCCTGAAGGGCTTCTATTACTTCCCTAAGCGTTCCGTTTATCGTCTCCTCGTATAGCTTGGTAAGCTCGCGGCTGACCGACACGCGGCGATCAGCGCCGAAGAAGGATTCGAATTGCTGAAGTGTTTTTAACAACCGGTGTGGAGACTCATAAAAGATCATCGTGCGCTCTTCGCCGGCGAGTTTTGTGAGCATCGTTTGCCGCCCTTTCTTGACGGGAAGAAAGCCTTCAAATACAAATCGGTCTGCTGCCAGGCCGGACTTTAACAGGGCAGGGATGAAGGCCGTAGGGCCAGGTAGACACTCAATCGAAAGTCCGGCCTGAAGACAGGCACGCGCGATCAGAAATCCGGGATCGGAAATACCCGGAGTTCCCGCGTCACTGACCAAAGCCATTACCTCGCCATTTTCTGTCATGCGATCGACAAGCTGGTTAACGACTTTGTGTTCGTTAAAGTTGTGAAAGCTCTGCATGGGACGGGAGATGCCGTAATGCTTGAGAAGAAAACCCGAGGTTCGCGTGTCTTCGGCAAGGATCAGATCAACCGATTTAAGTACTTCGAGTGCCCGAAGGGTTATGTCGGCGAGATTGCCGATAGGCGTGGGGACGAGATATAGCGAAGTTTTTCTGTCGCTGCTCATTTTAACAATGCATCGATCGCGCTGGCCAGCTTGTGGTCTTTTTCGGTGACGGTATTGCCCGTATCATGGGTTGATAGACGAAAGCTGACCTTATTCCAGGTATTGGTCCACGTTGGGTGATGATTCATTTTTTCAGCGATTATGGCAACGCGGGTCATGAACGCAAAGGCCTCACCAAAGTCCCGGAATTCGAAGGTTTTAACGAGTTGATTGTTTTCCTCTCTCCAGTCCATATCGTATGCTTTAGACTGGATGAAAGGTAGCAGGAAAATAAGTGGAATAAAAGTCAGAGCGCGATAAGGCCCTTTATTGTTGAAGCCTGCTCATAGATGCTGATAACCGCTTCGCCGGAGGGCATCATGGTCTGGATAGTGACGCTGGTATAACGGCCTTTCTCAGAGTGTTTCTCCGACGTTACGTTGTTAGGAAACAGACGCTTGACTTCGTCTTCTCTTCCGGTCGGTACGATAAACTTGAAAATGTAAAGCGAGGGCCAGGCGTATGCTGGTCGAGTTTTTCCCGGAAAGATTGAAGCCACTTGCTGTCCATAAAATAAAAAGCCGTCCCGCCTGAGGCAGGACGGCTATGTAAGACGGATATCTTAATAAAATTTGTACCGGTAATCTTTGATGTCGGCCTTCTCTTTAATCGCCTCAGCAATGTTGAAGCTGCTGCGCTGCATGCGCTCCTGGCTGAGACCCGCTTGATGCGCCGTGTAGTCACCAATATCCGGAGCAACGGTCTTGTGCTGCATTTCGATAATCAGCACGCCATTTTCTCCTTTCACCGGTTTCGAGCGTTCGCCATCGTTCAGGCTGAACGCAACTCCGACCGCAATCGGATCAAAACCTGCCGACGGCAGGGTGTTCGATGCCAGCTTGAGGTCGCTGCTTGAATAAACGCCAGCGTCGGGGCCGTAGTTCCCAGCGATTTCGTCAAGCGAACCGCTCGATTCCCCCAATTTGTTGATGATCACCTGTGCCTTAACGCGTTTCCTTACCTCGGGAAGGATTTCATTCTTCACAGCCTCAAGTGGCTTGTAGCCTTGCTCCGTCTTGCTTGTCATAACAGCAACGACATAAGCATCGGGCAGGTCGAAGATGTCGGAGACTTCCCCTACCTCTGCATCGCGGAACAGCCACTGAACGATCTGGCGGGCATCGCCGAGCGTTCCGATTCTGCGATCACTGCCTGTTACATTACGACCTTCAAATACGTTGAGGTTCTCTTCGCGGGCTTTCGTTTCAAATCGCTGTACCCCGGATACGTCAGCCAAAAACGTCTCGGCTCGGCGATAAACGTCATTGGTAGTGGCGTCGCTCGGGCCGATTTCACGTTCAATCAATGCGATCTTGTACGCTGTGTTGTCTTTGACATGGTCAACCTGGACGATGTGGTATCCGAACTCGGTCTCTACGAGGCGGTTGATCAAACCAGTACGGGTGGCTGAGAAAACAGCGTCTTCGAAAGGCTTCACCATCTGGCCGGTGTACATCCATCCCAGCGAACCGCCATTAGCGGCTGTTCCGTCGGTACCGTGTTCACGTGCCTGGGTTGCGAAGTCAGCGCCGTTGCGGATATCACGGAGAATGCCCTCGGCTTTCTGACGTGCCTCACGACGTCCCGCCGGAGTATCTTCATCCCAACGGATCAGAATATGGCTGGCCTGGGCATAAGCGATGGTGTCCTGGAAAATGGCGGAGACCTTCGCGACTTTGTAGGTTTCATCGTCGATAAACGGACCGATGATGTTTCCTTCTGTCAAGTCTTCCGGCTGAATAAACTCCGGAAGGTTGGAAACATTGTATGTGTCAAAAGCTTCAAATCCTTCACTGTTGGCAAATGCGTAGAGGGAGTCGTTTTGCGCGTTCTTCAATCCTTCGGCGAGCCTTTCCATGTCCTGACGGATATACAGGGAATCTTCAGACGACGGAATGAGGGGGAAAACGACATACTTCACGTCGCGGGTAGCTTCGGACTTGAAACGCTCTTTGTGTTCGTTGTAGTATTGCTTAAGATCAGCATCACTCACTTCAGCGACGCTATCGCTTACCGAATAGTACGGGATATAGACAAAGCGAATTTCAGCAACATCGGTTTGGGCGTGATAAGCGCGCTCGGCTTCTGCGCGGGTCACATACCCTGTGCGCAAAATCAGGTTTTCGTACTTAATCCTTTCACGGCCGGGCTTAAGCTCGCGTTGAAACAGCTCCCAGCGGATACGTTGTTCCGAGCCCGGAGGCATTGAGCGAACCTGCTGGAGATATGTGCCAAGCATGGCGCGGTCAAACTGGCCGGTCTCAGGGTTAGTAAACGACTGAACAATATTCGGATCAATGTTATTGCCGCTGATCATGTCGACAAGCTCTTCGTCGGTCACTTTTACCCCCACCTCGGCAAACTCGGGTTGAATCGCATGCCGGGCAATAAGAAGGTCCCAGGCTTGCTGGCGCAAGGCAGTCATTTCGCGCTCTCCTGGCTCCCGGCCAAAGTTCAAAACATAATTAGCGCGTCGCTCATCTACGGCAGCCTGAAATTCCTCCAGGGAAACCTCATGGCCGTTAATTTCACCGACAGAGTTGTCGTTGAAAAGTACGCTGTTGTTAGCGGTAATATCTCCAAGGATAAATGCGAGGAGCGAGACAAAGATAAAGCCCACAAGAACAGCCCCCAGTTTCTCGCGCAACGTGCCAATTAATGCCATAAGTCAGATGTAAAGTTTCGTGAAGTTTGAGCTTGCCTTATCGCTGCTTTTCAGGGAATAAACAACGGTAAAGCCCGCAAATTTAATGGGTTATCCTTATTTGGGAAATGAACTGTTCAAATAATATGGGCCACCCGACCCCCCGGGATGTGGTGTGACTATTAACTCACTGATTGTCAGAAGATTCATCAGTGGGCTCGATAACCATCCGCAACGTTTTGATTCGGTTCTCCTCCGTGTCCTGAACGGTAAACACGTAAGGAGCGACGCGTATGGTTTCTCCCTTTTTGGGCAGGTCTTCGGTGAAGGAAAGAATAAGTCCGCCCAGGGTATCATAGTCCCCGGTCGGTAGTTCCCATTTGTACGTTTCGTTGAGGTAGTCGACCTCCAATCGGGCGCTGAGCAACCAGGTGCGTTCGTCAAGTTGGAGTTCAATTTCCGTGTCTTCGTCGTGCTCATCCTCGATCTCTCCGAAGATTTCCTCGATAACATCCTCAATGCTGACGATACCGGCTGTGCCTCCGAATTCGTCTACTACCGCGGCAAGACTCTTCCGGTCATTGATCAGTCGAACCATTAGCTCCCGCGCCAGCATGGTTTCCGGAACAGTGATGATGGGTGTTAGAATTTCGTCGATTCGCGATGGTTTCTTGAACAGAGCTGATGAGTGGCAATAACCGACTATATCATCGATCGACTCTTTGTAGACGATGATCTTGGAATGCCCGCTTTCGAGGAAAGCTTTATAAAGACGTTCCAGGTCGCTGTCGAGGGGAACTGCGACGATCTCCGTGCGGGGAATCATACAGTCGCGCACGCGGACGGTTTTAAACTCAAGCGCGTTCCGGAATATTTTTCGGTCGAGTTCCAGGTCATCGTTGGTGGATTTTACCCGGCGCAAACTTTTGAGATACTGATTTACGTCGGTAAGACCGAATACAGGTCTTTCCTTTGAGTACTCCAGTCCGAATACATTGTTGATAATAAACCGGGCAAGTGAGATGACGATGAAGACGACGGGGAAGAGTACAATGAAGATAACGGCAAATGGGATAGCCAGAATTCGAAGAACCTTTCTGGAGTTGATGATGAAAAAGCTTTTCGAAAAGAATTCGACCGTATAGAGCATAATGATCGCGAGAACGGCCGTTATAACCGCGATTGGCAGTAATGCGGAAATGCTCAGGGGCGAGAAATTGAGCTGATACCATGAAACGAGCATCAGTGTTGCGCAGATTCCAAAGAGCAGCAGCGATGCAATATTGCCGATTAGTGTCGTGCCGATAAGCCAGGTGGGACGCCGGGCGAAGAACGTCATGATTTTCTGAGGAACAGTTACCGTTGTCAATACCTGATCCGAAGGTGGATTACGGGTGACGGACAGAAAGGCGACTTCGATTCCTGCAAAGAAAATGGAGAAAATCAGAGCTACAATAGTCCCGGCAATGAAGGCGTCTTCCATACTACCTTCGTCGCATTAGGTTGAACAGAAAAAAGAAAATAAGGGCGAGCATTATAGCCCAATAGCCGTGACCAAATCCGACGGTCATAACCTGGTGAATTCCAATAATGATGAAGGCGGCTGCCAGTGATAAGAGGAGTACATCCCGAAGTTTCATGAACGGCTAAAAATACCAGTATTTGGTGAAAATGGGAAGAGCTCTATTCTTCGATCGAAAATTCCCCTTCCGGTTTCTTGATCACATAATCGGACATATCCTGCCTGGCTTCAAGACCCTGACCGTAAATAACGTCTGTTTGCTGACGGATAGTGACGAATTTATCAGTGAATATTTGTTCCTCGGCGGGTTTCCAGAACAGCTCTTCGGTGTTGAGCTGTTCGTCCTTCTCAATATTCTTCACTTCGACTTTTCCGCGCGCCCGCCATTGATGTTCTTTCTTGAAATAGTAGGCCTCGTTGGCGCGGAGGGTTGATTCGAGCACTCCGTTTTCGTCGTAAAATTCGAGATACAAACCTTCGGGAAACTCGCGATCGCCCGATTCATATTCGAATACCTTGGCGGCGATCATCTTGGTTTTTACCCGGTTGTTTTCCGTGTAATACATCTCGACCTCCTCCCCGATGCGAAGCGGACCATCGTAAATCAAAGGTTCCTTCAGGTCGGAAGAATTGCAGGATGTAAGTACAGCGGCGACTATCGCTATGCGTAACGAAAAAGCCATAGCGGCGACTATGGCTTTCGTTATGCCGGAGCCGGCGCAGATCAGTCGTATCGTCGCTTGATAAACCATTGATCGTTGAAGGTGAGGCCGAAATAGATCTTAAAGTAATCTTCGCGCAACGTGTTATCGGCGATATTACCTCTTCGTCCGTATCGGAAAGCCATATCCAGACTGTTCGCCCGTCCGGCCGGCAGCGAAAATCCAAAATTGATGCCAACATCTCTCACCGGGTTGTTACTGGCGAGAAAAGGGCTTTCTTCCATACTAAGACCTGCGCGATAAGTGGTTCTGTTCAAAAACTTTTCAGAGAACGGGTCGGGGGTGATTTCACCGCCGATGGCGGCTCGCCATGACCTCTGCAGGTTCTCACTTTGCCCATATACGTTGCGGTATTGTGTCCAGTCCTGAAGTGAAAACTGCAGACCCACACTCCACAACATACCCCGGCTCAATGAAATCCCCGTCGTCAACGACCAAGGTATCTGGTAGCTGCCGTCACGCGAGCTGGGCAGTATTTGAACATCGGTTGTGTCACCGATCTGATTTGTCCGCAACAGGCGATCGGTCTTTTCTACGTCAAGTTTTGTGGCGAAGTCGTATGTCGCGCCAATGCTCAGGCGATAGCGGTTATTTTTGAAAAGAGAATCTTTCGAGTAAACGATACCGGTTCCAAAGGTGAAGTCGCGAACATAAGACTTCTCTTCAACAGCGACGATGTAATTGACAGGCTGGCGAGCGTCAATCAACTGATTCTTGTAGGTGTGGATGATCGAGCTGAAAATGTAGGCCGCACGAACACCGACAGCCAGGCGTCGTGTGAGGCGAACACCGTTCGACCAATACAGCTGGGTAAGACCACCATCACCTTCTTCTGTGACTGTAACCTGGTCGGTACTGTTTGCCACATTGTCGGTGTATTGAAGGCGATAGTTCACCGAGGTATAGGGCATGAGTCCAACGGATGTTGTCCAGTACCCAGGCTTGATCGGAAAGGCAGTAACGAGATAATTCATGTTCCCGCCCTGAGCTGTTTCTGTCAGGGTGTCACTCTTAATGCTCCTGCGTTCGGTCACAATCCCGGCGTGAAAGGTGGTATAGAGCGAGTTATAGACGAGGAGGGCGGGGTTTTGAGAGCCAATATATTCGAATTGAGGCTGACTCACCCCCACACCGGCCATGCCCTGGTGGTTAATCAGGGAGGTGCCGTAGTACTCACCGATTCCGAAGGATGAAAAGGGCGTTCTTGCCGCCTGCCCCGACGCATACCCTGCCCAAAACAGGCAAAGGGCAGTGATTAGCAAACACTTACTTCTGATTGACATTGTGTATCAAAATGCTGTTTAACCCGATGAGCACAAGTTCGGGGCTCGCAAATATGGAGGCTTTCAACTGGTTTTCAAAAAATCCCGCATCTCCACCGCACAAAATGACTCTCAATTCGGCGTATTTTCCGGCATACCGCGCGATGATACCTTCCATTTCAGCGATCATTCCATTCACTACGCCGCTTTGCATACTCGCTTCGGTGGAGGCGCCGATAAGCGGGACACCGGCCTTTGGAGAAATTAACGGCAGTTTGGCCGTGAAAGTGTGCATAGCCTTGAAACGCATGTGGAGCCCGGGTGATATGCCTCCCCCATAATAAACGCCCGACCCGTCAACAAAATCGAAGGTGACACATGTGCCCGCGTCAATAACGAGACAGTTCTGGGTAGGAAACAACGCGTGGGCACCGCAAGCCCCTGCAAGCCTGTCCATCCCAAGGGTGTCGGGTGTCTGATAGTGATTCTGAATTGGAAGGCTGAGGTTCCGGTTGAGAGCGATGCGTGTACTTGCCTTCGGAGCAAGGGTGAGGAGGTCATCGGCATCTCCTCTGACAGAACTCACCAGCATATGCGCAGGATCGAGCGCTCCAATCCATTCCCGCAGCTCTTCCTGATGGGCAAAGGTCCGCTTTTCGATCAACGTCTGATGATCGAAAATGCCTACCTTCGCTGCGGTATTCCCCGAATCAATAACAAGATTCATATAGCCTGTTAATCAGGTCAAAGGTAAATGAATCGGTCGGTATGCCACCACATAAAACCAATCTTCCTATGCCATCGCTCGCTGACAAATCGCGTTACAGGGTAATCGGTCTGATGTCGGGGACTTCACTCGACGGCCTTGATATAGCCTACTGCGAATTCCGCAATAAGAACAATGCCTGGCAATTTTCGCTCGAGCAATCAACAACGATACGCTACCCCGCGCGCTGGCATGCTGCGCTGTCTCAGGCGCACACGCTCTCCGGCGAGGCATTGGCACACCTCGATGCTGAGTATGGGCTTTTCCTCGGGCAGCAGGTCCGGAAGTTCGTGGAAAAGTCTGGTATGAAGGCCGATTTTGTCGCCTCTCATGGCCATACAGTCTTTCATCAGCCCAAACGGCATTTTACTACGCAGATCGGTAGCGGTACTCATCTTCATGTGGCCAGCGGTCTTCCTGTAGTCTGTGACTTTCGCTCGCTTGATGTTGCCCTCGGGGGCGAAGGGGCTCCGCTGGTTCCTGTCGGAGACAAGCTGTTGTTTGCCGACTACGATGTGTGTCTGAACCTTGGTGGGATCGCCAATCTATCACTTGAGGCTAAACGACAAAGGATTGCGTTTGACATCTGCTACTGCAACATGGGACTTAACAGGCTCGCTGCAGAAGCGTCAAAGGCGTTCGACAGGAATGGAGAAATGGCCGCGGGAGGAGAAGTAAATGCGGCCCTCTTAAAGGCCTTGAATCGCGTGTATGTGCGACTTCGAAAACAACGGCCTTCGTTGGGTAGAGAGGTTTTTGATCGCGACTTTGCTCCACTGCTTGATGATAAGACAATCCCTCTTGCTGACCGACTGGCGACTTTCTCGGAAACGGTTGCCATTGAGATATGCGAAGCTATTCGCAGTTATGCTGTGGAAGCGCGCGTTCTTTGCACGGGGGGAGGAGCATTCAATGGCTACCTGATGACGCGTCTGTTGGAACACGGAGGTGATGCGTTGACCTTCATGTTGCCCGACGAGGACATCGTGAAATTCAAGGAAGCCCTGGTCTTTGCCTTCCTGGGTGTGCTACGCGTCCGCGGTGAGGTGAACTGCCTGAAATCCGTGACACGCGCCGCCGCCAACTCCTCGTCAGGGATGATGGTAGGATTTCGCTAACAACGGTTATTTCAGCCCGAACAGTCCTTCGTTCAGCGCATTGAGGGCTGCATTCTTGTGTTTGCTGTCGACGAGGATTGAAACGTTGTTGGCGCTTCCTCCGCAGGAAACCATACGGACGGGTATTTGCCCCAAGGCGCTGAATACATCGTTCAATACACCTTCGCGATCCATGATGCGGTTGCCTACGATACAAATGATACTTTGGTCTGTATCGATCTCAATTTTTCCAAACTTCTTCAACTCGGCTTCGATCGAGCTGAGGTGCGTCTGGTTGTCGATGGTCAACGACACGGCTACCTCCGATGTGGCGATCATGTCGATGGGAGTCTTGTGATGTTCGAAAACCTCAAACACTCGTCGCAGGAACCCATATGCCATGAGCATGCGCGACGACTTGATCTTAAT
>Ga0079224_100005543_pt1 | contig 16601 bp, 11 predicted proteins | sample Stecom2015_FD_80414 | JGI IMG/M metagenome (GOLD analysis project Ga0079224, IMG submission 80414) | Agricultural soil microbial communities from Utah to study Nitrogen management - Steer compost 2015 | ecosystem: Environmental > Terrestrial > Soil > Agricultural land | place: USA: Utah... | reverse complement strand
GATCTGGGGCAAGTACCTCAAGGAGACTAGCTTCGGTCAGCTGCCGTTCACGTTGTCCGGATACGAAGCCGAGTGGCGGCCGACGGAGCAGATCCCCGAGCGCGCGATCGGCACGGCCGTTTGCCCCGACGCGTTCTGCGCGCTCGACCCGACGGCGGAGGGCAATACGTCGCGCTGGATCGGCGGCGTGCAGCTCGAAGGCGATTCGTGGAGGGCCGCGGGCTACCTGCAGTACTACGACTGGCACATGCAATCGAACCCGACCTACGACTTCCAGATCAACCAGTTCGACAAGCGCACGACGACAGGCGGCCGGTACGACCGCACGGTCGTCGAGCGGAGCAACGTCACGCTCGACGTCGGCGCCGAGTTCCGCTACGACGACATCGGCCCCGTCGGGCTCGACGAGTACGACGCGGGTCAGTTCGTCGCGAACATCGCGAGCAACGACATCGAGGAGACCTCGCTCGGCGTCTACGCCGAAGCGTCGTTCTCGCCGACCGACCGGTTGCGCTTCCTGACCGGCCTGCGCGCCGACTACTACGACTTCGACGTCACCGCGAACACGGCAGGCAGCTTCGCGGGAAGCGAGACGGATTCGCGCGTCTCGCCGAAGCTCGGCATCGCCTATACCGCGACGGACAACATCGAGCTCTACGGCAACTGGGGCAAAGGCTTTCACTCGAACGACGCGCGCGGCGTCGTGAACCGGGCGGACCCGGTGCCGGGGCTCTCGCCGGGAACCGGCTACGAAGCCGGCGCGCGCTTCGAGATCGGCGACGTCAGATTCACGACGACCTACTGGTGGCTCGATCAGGACAGCGAGCTGATCTTCGTCGGCGATTCGAACTCCGTCGAGCCGAAGGGCGGCTCCGAGCGCGAAGGCTACGAGCTCACGATGTTCTGGCGGCCCGTCGACTGGCTCGGCATCGATGCCGTCTACACCGGAAGCAAGGCGCGCTACGTCGACAATCCGGACGGACGCTATGTCGAGGGCGCCGTCGAGCATGCGGGACAGATCGGCTTTTCCGCGGTGCGGGACCGTTGGGAGGCGAGCCTGCGACTGCGCTACCTCGGGCCGTATGCGCTGACGGCCGACAACGCCGAGCGCGCGGGCTCGGAAACGACGGTGAACCTGCGCGGCGCGTACACTTTGAACCGCACGACGTTCTACGCGGAGCTACTGAATGTGTTCGACGATGACGGCAAGGATATCGTCTACTGGTACGAAGCCGTCGTGCCCGGTCTCGATCCTCCCGGCTTCACGTCGGAGGACGTCGACTGCGGCATCATGAACTGTCGCGTGAGCCGGCAGAACGAGCCGCGTACGCTGCGCTTCGGGGTAAGGTACGCATTCTGACGACGAAACCCGCACCCGAAACGGCCGATTGCGACATGCTGATTTGCAAAAGCAAAGGTACCGCGCAAGACTAGCTCGATGGCTCGCTGGATCTCTTACGTGCTGATCCTGTGCATCACGTCGGCGGCCGTGGACGCCGCGATGGACGTCGAGAGTCTCGGCGGCTGCGACGAGCAGGTCGCGCACGAGGCGCACGGCGAGCGCGGGGGCCCGGTGCCGGATCCGTTTTCGGAAGACCCGGACGCGCCGACCGGAGAGCCGCCCCATTTCTGTCACTGTGCAGTGCACGCACCGGTGCTGCCGTCGTCCGCCGCGCTCGTCACCGCTCCGGCGCCGGAACCTTCGCCGGCGATGCCGGCGTACCTTTACTGCAGCCACCGCGCCCCTCCGCCCGTCCGCCCGCCCAATCTCGCCTGATCCTCCGCGCGCAGGCGCGCACGTGCCCCTGTCACGGGGTCCATTCCCGTTGCACTGGATCAGGTTCATGCTGAGATGCCTTTCATGGATTGCCGTCGGCGCCGTGCTGGCCGTCGCTACCGTTTACGGTCAGGAGCCCGCGGCTTCGCAACCGTCGGCGTCGTCCTATACGCTCGCTGTCGTCGACGACGAGACGCTGATCCGCCTCGTCGAAGCCGCGCTGCGCACGCATCCGCAGATCCTTGCGGCCGAAGCGGAGCTCGCACGCGAGGAGGCCCTTGCCCGCGCAGCGTCCCGGCCTCTGTTCAACCCGGAGATCGAGCTCGAAGTCGAAAGCTCGGACGCCGACGACAAGATCGTTCGCTTCACGCAGACGCTCGATCTCGCAGGCCGTCGATCGGCTCGAGCGCGAGTCGCGGACGGTCACGTCGGCGAGAGCGCAGAGCGCATCGCTCTGGCCCGTCGCGACCTTGCCGTCGAAGTGTTGGCGGCGCTCGGCGCGTACTGGACCGCACGCGATGCGGCGGATCTCGCCGACCAGCGCCTCGAGCTGCTCGATAGAGTCGCGCAGGTAGCCGAGCAGCGTGCGCGAATCGGCGATGCGACGCAGGCGGACTTGAACCTTGCGAGCCTCGCGCGCGTCCAGGCGCGCATGGCGCGCGCCGGCGCCGCGGCCGATCTTGCCGGAGCCGAGCAAGCCCTCGCCGCGCTCGTGCCGGGCGGGTTCGCCGGCGATTGGCCGCCGCTGCCGACCGCGCTCCCCGACGTCGACCCCGGCCGTGCCGACCTCGGCCAGCTGACCGCCCGCGTCCCGGAAGTCGCGCTGCAGCGGCGGGCCGTCGACGTGGCCGCGGCCGAGGTCGGCCTGCGTCAGCGGGAGCGGCGCGCAGCGCCGAGCGTGAGCCTCCTCGGCGGCGAGGAGGACAACGAGTCGATGATCGGGCTCGGCTTCTCGATGCCGCTCAACGTGCGCAATCGCTTCACGTCGGAGGTCGCCGCCGCGCGCGCCGAGCAGCAGCGTGCGGAACGCGAGGTCGACAACATCACGCTTCGGGCACTGGCCGCCGCGCGCACCGCGACGGCCCGGTATCGGTTGATTCGAGACGCATGGACGGCATGGCTCGAAACCGGCGAGCTCAATCTGATGCAGCAGGCCGAGCTGCTCGAGCGGCTGTGGCGCGCCGGCGAGCTGAGCCTGACCGACTACCTCGTCCAGATGAATCAGACCCTCGAAACCCAACGAAGCGCCGTCGAGCTGCGCCGGCAGCTGTGGGATGCATGGTTCTCGTGGCTCGCCGCGACGGGCCAGACCGGAGCATGGCTCGGCCTGCCGATCGAAGTCGCGCGATCGAGCGATCGATAGGCTTGACCGGAGAACGCGATCATGAGAGCGCTCACCCGATTCCCTGCCCTGCCCGTTATCGTTCGGGCCGCCCTTCTGGCGACCGTTCCGGCCGCCCTCGCCGTCGCATGGATCGCGATGCTTCCCTTCGCGGCAGCACAGGACGGCGAAGAAGAGCATGCCGAGCACGAGGCCGGCGCGCTCGAGCTCCCCGCCGCCGAGCGCGACGCGCAAGGCGTGCGGACCGCCCGCGTCGGCCCCCGCGAGATGGCCGCAACCGTGTCCGCGCCCGGCGAGGTTCGCATCAACGCCTACCGCTCGAGCCAGATCACGCCGCGCATCCCGGCGCAGATCATCGCGCGGCACGCGCGCCTCGGAGACGCCGTCGAGGCCGGGCAACCGCTCGTGACATTATCCAGCGTACAGATGGCCGAAGCGCAAGGCGCGCTGATCGAAGCGGATCGCGAGTGGCAGCGCGTCAGCGCGCTGGGCCGAAACGTCGTCTCCGAGCAGCGCTACATCGCAGCGCAAGTCGCACGGCAGCGCAGCTACGCGACCGCACGCGCGTATGGCATGACGGTCGAGCAGATCGAGCGGCTGCTCGCGAAAGGGGACGCGACGCTCGCGACCGGCGAGTTCGAGCTGCCGAGCCCGCAGGCGGGCACCGTGATCTACGACGACTTCGTGATCGGCGAGGTCGTCGAGCCCGGTCATGTGCTGATCGAGATCAGCGACGAATCGGTGCTGTGGGTCGAGGCGCAGCTCTCGGCCGAGGACGCGGCGAGGATCCGTACCGACAGCCTCGCACGCATCCGGCTCGGCGACGGACGCTGGATCGACGGCACGGTCATTCAGCGGCATCACCGGCTCGACGAGACGACCCGAACGCAGGCCGTGCGCATCGAGGTCGACAACAGCGACGACATGCTGCACGCCGGCGAGTACGTCGAGGTCGCGGTCCCGATCTCGGCGATCGACGCTCGGATCGCCGTGCCGGACTCGGCCGTGCTGCTGATGGACGGCGTGCCGACGGTCTTCAAGGTCGACGGCGAGCATATCGAAGCGCGGCCCGTGCAGCCCGGCGCGACGTCCGCGGGCTGGACCGAGATCGTCGCGGGCCTCGCGTCCGGCGACGAGGTCGTCACGCAGGGCGCGTTCCTGATCAAGGCCCTGATGCTGAAGTCGCAGATCGGGGAAGGGCACGCGCACTAGGATTCGAAACAAGAACGGGCCGATGCTGCACCGAATCGTCGAAGCCTCGCTTCGCTACAAGTTCCTCGTTCTGATCGCGTTCGCGGTCGTCGGGTTGATCGGCGCACGCGCGGTCACGAGCGTGCCGATCGACGCGTTCCCGGACGTCACGCCGGTCCAGGTCAACATCTATACCGAGTCGCCGGGGCTCGCGCCCGAGGACGTCGAGCAGCTGCTGACGTTTCCGATCGAGTCCGGCATGGCCGGCTTGCCGGACGTCGAGCAGATCCGATCCGTATCGCTGTTCGGCCTCTCGTACGTCTCGGTCTACTTCGCGGACCACGTCGACATCTACTTCGCACGGCGGCTCGTCAGCGAGCGTCTCCAGGAGGTCTCGGAGCGCATTCCGGAAGGCTACGGCACGCCGCGGATCGGACCGAACTCGTCGGGCCTCGGTCAGGTGTTCTGGTACACCGTCGAGCAGGCCGACGAGAAGCTTGCCGGCGAGCTGACGCCGATGGATCTGCGCACGATTCAGGATTGGACGATCCGGCTGATGCTTCGCACCGCGCCCGGGGTCGACGACGTGCTGTCGTGGGGCGGGCAGGAGCGCCAGTTTCAGGTCGTCATCGATCCGCTGCGGCTCATCAAGTACGGCCTCTCGTATCGGGAGGTCATCGAGGCCATCGACGCGAACAATCGCCAGGTCGGCGGCCAGTACGTCAACCTCGGCCCCGAACAGTATCTCGTGCGCGGGCTCGGTCTCGTCGGCGGCGAGAACGACATCGGCCGGATCGTCGTCAAGGTCGACGGCGGCACGCCGGTCTTCCTGCGCGACATCGCGAGCATCGAGCAGGCGCCGGGCCTGCGCTTCGGAGCCGTGACCCGCGACGGCGAGGAGGTCGTGCTCGGAATGGCGCTGTCGCGCGTCGGCACGAACGCGGCCGACGTCGTCGCCGCCGTGAAAGAGAAAGCGGCGACCGTGCGCTCTGCGCTGCCCGCGGGCGTCGAGCTCGAGCCGGTGTACGAGCGCACGGACCTCGTCGACGAGGCGGTCGGCACGGCCGAGCGCGCGCTGATCGAGGGCTCGATCCTCGTCGCGATCGTTCTGTTCCTGTTCCTCGGCGAGCTGCGTGCCGCGCTCGTCGTGATCTCCGCCCTGCCCCTCGCGATGCTGATCGCGTTCATCTTCATGCAGCAGGCCGGGCTCTCGGCGAACCTCATGTCGCTCGCCGGGCTCGCGATCGGCATCGGCATGATGGTCGACGGCGCCGTCGTCATGGTCGAGAACTCGTTCCGGATCATGTCCGAGCAGCGCGCCGAGGGCCGCGCGGTCGACAGGACCGCGGCCGTGCTCGCGGCCGCTAAGGAGGTCGCGAATCCGATTGCGTTCGCGATCCTGATCATCATCGTCGTCTTCCTGCCGCTCTTCACGCTCGAGGGCCTCGAAGGGAAGCTGTTCAAGCCGATGGCGTTCAACATCAGCTTCGCAATGGCCGGATCTCTGATCCTGACGATGACGCTGATTCCGGTGCTCGCGGCGCTGATCCTGAAACCGACGGACGAGCGCGACACGCTCCTCGTACGCTGGATCAAGCGCCGGTATCTGCCGCTTCTCGCGTGGTCGCTGTCTCACAGGCGGCACGTGATCGGCGCGGCCGCGGCGCTGCTCGCCGCGAGCCTCGCCCTGTTCCCGTTCCTCGGCAAGGAGTTCATGCCGCAGCTTCAGGAAGGCTCGATCATGTGGCGTGTGACGTCGATCCCTTCGACGTCGCTCGAGGAGTCGATCGACATCTCGAAGCGCATCGAAAGAGCGCTCGGCGAGTTCCCGGAGGTGTCGACGACGATCGCGATGATCGGGCGGGCCGAGATGGGCGAGACGGCCGACGTGAATTACATGGAGATCTACACGGGACTCGTGCCGCGCGGCGAGCGCGAGCGCTCCGTCGCGGAGCTCGCCGAGGCGATGCGCGAGACGCTCGAGGACACCGTGCCGACCGCGGTATTCGCGTTCACGCAGCCGATCCAGATGCGCGTCGAGGAGCTGATCTCCGGCGTCCGCGCGACGCTCGCGGCGAAGCTTTACGGCGAGGACCTCGACACGCTCGACCGGCTGAGCGCGGAGATCATGCGTGTAATCGGGCAGGTCCCCGGCGTGACGGATCTGTCCCTCGAGGCGAATGTCGGCAAGCCGCAGATCCAGATCGCGGTCGACCGCGAACGCCTCGCACGCTACGGGCTGAACGCCGACGATGTCCTCACGGTCGTCCGCACCGGCATCGGCAACGAGCCGGTCTCGACGCTGATCGACGGCGTGCGCCGCTTCGACATCACGGCCCGGATCGCCGATTCGTCGAAGGAGTCGGTCGAGGCGATTCGGGCCATTCCGCTGCTGACGGCGACCGGCGCGATCGTGCCGCTGTCCCGCGTCGCCGACGTGACGACGGCCGAGGGGTACTCGTTCATCCGCCGCGAGCAGCTGCAGCGCTATGCGGTCGTGCAGATGGACGTGCGCGGCCGCGACGTCGACGGCTTCGTGCGGGAAGCGAGCGCGCTGATCGAGCGGCAGATCGACCTGCCGCCCGGCTACTGGATCGAATGGGGCGGCGCCTTCGAGAATCAGCAGCGCGCGCTCGCGAGGCTCTCGCTGATCGTGCCGGCCACGGTCTTCTTCATCTTCGTGCTGCTCTACACGGCGTTCAACTCGCTGAAGTACGCGGCGCTGATCATCGCGAACATTCCGTTCGCAACGATCGGCGGGGTCGTCGCGCTATGGATTACGGGGCAATATCTCTCGGTGCCGTCGGCGATCGGTTTCATCGCGGTCTTCGGCGTCGCGATGTTGAACGGCATTGTGCTCATCTCCTTCATCAACGAGCTGAGACGCGCGGGCGCGTCGGTTCGTGAGGCCGTGCGGAAAGGCGCCGAGCTTCGGCTTCGTCCCGTGCTAATGACCGCGAGCGTCGCGATCCTCGGGCTGATCCCGATGCTCTTGTCTAGGGGCATCGGCGCCGAGACTCAGCGGCCGCTCGCAACGGTCGTCGTCGGCGGGCTCCTGACGTCCACCGCGTTGACGCTGCTGCTCCTGCCCGTCATCTACGAATGGGCGGAGTCGCGGAGAGCGCGCCGGCCGTGAGCACCGTTCGAGCGCGCCCGGGCTCGCCCCGTCACGCAATATCCGGTATACACATCGCCTTTGCGGGCGGGATCTGCCTGCTCCTTTTCCGATAGCCGAAACGAACACGGGAGACTTCGTCGTGCATCGAGTGCTCGCCCTGCTTCTTCTCGCGGTCGCGGCCGTGACCGCGAATGCGCAACCCGCCGAGTCCGGCGACCGAATCATCGTCTCCGGCGCGTCCGGCAACCTCGGCGAGCTGACCGTCCGCGCACTGCTCGAGCGCGGCGTGCCGGGGAGCCGGCTGATCCTCGTCAGCCGGACGCCCGAGGCGCTCGCCGAGATCGAATCCGGCCGCGCCGCCGTGCTTCGGAACGACGTCGAGATGAGCTACGTTACGCGCGCCGACTGCGCCGCCGCGGCGGCCGCCGTCCTGACGACGCCGGGGCACGAGAACAAGGTCTACGACATCACGGGTCCCGCGGTCATCGGGACACGGGAGATCGCCGAGGCCGCGGCCGCCGTCAGCGGCAAGCCGATCGAGATCGTCGACGGAGGCGCCGCCGGCGGCTTCGGGCTCCCGTCGCTCGGCTTCGTCTCGACCGACTTCGAGACGCTGACGGGACACCAGCCGACGAGCGTGCGGGAGCTCCTCGAGTCGACGCTCTGAACCGGCAGCGCCGCGGCTACTTCAGGTCCGCATTCGAGCGATACGCGGTACGGGCCTTCTCGACCAGCGGCGCCGGCATGACCGTTGCCCGGATCTTGAACGGAACGTGCTGCTCGACCTGCACCTTCGGCGAAGGCCGGTCCTCGCCCCAGACGAGCGTGACCTCGGTGCCCGGCTCGGCAAACTCGGCATCGATCGTGCCGAGCGACAGAATGCGCCGCACATTGGCGGAGTAGCCCGTCCACGTCGAGATACCGATGACCTTCCCGTTCGCCTCGATCCGGTCTGCATGGAAGGTGTCGTAGAGCGACATCGGCAGGTTGATGAACTTCGCGCCCGGCTCGTCATGGAACATCGAGCCGTAAGCGGCCGCGGTGTCGTCGCCGTTCCACACGAAGGTCACCTTTCTGCGGCGCTCGGCCCTGCCGTCCGCGGACATCCTCTCGAGCGCGTCGCGCCCGATGCAGTCGTGATCGAAGCCGATGATGCGGCCGTAGTCGAGCTCGTAAGGCGTGAAGTAGTAGTCCTCGATGTTCTCGGAGTAAAAGCTGCCCCCTAGCGGCGCCGTCGTCTCATAGGCGCTCCCGGTCAGCCACTCGCGATAGGGCTTCAGCTTCTCGCCCGAGTAGATCGCAGGCAGCGGGCGCGGCAGCCAGCCCGACTCGAGCGCGTTCGTGTGATACGCGCGGCCGCCGACCTGGACCATGCCGTGCTTGCGCCCGGCCTCGAGCAGCGCCGAGTGCACGGCGTCGTTGTCCTGCCACGGTCCCCAGATCTCGAAACCCGGCTCGCCGGCCATGCCGTGACGCAGCGCGCGGACCTGTTTCCCCGCTATCGCTAAACGGGTCATGTGGAAGAAGCGGACCTTCGGCGGTTCTTGCCCCGTCGCCTCGCGGATGACGTCCATCGCGCCGGGGCCCTGAATCTGGTAGCGATAAAGGACCGGGTCTCCCTTCCTGTAGAAGGAATTGTCGTCGCGCCATACCTCGACGTCGTAGCCGCCGGTGGCCGCGTGGTAGTGCAGCCAGTTGATCGACGGCGGGATGCCCACGGCGTGATACTCGTCGTCGTCGAGGTGGAACAGGATGTTGTCGCCGATCACGTAGCCGTCGTAGTTGACTGCGACGAACTGCTTCGCCATGTCGACCGGGAAGTTCCGGAAGCTGTTCACGCCGAGCGCAGCGATCAGCTCCAGCGCGTCGCGGCCCTTGATGTTCAGGTCCGCCATGTGGTGCGACTGGTCGTAGAGGACCGCGGTGCGGCGCCAGGCCAGCTGCTCGTCGCGCCAGTTCGTGAACTCCGGCACGACCCGCGGCACGATCGCGGGCGGAGTCGTCGAGTTCCACAAGAGCTTCACGGGGCTGCCGGCTTGCCGGATCGCTTCTTCCAGGTTCTTCGCCATGGTTGTCGGTATTGCGCTGATGTCTGGTGGGGAACGTAGGATACTACGTCCTGGCGCCGGGGGACGCGAATCGCGCGCGGCGATGCCGTATCATCGGCACGCGTCACTCCGTGAGGTCGTCCATGCGTCGCGCTCCAGCACATCGCTTCGTCACGGGCATCGCCGCGCTCTTCTTCGGCACTGCCGCATCTTTGGGCTCCGCACAGCACGCTTACGAGGCCGGGGACCCGGCGAGCATTTACGCGTCCGCCTGCGCGGAGTGCCACGGCGAGAACGGCGACCTGATCGAAGGGATCGATCTCGGCCGCGGCCGGTTTCGCCGCGCGCTCACCGACCATGAGCTCGCGGACATCATCATGAACGGCATCCCGAACACCGCGATGGGACCCGCGGATCTGGACGAGGACGAGGTCGAGGATCTCGTCCTGTTCCTGCGAGACAATGCGCGGCCGCGCGAAGAGCCGAGGCTTGCCGGCGACGTCGACCGCGGCAAAGCACTGTTCGAAGGCAAGGGCGAGTGCACGGACTGCCACCGCATCGACGGCAGCGGCGGGCGCGTTGGCCCCGATCTGAGCCGGATCGGCCGATTTCGCCGCGCCGGCGACATCATGGCGTCGCTGCTCGACCCGGCAAGCGAGGTGCAGCCGAACAACCGCTTCTACCGGGTCGTCACGAGCTCCGGCGAAGAGATCACCGGACGCCTGCTGAACCACGATACGTTCACCGTGCAGCTCCTCGATCGCGACGAGCGGCTGCGATCCTTTCAGAAGGCGGACCTCCGCGAGCAAGGCTTCGTCGACACGTTGATGCCGTCGTACCGGGAAAAGCTCACGGAGCAGGAGATCGCGGATCTCGTTGCGTATCTCGTCTCGCGTCGGGGGACCTGAGCCGCGAACGGCCAGCTCAACGTCCTGCGGCGGGCTTGTATCCCGCACGTGAAATCAGTGACTATGCGTAGGACCGAACGATGCTCTCGGCCGAAGCCTATAAGGAATAATCGATGAGGAAGTACCTCGCCGCCCTCCTCCCGGCGTCTGCGATATTCCTGCTTTCCGCTTCGGCTCATGCGGAGCTCTCGAACCGAGACGCGCGCGTGATCGTCGGCCACTACCACCTGAACGTCTCGAGCGTCGAAGAGCACAAAAGATTCTGGGTGGACACGCTCGGCGGCACTCCCGTCGAGCTCGGATCGTCGGGGCTCTCGGTCATCGAGTTTCCCGATATCTACCTCTTTCTTCACGAGCAGGCGCCGACGGGCCCGACGCGCGGCACGTCGTTCGATCACATCGGCTTCGCCGTGCCGGACGTTCCGGCGGCAGCCGCAAAGGCCGTCGAGAACGGCTACGAGCTCACCGTCGGCCGAGAGCCGGCGCCCGGCGAGACGGCGAGCCCGCCCACGGCGGGCAACTACGGCCGGTTTGCCTATCTGCTCGGCCCGGACGGCGTGAAGGTCGAGCTCGTCACGAACATGGATGCCGACGCTCCGCCGATCAAGCACCATCATGTGCATTTCGTGAACAAGCAGTTCGTCGAGGTGCAGCAGTGGTACATGAAGGCGTTCGACGCGACGCTGCGGCCCGGCCAGACCGACTACTTCATCGGCGCCGATCTCCCCGGCGTCGGGTACATGCTGAACTTCTTCTCGTGGCTGCCGGAGGAAGAGCTCGTGCCGACCCGGGGCCGCGCCGTCGACCACGTCGGCTTCGAGGTCAGGGACCTCGAGCGATTTTGCGAGGAGCTCGAGGCGAAAGGCATCGAGCTCGCGGAGCCGTACCACATCGACGACGCGCACGGCGGGATCGCCGTCGCAACGATCACCGATCCTTACGGCGTTTCGATCGAGCTCACGGAAGGCCTGAGGAGGGCCGACTGACGAAAAAGCCCGGAACCGCCTGCTTACGCTGTTCAATCAAGTGCTTTCTCGAGCCGCGGCGTCGGGCGCCGCCACGGCTTGAGCCTTCCGCCCGAGCACGGCATCATCGAGCATTCATCGACCGGCTTCGGCAAGCGTGCAGCGGAAGCACGCCCAAACGCGCGCCGCATCGGCGCTCCGAGCGAGCCTATGGCTAACAATCCGCACCCCGAGCGGCCCACGATCCACGCGATGCTGCACGACAACGCAGGGACGTTCGAGCTGCTCGTGCAGACCGTCAAGGACTACGCGATCATCATGCTCGATACGGAAGGCCGCGTGGCGAGCTGGAACGCCGGCGCCGAGCGCATCAAGGGCTACAAGGCGTCGGAGATCATCGGTCGCTCGTTCACCGCGTTCTATCCGAAGGAGGCACTGGCAGTCGGCTTCCCGCAGCGCGAGCTCGAAGCGGCTGCGCGAGTCGGCCGCTTCGAGGACGAGAACTGGCGAGTCCGCAAGGACGGTTCCCGGTTCTGGGCCAATGTCGTGATCACCGCGCTCCACGACGAGAACGGCGACCTCATCGGTTTCGCGAAAGTCACCCGCGACTTGAGCGAGCGAGTCGAAGCCGAGCACCAGGCGCGCCGGCTCGCGGCCGAGAAAGCGGAATACGCGGAAGCGGTGCGGCGAAGCGCGGAGCTCAAGGAGCTGAACGAGGATCTCCAGATGCAGGCCGCCGAGCTCGAGGCTCAGGCAGCCGAGCTCGAGGAGCAGAAGGAGGAAACGTTGGCGCTCGCAGAGGCGCTTCAAGCGGCAAACGACGAGCTCCAGCGAGCGGTCGACCAGGCTGAGGCCGCGCGGGTGGACGCGGAGCGGGCCGCCGCCGAAACGGCCGAGGCCTACCGTGAGCTCGATCAGTTCGCGTACGTCGCATCGCATGACCTGAAGGCGCCGCTTCGCGGCATTGCGAACCTCGCTCAATGGATACAGGACGATCTTGGGGAGAATCTTCCGGCGAAGTCCGCTGAACACCTCGCGCTGCTGCAGGGCCGGGTCCGTCGGATGGAAGCCCTGATCGAGGGCATCCTCGCCTACTCGCGCGCGGGCCGAGCGCTCGGTAAGCCGGAGCGCATCGACACGGCCGCGCTCGTCGGCGAGATCGTCGAGCTGCTCTCGCCGCCGCCGGGCGTGAGGATCAGCGTCGCGAAAGATATGCCCGTGCTCGATTCGGACCGGGTTCCTCTGCAGCAGGTGTTCCTGAATCTGATCGCCAACGGCGTCAAATATGCGGGTGCAGACCGGGACGAGGCGCTTGTCTCCGTCGACTGGCGCGATCTCGACGATGCGTTCGAGTTCGCAGTGCAGGACGATGGTCCCGGCATCGCGCCGGAGTTCCACGAACGGATATGGGGAATCTTTCAGACGCTCGCCGCGCGGGATAAGGTCGAGGGCACCGGAATCGGCCTCTCCGTCGTCAAGAAGATCATCGAGGCGCGCGGAGGCCGGGTGTCGCTCGAGTCGGCGCCCGGCGGCGGCGCGACCTTCAGATTCACATGGCCGAAGCAGCTCAGAAAGCGGGCCGAATGAGCCAGCAGCTCAACATCCTGCTCGTCGAGGACGACGAGGTGGACGTGATGAACGTGAAGCGGGCGTTCACGAAGCATAACATCACGAACCCGCTCTTCGTCGCGGGCGACGGTATCGAAGCCCTCGAGATGCTGCGCTCGAACGACGTTCCGCAAGGGCGGCGGATAGTGCTCCTCGATCTGAATATGCCGCGGATGAACGGCATCGAGTTCCTGCGCGAGGTTCGTAACGACCCGAAGCTCGCGGCGACCCCGATCGTCGTGCTGACGACGTCGAACGACGACCGAGACAAGGTCGATGCGTACAAACTGAACGTCGCGGGCTACCTATTGAAACCGGTAACCTTCACGAGCTTCTGCGACCTGATGGTCGCGCTGAACAAGTACTGGTCGCTGGTCGAGCTGCCTTGATCTAGCATGAGCGGAAACGCGACGCTGCCTACGCAACCGAATGCTCCGCTGCGCGTGCTGATCGTCGACGATGACGCGCTCGACCGGCTTGCCGTTCGTCGTTATCTGCACCAATCCGGCGTTGTCGCCACGGCCGACGAAGCCGAGGGCGCGTTGGACACGCTCGACAAGGTACGCTCGTGCACGTACGACTGCATTCTCCTCGATTACTATCTGCCCGGCGTCGACAGCTTTGCCCTTCTTGCCGAGATAAGGGCTGCCGCTCCGAGTACGCCTGTCGTCACCTTCACGGGCCGCGGCGACGAGGACATTGCCGTCGAGCTGATGAAGGCAGGCGTCGCGGATTATCTGCCCAAAGCTTCGTTGACGCCCGAGCGCATTGCGTCTGGCATCCGCTACGCGCTTTCGGTTACGGCCACGGAAAGCGCGAAGCGCCGTGCCGAGCGCCTGCTGCAGCTGTTGAACGAATCCGCTCAGCACGTGTTGACGGCCCCCGATCCCGACGAGCTCGTACGCGGATTGTTCGAAAGAATCAGAGAGCCGCTCGGTGTCGACGCATACCTGAACTATGTCGTCGCCGACGCCGGAGATGCCCTGCGCCTTGCGGCAAGCGCGGGTATCCCCGAGCACCGGGCCCCGCAGCATCTTGACATCGGGGCCGGCCGGACGACGGCTGCTTCGGGGGCCGCGCGGCGAAACGTGCTCCACGCAACGTCGATCCTCGAGTCGGATGCGCCATTGATGCAAAGCCTGAAGGCGCTCGGCTTCAAGGCATGCTCGTGCCATCCGCTGCTGGCCGAGTACGAGCTGCTCGGAACGTTGTGCTTCGCGTCCCGCTCGAAGGACCGGTTCACGGATGACGAGATCGACTTCTTGAGGAGCGTGAGCCACTACGCGACCGCGGCCTACGAGCGGCTCCGACGGATCGGCCAGCTCCGGGAGATGGACCGCCGCAAGGACGAATTCCTCGCCACGCTGGCGCACGAGCTGCGCAATCCGCTCGCGCCGCTGACCAATATGCTCGAGCTGATCAAGCGATCGGATGGCGATCCGGCGATGATCGAGCAGGCCGAGGTGACGATGTCCCGGCAGCTGCAGCAGCTCGAGCAGATCGTCGGAGATCTGCTGGATGTCAACCGGATCACGCAGGGCAAGCTGCAGCTGCGGATGTGCCGCGTCGAGCTCGCGCCGCTTCTACACCAGGCGACCGAGCCGGCGAGGCCTCTTGCGGAACGAGCGCGCCAGAAGCTCACGATAGCGGCCCCGTCGGAGCCGATATGGGTTCGGGGGGATCCGGTTCGGCTCGTGCAGGTTTTCGGCAACCTCCTGACCAACGCCTGCAAGTACACGGACGACGGCGGGAACATTCAGATCATCGCAGAGCGAGCCGACGAGGAGGTCGTCGTCACGGTCAAGGACGACGGGATCGGCATCCCGCCCGACCAGCTGCAGGCGGTCTTCGAGATGTTTTCCCAGGTGAGAGCCGGGCGTGAGCGAGCGGAGGGCGGGCTCGGGATCGGCCTCACTCTGGTCAAGCGACTCGTCGAGATCCACGGCGGCTCGATCGAGGCGCGCAGCGAGGGACTCGGCCGCGGCAGCGAGTTCGTCGTTCGGCTGCCGGTGCTCGACGCGCCGCGCGCGGAGCAGCCCGCTGTGACGACGGCGAGCGAGGCCCCCGTTCGACGCAAAGTCCTCATCGTCGACGACAACCGGGACTCCGCAATGTCGCTCGCACTGCTGCTCGACCAGCTCGGGCACGAGACGCGTCAAGCGTACGACGGGCTCGACGCGACCCGTGCCGCCGACGAATTCCGTCCCGACGTCATGCTGCTCGACGTCGGGCTACTCCGGCTGAACGGCTATGACGTTTGTCGACGGATTCGCGAGCAGCCGTGGGGCGGCGACGTGATGATCGTCGCGTTGACGGGCTGGGGACAGGATGAGGACCGGCGCAAGTCCCGCGAGGCGGGCTTCGACCGCCACTTCGTGAAGCCGATCGGCTACGCGGATCTGATGCAGGTGCTGGCCGATCGCCCCGAAGGCGGCAGTTGAGGCCGGTCGGTCTCGATCAAGCCGCCTGGTGCGCCGCGCGGGCTTCGCGCGGCCCGCGCAGCAGCACGTGCAAAGCGACCATCACGAGCGTCGACGCGACGGCCGGCAGCGCGAACACGACGAACACTTGCTGCGTGGACCAATTGAGATCCAGCAGCCAGCCGCCGATCAGCGGGCCGAAGATCGCGCCGAAGCGTCCCGCCGCGAGCCCCCAGCCGATCCCCGTCGCGCGCATCGACGTCGGATAGTACGTCGCCGCGAGCGCGTTCAGGCCCGGCTGCCCGCCGATCACGCACCAGCCCGCGACGAAGACGACGAAGGTCAGAAGAGGCGCGAACGCGAGCACCGTCGTGCTGCCGATCAGCGCGATCGACGCCGCCGCGATCGCAAACGTCATGGTCAGCATCGGCGTGAATCCCTTCTTCGAGATCAGCCACGCGAGGCCGAATGTTCCAACCGTGCCGCCGAACTGCAGCACGCCGCCGATCAGCGCGGACGATGACGAAGCGAAGCCGCTGCGCGTGAGGATCGTCGGCAGGAGGCCGGCGAGGAAGTATAGATTCAGGAGGTTCGCGAAGTTGACGGCCCAGTAGAGCAGCGTCACCGCCGCACGTCCGTTGCGCAGCAGATCGACGACCGGCACGCCGCCGCGGCTCTCCTCCGGCACGACGTACTCGGTCGCAGCCCCGGCCCGCACGCCGGGCTCGACCCGCTTCAGCCAGCGCGCGGCCTCGGCGAGCCGCCCGCGCACGACGAGGAACTGCAAGGATTCCGGCAGATAGAAAACCATCAGCATGCCGACGACGAGCGGAATCGCGCCGCCGAAATAGAACACGGAGCGCCAGCCGAACAGCGGCATCAGCCAGGCCGCCACCACGCCGCCGAGCGCCGCGCCGGCCGTGAACCCGACGGTAATCGTCATGATCAACGTCACGCGGCGGTGCTTCGGGCTGTACTCGCCGATCAGCGCGGTCGCGTTCGGAATGATCGAGCCCATGCCGATCCCGCCCACGAAGCGAAGCAAGAGCAGCTCGTTCGCGCTGCTTGCGCGTGCCGTAAGAATCGCCATCACCGCGTAGAAGAGCGTGCCGAAGATCAGCACGGGCCGCCGGCCGAAGCGATCCGCAAGCACCGTGAACAGCAGCGCGCCGATCAGCAGACCGAAATTGGCGGCGGCGAGAATCCTGCCGAGCTCGCTGCCGG
>Ga0079224_100005542_pt1 | contig 16603 bp, 15 predicted proteins | sample Stecom2015_FD_80414 | JGI IMG/M metagenome (GOLD analysis project Ga0079224, IMG submission 80414) | Agricultural soil microbial communities from Utah to study Nitrogen management - Steer compost 2015 | ecosystem: Environmental > Terrestrial > Soil > Agricultural land | place: USA: Utah... | reverse complement strand
TTATGGGGTTAAGGTACCAAACCGATCCAACTTCAGGTCGGGAACCAGTCGGGGTGCCGGGACTTGAACCCGGGACCTCTGCGTCCCAAACGCAGCGCGCTAGCCAACTGCGCCACACCCCGTTTGCTGGCTGCAAGTATACCATTCACCCGCGCGCTGACAAGGCGCAGTTACAGCGCACAGACAAGAAAGAACCGTTTGTGGAGAGGGGGGGACACCACAAACGGCTCTCAGATGGCCTAACATCAACATCGGCGACGCGCATCTCCGTGACGTGCTAGGCCAAGCGTCTCTTTCTACCGACAAGTCACATCACATTCCAGTACATGAGCCATTGCATTCGATTATCCGAGACGCTATGACCACAATACTAGTCCAGGTTGCTTAGTGCGGCGTGAAGGAAATATGAGAACCAGATTAATGTCCGCGCCGCCGCCTATTTCCGCCTGCGCGGGGGCTTGCGCTCGCTGAATAACCGCAGCATCTCTTCGACTTCATCAGGTGGAACAACTGGATTCGGGTTTTCGTCATCAGGCATATCCGACACCCCTGCAGCCGCCATCCATGATGCAAATATGGCTGAGTCGATGACCTTCACCCCGCGTGACCGCGCCACCTCAGCCACCGCCTGATCGTTCGTCACCACCTGCCAGTAACCTGGGTCGCGCTTGCTGCGGATGCGCTCCTTTATAATGCGGTCGGCGTCGGTCTTGCTGTGCGCAAACAGCACTTCAACGTTCGCGTTGGAAAGGTTGCGGTTGATCCCGCCCGGCAGCCCCTGGTCAAATACGACCGTACACTTCTTGCCGCGCCGCATCATGTACTGCTTCAGCCGCATGACCAGTTTGGCTTCATCATCCGGATCGGATAGCGAGATGTCCGGGATGCGCGCGATCAAGTTGTGCCCATCGATCAAAAAAGCCATCGGGTACGCTCCGTCTTCCCCTCAGCCGAACAGCGCCAGCAGCCGGTCGGGAAAATCGGTGCACAGCCCGTCGATGCCCGCGTCCATCAGTTCTCGCGCCCGCGCCACATCATTGACCGTCCACGCGGTGACCTGCTGCCCTCGCGCCTGCATGTGCTGGATGTTCTGCGGCGTTAGCAATTGGTGCGGCGCGTCGACCGTCTTCCACGTCACTTCGTCGTCAGCGGGCAAGCGATCATCCCACAGGGCCGAGAGCGAAATCTCCGGCGCGATGGCGTATAGCTCGTGCAGCACGTCGTGATAGAACGAGCGGAACTGCGTGCGCTCCACCAGCCCCAGCTCGCGGACAAGGCCAACGCACTCCTGCGCCATGCCGGGGAAGCGCCAGGGGTCTTTCAGCTCGATGAACAGCAGCAGGCGCGTCGTCTTCAGATATTCCAACGTTTCGAGCAAAGTCGGCACGCGCGTCCCGGCGAAGCGCGCATCGAAGTGCGCGCCCGCATCGAGCGCCTGCACCTGGGCGATCGTCATCTCCCACAGCGTGCCAGAGCCGGATGTCGTGCGATCCACGTCGTCATCGTGAAAGACGACGAGCGCGCCATCTGTGGTGCGCTGCACGTCGAACTCCACGCCGTCAATGCCCAGCTCGGCGGCGATCTCGAAGGCGGGCAGCGTGTTTTCGGGCGCCAGACCGCGCGCCCCGGTGCCCCACGATTTGCGGGCGGCGATCCGAGGCGAGCGAGCGCGGAATCGGTAGCAGCGTATCCCAGGGCGGGCGCTGCTCCAGCGGTCGGATTGGCGAAGTTGGAACGCTCATCAGTCGCTTATATCCCTTCATCCCCAGAGCAAACAGCGCGGGCTGCAGCCGGTCACGCGCTGCGCGTATTATACCCCCGACGCGGTTCATGGCGCTGGCGCCTCGGGTAGGGCACGGTGCAGCGTGATGACCGCGATCTCCGGGCGGCAGTTGAACCGGATCACGAAGCGCCCGGTCCCCGCGCCGGTGGTGACATACAACGCCAGAGGGCCAACCTGGTACGGCCCCGCCGAATACAAGTGCCCGAAGGTCGGCAGCAACAGCGCGCCAATCCCCGGCAAGCGGACCTGACCGCCATGGGTGTGCCCGGAGAGCATCAGCGTCACGCGTGGATCCGCCGCCACGATGCGCGCGTAATCGGGTTCGTGCGCCAGCAAAACGACCGGCGCCTCCGGTGCACCCGCCAGCGCCGCGCCGAGAGCGGGCTGCCCGCGCAGCACGTCGTCCACGCCTGCGATCACCAGCGATTGCTCGCCGCGCCACACCACATGATGCGCGTTGACCAGCACGCGCGTCTGGCCGCGCTCAATCGCCGCACGGACCCGGTGCGGGCCGAGCACATAATCGTGGTTGCCGAGGCACGCCCACACGCCATCCGGCGCGCAGAGATCGTTCAACGGCTGGCAACAGGTGCAGGGATCGACCGCCTGCCCGGTGAAGAAATCTCCCGTGATAGCGATCAGGTCGGGCTGCTGGTCCCGGATCGTCGCGACCAATTCGGGCAGGCGATCGTCGTTCGTGGCGACGCCCAGATGCAGGTCCGCCACATGCACCAGGCGGTAACCGTCAAAGGCGGGCGGCAGACCCGGAACGGCAAGCTGCAGCCGGGTCACGCGCAGCCAGCGCGGCTCAACACGCGTGGCGTAGACGCCCAGCGCAGTCGCCGCGCCCAAAAGCGTGAGTCGTCGTTTGGTCACTCGGGTTTGCATCCTTTTCGTGTGGTGTTGCGTGCGACGCGGCCCGCTGCACACAATTCATGTTTTTAACACAAATTCTTATGCAGTCCTCATAGACAGCGCCCTGTTCTATGTTACAATAGCTCCGCAAACCGGATATATGTTCTACCGTCACCGCAATGGCATATCTCGAAGGAACCCTCATTGCTGGGTAGCAAGCCTGCCCAGCCCCTTAGCGCCGCTCGCCTCGCGCTGATGGGGAAACCCCTGCCGAGGCACCGCGCCACATCCAGACCGCTGGTTTTTACCAGATATTGATGCAAAAAACTGGCTATCGGGCTGATGTTTCCTCTACAATTGAGGTGAACTGCACGATCAGCAAGCGAACGAAGTGAGATACGCACTCGGGGTTGGTAGCCTGGAACAAAGCACGCAATACCCTGCTCTTGAGTCAGAAGCAGCAAGCTTGCGCCCCAGGAGAGGGATGAGGAGGACCGCACGTGTCGAATAAAATGGAGCGTTTCACCCAACGCGCCCGACGCGTCCTGAGCTTGGCCCAAGAAGAGGCCGAGCGGATGCAGCATAGCTATATCGGCACCGAGCACTTGCTGCTCGGGCTGATGCGCGAAGATGGCGGCGTTGCGGGCCGTGTCCTGCGGGACCTGGGCCTCGAGCCGAACCGCGTCGAGCAGTTGATAGAGAAGCTGACCAGTTCGCAAAAGCGCACTGGCGTCAGCCGCATGGACCTCGCGCCTGCGACGAAGAAGGTCTTGGAGTTGGCGGTTGACGAGGCGCGCCGTATGGGCCACCACTATATCGGCACCGAGCACCTGCTGCTCGGCCTGGTGCGCCACACCGAAGGCGTCGCGATGGATGTGTTCCGGGAGATGAAGATCAGCCCGGACGAGATCCGCCGCCAGACAAAGCGCGTGCTGCAAGAAAGCCCGCTGCAAAGCACGCGGCGCTCGATTGACAGCCCGCAAGAACGGCCCAACCGTCCAAACGTGAAAACACCGCTGGTCGACCAACTGGCGACTGACCTCACCGCGCTGGCCGAAGAAGGCAAGCTGGATCCGGTGATCGGGCGCCAGATGGAGATCGAGCGCGTCATCCAGATTCTCAGCCGCCGCCAGAAGAACAACCCCGCGCTGATCGGGGAGCCGGGTGTCGGCAAGACCGCGATCGTTGAAGGGCTGGCGCAGCGCATCGTCAACCGTGACGCGCCAGCGCCACTGCTCGGCAAGCGCGTCTTGCAGCTTGACGTGGGCTCGCTCGTCGCCGGGACGATGTATCGCGGCCAGTTTGAAGAGCGCCTCAAGCGCGTGATCGAGGAGCTAAAGCAGGCTGACAGCATCCTCTTCATCGACGAGGTGCACATGCTGGTCGGCGCTGGTTCGGCGGGCAGCAGCGTAGACGCGGCGAACATCCTTAAGCCCGCGCTGGCACGCGGCGAGCTACAGTGCATCGGCGCGACAACGCTCGATGAATATCGCCGCAACATCGAGAACGATGCCGCGCTGGAGCGCCGGTTCCAGAAGGTGATGGTCGAAGAGCCGACCATCGAGGAAACCATCGAAATCCTGCACGGCATTCGCAAGCCGTATGAAGAGCATCACGACCTTGAGATCACCGACGAGGCGATCGAGGCCGCGGCGACTCTCTCGGCGCGCTATGTGCCGGATCGCTTCCTGCCAGACAAGGCTATCGACCTGATCGACGAGGGATCGAGCCGCGTGCGGATGTACAAGTCGCCCGAGGCGTCGCGCGTCAAGCAGCTCGAAGCTGATCTGGCGACCGCTCGTGATGACCTGGAAGTCATGCGTGACTCGATGACCGACGAGGAGCGCGACAGCGCCGAGCACCAGATCACCGATCTGGAAAGCGAGCTGGATACGTTCCGCGGCCACTGGAACCCGGAGACCAACCGCGCCCGCCTCACTGCGGAAGATGTCGCGGAGGTCGTCGGTATGTGGACGGGAATCCCGGTCACGTCAATCGCGGAAGAGGAATCCGAGCGCCTGCTGCGCATGGAAGACGAGCTACACAAGCGGATCGTCGGCCAGCATGAGGCCATCGAGGCGATCAGCAAGGCCGTGCGCCGCGCTCGCGCCGGGTTGAAGGACCCGCGCCGCCCGATTGGCTCGTTTATCTTCCTTGGCCCGACCGGCGTCGGCAAGACCGAGCTCACCAAGGCGCTCGCGGAGTTCATGTTCGGCAGCGAAGACGCCTTGATCCAGCTCGACATGAGCGAGTTCATGGAGCGGCATACCGTCGCGCGCCTGACCGGCGCCCCGCCCGGCTACGTCGGGTACGAGGACGCGGGCCAGCTCACCGAAGCGCTGCGCCGCCGCCCGTACAGCATCGTCGTCTTTGACGAGATCGAGAAGGCGCACCCCGAGACCTTCAATATGCTCCTGCAGATCATGGAAGAGGGGCATCTCTCGGACGCACGCGGTCGCCGGGTGGACTTCCGCAACGCCGTGATCATCATGACGAGCAACGTCGGCGCAGAAACCATCAAGAAGGGGACGGCGCTCGGCTTCGACGTACCGACTTTCGACAGCGGTCGCTCACGCGAGGAAGAGTACGAGGACATGCGTCGTACGGTCATGGACAAGCTGCGCCGCGCGTTCCGTCCGGAGTTCCTCAACCGTGTGGACGGGACAATCGTCTTCCGCGCGCTGACGCCCGACGAGATCGGCGATATCGTGGACCTCGAGCTGCGTAAGGTCAACGACCGGCTGGCGGAGCGCGCCATGAGCGTGCGCGTGACAGAGGAAGCCAAGAAGTACCTGGCTGAGAAGGGCTTCGACCCCGACTACGGGGCGCGCCCGCTGCGCCGCCTGATCACCAGCATGGTCGAAGACCGGCTGTCGGACGTGATCCTGGCGGGGCAGGTCAAGCTCGGAAGCACAGTCGAGATCGACTATGACTCTGAGGCGGACGAGCTCACCTTCAAAGAATTCGAGCCGGAAGCGCCGCTCAGCGAACCGGCCTGATCCCACCTGATGACTGTTCAGCGGCTGCCGATTATCTCGGCAGCCGCTTTTTTGTTAGGCGCTCATATCAATTTTTCCTGAAATTTCTGCAATTCAGGCGGAAATTCTGTTAAGATTTAGTTAATCAGGGGAGTCACTGGCAGGGGGATTGGCGGAGCCGGGCATGACCTACTCGGTACTCATCATTGACGACGATCAGCAAGTTCGCACGATGTATCGCCTGATCCTGGAGCGACAGGGCTACGCTGTAGACGAAGCATCCAACGGCGCAGAGGTGCTCCGCCTGCTGGTGAACCAGACGCCAGACGTGATCCTGCTCGACATCCTCATGCCAATGCTGGGCGGCGAGGCGGTGCTCCAACGCATCCGACAAATGCCCTCGCTGCACAACACGCGAGTAATCGTCCTGACCGCTTACCCCCGCTTTCAGCGCACGACCAATTTCGACCACGTGGATAGCTTTCTGATCAAGCCGATCATGCCCCGAGACCTGCTCGAAGCGATCGCAGAAGCGCTCGAGAACAACGACGCAGCGCCAGACGACGAATAACCACCCACCGCGCCGAAAGCAAGCCCGCCATCACTGGCCCGCCCCCGGCACGCGCGTTACAATCTTCCGCCATATTCAGCGCGCTGTACCGCACGTCGTCTGAAAGGGTACGACCGATGTTTGACAATCTCGATGCGCGGCTGATTCGGTGGCTGGACACCGGCGGCACGTCGCTCGAAGTGGTGATCGCTGAGGAAGCGCATAACCGCCTGGACTATTACCCGGCTATCCAGAGCGCCCTGCAAACCCGCCCGGTGGACCTGCGCGGATTGGCGACCAGAGCCAGCAAGTGCTGGGTGCTTGACCGCTGGAAGCAGATGCGCTTCACCGCGTTCGTCCAGAAGGGCGACTTCGCGCGCGAAGTGATCGCCTGGCTGCTGGACGACCTGCCAGAGCATCCGGCAGACGCGGCGCACCACATCGACGAGTTCATCGAGCATGCGGTCTCCGCCGGGTTTCATCATCCAGACGGCAAGCCGGACCGACCCGGCGCCCTGACGCTCGCCAGCCTGCTATTGACGGCAGCCTATCCGGCGCAGTTCGTGGACTATCCCTCGACGAAGAAATGGAAGCAGTTCCTGACACGTTTCGGCTGCGAGATGCCGGACCTGGACAGCTATGGTGCGCGCCTGGTATGGGTCAGCGACTTCGCCGCAACCTGGGCCAAGCAGCCACTGTTCCGCCTGCTCGCGACGCTGCACGAACCGCTGTGGGTGATCAGCGGTCTGTGCTGGGCCAGCGACCGGTACCGATCATCTGACTGACGAGGATTTGCAAACGACTACTCGCTTCCGCGCGGTTACCGCCGCGCTGATCTCACTGGCTCTCTTGTTCACCGCGTGCGGAGAGAACGAGCCGCCCGAGCAGGGCATCGCCTCGCCCACCGCGATTAGCGCCGCGCCATCCAGCACGCCGCGCGCGGTGATCGCGGTCGAGCGCGCGCAGGTCTTCGCGCAGCCCGATCGCAACGCTGATCCGCTGACCTTCCTTTTCGAGCGCGAGCAGGTTCCCTTGCGCGGCCAGAGCGCGGACGGAACGTTCTGGGCGGTGACGGTAGACGGGCAGGAGGGGTGGATCCTCGCCGCGCAGGCCGAACTCAGCGGCGAACCCGCGCAGCTTGAGGTGATCGATCCGGCAGCGGGCTCCACCAGCGCAACGCCATCACCGGAGCCAACCTCTACCGCTGCCACCGCCGCGCCCGTTACGACGCCCACTGAGCCGGTCACGCCGCGCCCCTCGCGCACGCCTACCGAGCCAGCGCCGACCTCGACCGCGCGCCCCACCAGCGCCGCGATCGTACCGGACGACGCCGCGACGCCGACCGAAGCCCGCATCTTCCCCGGCACGCCGCCGCCGCTGTCGCTCGACCTGCCCGCCGGGTGGGAAGCCGCGCATATCCTGCTGCCGTTCCGCACGCCGGTCTCGGTCAGCGAAGTGCCGCTCTCGCTCTACGAGGGACCGCTATCCAGTGGCGCGACCGGTCACCTCTACCTGTTCTGGGGGTTCCCGAACGTGACCGGGCCAAGCGGCGAGATCGACCTGTGGACGGACGCGCTACAGATCCTGCGTGGCTCACTGGTGGATCAATCGTGCAATCTGGGGATCGACCTGGATCCGAAGACGTACCAAGTCGGCGCGCATGAAGCGGTTGGCTCGCTGTTTTCAGCAGTCGAGTGCGAGGGCGAGCCGGACACTGCCGGATTCTTCGCCGCGCTACAAGTCGAGGGCGGGAACTACGCGTTCTTCTTCGCGGTAGAGCCGCCGGGCGCATTTGCTGACCAGTTCCCTGCGCTGCGCGCCGCGCTCGAAAGCGTGCGCTTTACGCCCGGCGGTGGCGCGCCGTAAGCGCGCTTGGCACAGGCGCCCGCGGTCGCTATACTGAACGGGCGGCAGCGCCAGCGATCAGTGTCACAGGCGCCCGCCGCAAGCCGACGACTTTCATCACGCGCAGAGGACGCGATTTGGGCCGCAATCTAGACCATCTGCTGGTGCTCGACCTGGAATCAACCTGCTGGGAGGGATCGCCCCCAGACGATCAGGAACCGGAGATTATCGAGATCGGCGTCTGCGTGCTGGATGCGCGCAATGGCGAGCGCATCGCGCGCGAGAGCATCCTTGTGCAGCCAGAGCGGTCCGACGTCAGCCCGTTTTGCGCGCAGTTGACCACGCTCACGCCAGACACCCTGGCGCGTGGCGCGACGTTTGCGCGGGCGTGTGCCATCCTGCGCCGCAAATACAGCGCGCCGCGCCGCGTATGGGCCAGCTATGGGGACGACGACCGCCGCATGTTCGAGCGGCAGTGTCAGGCGCGCGGCATGCCCTACCCGCTCAGCGGCAGCCACATCAACATCAAGAGCCTGTTCGCGCTGGTGCATGGGTTAGAGCATGAGATCGGGTTGCTGCCGGCGCTGGAGATGTTCGGCGTGCCGGTCGAAGGGACGCACCACCGGGGCGTGGACGACGCGTGGAATGCGGCAGGTCTGCTGGCAAGCCTGCTGATGCGCTGGCGAATGGCGCTGCTCGACGAGCGCACGCCGCTAATGGAAGACCTGTGATCGGATGCAATTGCCGCATGACTGGACGCTGTTGACCTGATGAAGATGGAACGCGCACGACGCCGTTGGTTCCCCGCGCTGCTGGGGCTGATTCTCGCCGGGCTAGTGGTCGCGCTGCCACTGAGCGCGCGACCCGCTGCCGCGCAAACCGAGCCGCGTGCGGGTGGGGCGCTGGTGTCGCTCAACGGGCAGTGGATCCGCCAGGGGCACGCCGGGTTCGTCACGGTGCGCGGCGAGAATATCGCGGACGTGCGCGCGGTGTTCCAGGGGCGGCTCTACCACTTCTACCCCGAAGGCAACCGCTACGTCGGGCTGATCTCGGTGGATGTGGCGACGGACGTCGGCGACGAGCCGCTGCAGGTCATCGTGCGCTACGCCGATGGCACTGCCGAGCAGGTATCCTCGGTCGTGCCGGTGAACTGGGGCAACTACGCACGCGGGAGCGTGATGCTGCCTGCCGCGCTGTTCCCATTGCTCGATCCAGAGGTCAACCAGGCCGAAGACGCGCGCATGGAGAACATTATCAGCCGCTTCTCGCCAGAGCGGTATTGGGTGGGCGGCTTTGTCCAGCCGAACCCCGGCGAGATCGTCGGCTATTTCGGCGCGACGCGGCTTTACAATGAGAGTTACTGGTACACGCACACCGGGCTGGACACGTCCATGCCGGAAGGCACGCCCATTACCGCCGCCGCTAACGGGCGGGTGATTCTCGCTGAAACGCTGCCGATCCGGGGCAGCTACGTTCTGATCGATCACGGCTGGGGCGTCTATTCCGGCTATGCGCACCTGACGCAACGTCTGGTCGTGCCGGGGCAGTGGGTCCAACAGGGCGACGTGCTCGGCCTGAGCGGCAACACCGGGCGCAGCACCGGCCCGCACCTGCACTGGGAAGTCGCGGTCGGTGGCGTGTGGGTGGAGCCGCAAGCGTTTCTAGAGCTGGGGCTGACGCTCGACTAGCGCCACAGCACCCCCATCGCTGACCGCGCCAGAGCGACCCCAAACTGGTATTTACGAATTTTCGGGTTGTTTCACAGCCCTGTCACCCATACAATAGGTGAAATCTAGACGCGCGGCGCGTGCGGTTTTGACGCCGGACGAGCTTCGAGGGGGTTGGAAACCATGCACCACCTGCACGGGCTGTTGGTTGGCTCCCCCTTGCCGACCCAGCAGCTTGCCGGTGAGAGGTTGAACAAGGTGCGCGCCCTGGCGGCTTTTTCTCCGGACGCGCTGTCCTCGATTGCATATGCAAACCAGGAGATTTACCTGGGGCTGGTCGTAGCCGGAGCAGCCGGGCTGGTGTTCTCGTGGCGCATCGGGCTGGCAATCGCGCTTCTGCTGGTGATCGTCGCGTTCTCGTACCTGCAAACGATCCGCGAGTATCCATCCGGCGGCGGCTCGTATGTCGTCGCGAGAGAGAATCTCGGCGTTCAAGCGGGGCTGGTAGCCGCCTCCGCGCTGCTGATCGACTACACGCTGACCGCTGCGGTCAGCCTGACGGCAGGGGTCGCGTCGCTGGCGTCGGCGTTTCCAGCGCTATGGAGCTATCGCACGGGGCTGGCGCTTGGCTTTCTGGTGCTTATCACCCTGGCGAACCTGCGCGGGCTGCGCGAATCTGGCACTCTGATGGCTCTGCCGGTCTATTTCTTTCTGTTCAGCTATCTAATCATGCTCGTTGTCGGCCTCGTCCGGGCGCTCGGCAATGACCCGCGCCCCTTCACTGAGACGGCTCCCCCGGCGGTCGAACACGTCACGGCCTTTCTGATCCTGCATACATTCGCGTCAGGCTGCACCGCGCTGACCGGGGTTGAGGCGATCAGCAACGGCATCCCGGTGTTCAGAGCGCCAGAGACGCGCAACGCCCGGCAGACGCTGGCCGTCATGACCGTGCTGATGGCGATCCTGTTCGTCGGCTCCATCGGGCTGACGCAGTATTTCGGCATCACCGCGCGCAGCGACGAGACGATCCTCTCCGCGCTGGCCCGCTATGTTTTCAATGACACCGCCTTTTACTACATCGTCCAGGTGGCGATGCTGGCGATCCTGGTCGTGGCGGCGAACACCAGCTTCGCGGGCTTTCCACGGCTGGCATCGATCCTCGCGCAAGACGGCTACTTGCCGCGCCAGCTTTCGTTCCTGGGCGACCGGCTGGTGTTCTCAAATGGGATGCTGCTCTTGGCAGGGCTGACAGGTGTGTTGATCGCCGGGTTCGGCGGGGACACTCACGCGCTGATCCCTTTATTCGCGGTCGGGGTGTTCATCGCCTTCACGCTGTCACAGGCGGGGATGGTCATTCACTGGCTGCGGTTGCGCGGCCCTGGGTGGGCGCTCAAGGCGTTTGTCAATGGCATCGGCGCGGTCGCGACTACTGTGACGCTTGTGGTGGTGACGTTCAGCAAGTTCCTCGAAGGCGCGTGGATGGTGCTGCTCCTCATCCCCGTGATCGTCTGGATGTTCCGCACCGTCAACGCGCACTATCGCGAAGTAGCGCTGGAACTCTCGCTGCGCGATGCCACACCGGACGCAACGCCACCGCTTACACCCCGCATCGTATTGCCGGTGTCTGGCATGCATCGCGGGGTTTATCAGGCGCTGCGCTATGCGCGCTCAATCTCGAATGACGTGACCGCGGTGTATGTCGAGATCACGCCCGGCGCTGCCGACCGGCTGCGCGAGCAGTGGAAGACGTGGGGCCAGGGCGTGCCGTTGGTCGTCGTCCCATCGCCATATCGTTCGATCGTCGGCCCGCTGCTAGAATATCTTGACCGCGTCGATCGCGAGCACGACGATGGCCAGCTTGCGAGCATCATCCTGCCTGAATTCGTTCCGGCGCGCTGGTGGCAGAATCTGTTGCACAACCAGACGGCGTGGCTGCTCAAGCTCGCCCTGTTGTATCGGCGGCGGCGTTTTGGTACAGTGCGGGCCATCATCGATATCCCGCTGTATCTGAGAAAGTGACCTGATGAAACCCTGGCATGTGCTGTCGAATACCGTCCTGCTGGATTGCTCGCCCTGGCTGCGCGTCTATCGCGAGCACGTCCGCCTGCCGAACGGGCACGAGCTGGACGACTATTACCGCATCGACATGCCCGACTGGGCGCAGATTTTCGCTGTGACCGAGGACGGGCACGTCCCGATGGTGCGGCACTACAAGCACGGCGCGGGCGTCACCTCGCTGGAGCTTCCGGCGGGCTATCTGGACGAGGGCGAAGCGCCCGACGAAGCGGCGCGGCGCGAGCTATTGGAAGAAACGGGGCTGGTCGCCGACGAGTGGCGCGCGCTAGGGTCATATTTCATCGACGGCAACCGAGGCTGTGGCGCGACGCACATCTTCCTCGCGCGTGGCGCGCGGCAGGTCCGGGCGCCGCAGCTTGAAGCCTCGGAGATTATGGAGCAGAAACGCCTGACGCTGGCTGAAGTCCGCGCCGCATGGCTAGGGGGGACGTTCAAGAACCTCGGCACGCTGGGCGCGGTCGGGCTGGCGCTGGCAGTCCTGGAGAACGATCCGTGACATTTCTCTCAACGGAAGTGCGGTCCGCGCGCCCGGTCGATCTGCCGGGGATCGCGGCAGTGCTTGAAGACGGGTTTAGCGACAAGATGCGTGTCATCTTCAGCCACAAGCCAGAAGAGGTCCGCGCCGCGCTCGAAGCGCTGTATCAAGGGCCGGTGATGCGCGGCTATGATGGCATTCTGGTCGCGGAGCGCGCCGGGCGGATTGTCGGCACGCTGTTGATCGAGCCGATGCAGTACACTGAAGAAGAGATGGCAGCGTTCGAGCGCTTTTCAGTGCGCGAGCTGGGGCTGCTGCGCACGCTGCGCGCGTCGTTTATGCTGTGGGTGATCGGGCTTGACCACAAGCCGGACCTCACTGAGGCTTATATCAGCGATCTCTCGGTCGCGTCAGACTGCCGGGGCGAGGGGGTGGGCCGCCTGCTGCTGGAACGCGCTGAAGCCTGGGCGCGCGATGCCCGCCGCGCGCGCCTGACGCTGTGGGTTGCCGCCAGTAACGAAGCTGCGCGCCATCTATACGAGAAGACGGGTTTCACCATCGCGCGCTCGCGCCGCAGCCTGCTAACGCGCCTCTTCTTCGGAATCGCGCAGTGGCATTTTATGGAGAAACGGCTCGCCGAGCCGCCTGCCTGATCGAATTTGGGAAAGGGAATCGAAACGCGCCATGGACCCTGAACGCCTCGATCAACTCCAGAATCCTGATCCGGCGGTGCGCCGTCAGGCGATCATCGCCCTGGGCCGGTCGAAGGACCTCGCCGCGCTGCCTGAACTGGCGAACGTCTACCAGTCGGACCCGGTCCCTGAGCTGCGCGAGCTGGCGCGCCAGGCCGGGCGCTACATTCAGCAGGAGAACCAGCCCGCGCCGGAGCCTGCTCCGCCGCCACCCGATGTCGAGCCGGAGCCGCCTGCTTCTGAGGCAGCGCCAACGCCCGTCACGCCGACCGCTGCCGTCCCGGCGGAGCCCGCGATCTCGCCTGCGGACGTCCGGCGCGGGCAGGCGCATTATCGCTCCGCGCGCAGTCTGCACGAAGCAGGCGAGCAAGCGCGCGCGATCAAAGAGCTGGCGCTGGCGCTCCACGCCGATCCCGGCCTGGCGAACGAACCGGTCTTCATCACACTGGCAAGCGAGGTGCTAGGCGTTCCGCCACGCGCGGCGATCCGCACCCTGCTCGATCCCGAGCGGCGGCAGGCCGCGTATGGCGTGGCGGTCGCGGCCAAGCGCTGGCGCTATGCGCGGCGCCGGGGCTGCGCGCTCGGCCCGATTCTCGCCGCGCTGGCGCTGATCTTCGCGCTGGCGGCGCTGGCGCTGGCGGTGTGGTGGACGGTCGATCGGGGCTCGATTGACGACCTGCGCCACCGCTATACCGTCTGGCGCCTGACCAGCGACGAGCGCAGCCTGCCTGGCGGGCGCACGTACTATCTCTACGAGCCGGATGGCGCGATCCCGAATAGCGGTTGGGCGGTGATCGTCGCGCTGCATGGCAGCGGGGACACCGGCGAGGACATGCTCACCGCCGACCTGCTCGATCTGGCGGACAACGAGCGCGCGCTGCTGATCGCGCCCAACCTGGGCACGCTGGACACGCTCTCCGGCGCGCTGGATAGCAGTGGCGGCCCGATCGAAGGATTGAGCGCGATTGTCGAGCATGTTCGCGCGGCGTATGCGGTCAGCCCAGAGGGCGTGGTGCTCTACGGGTACGATCAGGGCGCGCGGCTGGCGACCGCATTCCTCGCGGCGCATCCCGAACAGATCTACGCGGTGGTGGCAGAGTCACCGTCCGGCGTGATCGTGCCGGAGCCGGAAGAAGACGAGGGCGTGCCAATGCCGCCGCTGACGCTTGTCTTCGGCGAGGCGGACGCGCTGGCAGAAACCACTCGCCCCGAGGTCGACGCCTTGCAGGAACAGGGCTATCCAGTCGAGATGGTGGTCGTGCCGGGGCAGGCGCGCCAGATGTCCGGCGACGGGCAGCGCGCGCTGCGCCGCTATCTGGGTGCGATCCGCGCCGGATAACTCGTCCAGAACGGGGAGATTGCTCGCAGTCTGGCGGGCCGGTGTTGCGCCGCGCCCGCCTTCGGTTGTCAGGAGAACGTTCGCGGCTCTATGCGCGTCGCGCTGTTTACAGAGACATTTCTACCAAAGGTGGACGGCATCGTTACGGTGCTCGTCCTGCTGATGGATCATCTGATCGAGCGCGGGATCGAGTTCGCGGTGGTCGCGCCGCGCATTGACGCCCGCCTCAAAGACTACCGGGGCCGCCCGGTGATCGGCGTGCCGGGCTTGCCCGTGCCATTCTACCCGGAGTTGAAGGTCGGCCCGCCCACGCTGCGCACCTACCGCGAGGTCAAGGCGTTCCAACCGGACATCGCGCATTTCATCCATCCCGCGCTGGTCGGCGCCGGAGGGCTGATGATGGCGAAGCGCCTGCGCGTGCCCACGCTGGCCTCGTTTCATCTCGATCTGGCGACGCTGGCGCGCTATCTCGGCGTGGGCTTCCTGGCGCCGCTGCTGTGGTGGTACATGCGCATGACGTTCAACGCGGCAGATTACGCGCTCGCGCCGTCGCACCGGATGCGCCAGGACATGCTCGCGCGCGGCGTGCGTGAGGTGGGGCTGTGGCGGCGCGGCGTCGATGCGACGTTCTTCCATCCGAGCCATCGCTCGCCTGCGATGCGCCATCGCCTGAGCAGCGGGCATCCCGACGACACGATCCTGCTCTACGTGGGCCGCCTGTCTTCCGAGAAGCAAATCGGGCTGATCCGCCCGGCGCTTGACGCGATGCCCGGCGCGCGGCTGGCGATCGTCGGCAACGGACCAGCGCGCGACCAGTTGGAAGCGACGTTCGCGGGCAGTCCAACAACGTTCATGGGCTATCTCTCCGGCGATGACCTCGCCGCAGCCTTCGCCAGCGCGGATATCTTCGTCTTTCCGTCAGCAATGGAGACGTTCGGCCTGGTGCTGATCGAGGCGATGGCAGCCGGGCTGCCGGTTGTCAGCTCGCGCGTGGGCGGCGCGGATGACATCGTGACGCCGGGCGAGAGCGGCTACGTTTTCGACGTGGGCGACGCGCGCGGCCTGATCGACGGCGTGCGCGCGATCATGGCCGAGCCGGGCCGCCGCGATGCGATGGGCCAGCGCGCGCGCCAGTTCGCCGAGACGCAAAGCTGGCCCGCGATGATGGACGAGTTGATCGGCTGTTATGCGGACCTGATCGCCGGGCGCCACCCCAAGATCTAGACGCGCTGCGCGGCAATTCCTTGCCGAACTGCGACCTCTACACTACTATTACCTCACGGGTGGGGCTTCCAGAGGAGACTATATGCAGATCGCGATTGTCGGCGCGGGCACCATGGGGGCACGGGTGGCGCGGGCCGTTGCGCTGTACGCCGACCAGGTTGTATTGCACGATTCGGACGACGCCAGCATGCGGCGCGCGCTGGCAGGCATCAGTCGCGGGCTAGAGCAGGACGTCACGCGTGGCACGATCGACCGCTCACGCGCGCGACGCGCGCGGCGTGTCTTCCGGCTGGCGGAGACGCTCGAAGAGTGCGCAGGTGCGGGGATCGTGATCGAAGCCGTGAAAGATGATCTCGCGCTGAAGCACACGCTTCTCCACGCGCTCGAAGAGGTCATTCAAGACAGCACGCTCATCGCAACCACCACGCAGGCACACTCTATCGCTTCCGTTGCTGGCGCCATTCACCATCCAGAGCGCGTGATCGGGTTACATTTCGCCGGATCTGCGCCCTCGCGCCAGTTGGTCGAGGTCGTCCGCGCGCCGCGCACCAGCGCCGACACCCTCGAGCGCGTGCAGAGCTTTCTGCGCGCCATCGGGAAGACGCCGCTCGTCGTGCCGGACACGCCGGGGCAGGTCCTCAACCGCATGGCGCAGACGTACATCGGCGAGGCGCTGCAACTGCTCGATGATGGCGGCGGGCTGGAGTTCGCCACCATCGACCGGCTGATGGAAGCTGCGGGCTTCACACAGGGGCCGTTCCGCCTGACTGATCTGCTCGGCGTGGACACAGTGTTCACCCTCAGCCGCGCCATCTTCGAAGCCACCTACCACGCCGCGCCCTATCGCCCGCACATCCGCCTGCAACAGTTGGTCGATGCAGGCCGCGTGGGCCGCGACAAGCCCGGTTTCTATGACCGGCCAGCCCTCGCCACGCCACCGGAGAAATAAGCCGCTATGCGCGTGCTAATCGTCGGGGAAGTGCCATTTGTCGATACGCTGGCCGGGCTGTGCCGCGCCCGCGACCACAAAGTTGATCTCTTTGTGGCAGACGAGCTTGAAGATCAGACTACGCTCGACAAAATGGTGCGCGCCGCGACACGCTGCCAGCTCGCTATCGA
>Ga0079224_100005536_pt1 | contig 16614 bp, 11 predicted proteins | sample Stecom2015_FD_80414 | JGI IMG/M metagenome (GOLD analysis project Ga0079224, IMG submission 80414) | Agricultural soil microbial communities from Utah to study Nitrogen management - Steer compost 2015 | ecosystem: Environmental > Terrestrial > Soil > Agricultural land | place: USA: Utah... | reverse complement strand
TCCAACAGCTCGATGAGACCCTTCGTGACGGCGATGGAGCTGCGCTGCGGGTCGCGGCCCGTGGCGAAGGCGTTGGGCGCGGGCGAGTCGATGACGTACACGGCCGGCGTGGGCACGCCGGCGCCGATGGCCACGGCCTCGGTGACGTTCACCAGGTAGCGGTGCTCGGCCGCCGTGGCCTTGTGCGCGCCGGCGGCGGCCAGGGCGATCTTGTCCGAGAGGTAGAAGCCCACCAGGCCCTGCGCGCCGCCCACGGCCAGCGCGGAGCCCACGAAGAAGCCGGTGGAGGCGATGTCCGTGACCTGCGCCAGCAGGTACGCGAGGACCACGAGGATCAGCGCGGTGAGCAGGGCCATGAACCACGACAGGCGCGTGTTCCTGGCCTTGTAGTCGAGCAGGCTGATCCGCCTGCCGCTGACCGGGTCCGTGAAGACGTCTGGCAGTCGGCTAGCCGTGCTCGTCAAGTTCGTCCCCCGCGCGCCTCCCTCTGCGATGAGTCCACTCTAAGGCACAGAGGGCACAGCCCGGGACGTGGCGCCTCGCCTAGACTCGGGGCGTACCCAGCCTAGGCGTGTCCCTTGCGGGCCGTCGGGCCGCGCACGTCTTGCTGCTAAGGAGGAAGCGTCATGCGCCGATACACGCGCAGCCTCATCGGCCTGGTCCTGCTCGTACTCGCTGCCTGCTCCCAGCCCACGGTGACGATCGTCTCGGTGGACTTCGTCTCGCACAAGAACGGCGACGTCGTCACCGGGTCGCGCCAGGTGCAGGTCCTCGCCCGCGTGACCGCGCCCGACGACGCCACCGTCGCGGGCGAGCACAACGGGCAGGCGCTGGCCTTCACCCGCCAGGGCCGCGACCTCAGCGCCACCGTGACCCTCGCGGACGGCACGAACGTCCTGGAGGTCGAGGTGAGCGCCGCGGGCAAGAGCGACACCGCCACCCTCGCGCTCGTCTACCCGTTCGTGAGCCTCGAGGACGGCCAGGCCGGCGCGGTCGTCATCGGCCAGCTCGACGCCACCACCGCCAGCGAGGAGGCCCCGGTCACCATGCGCATGACCGAGCCGTACACGCGGCCGGCGTTCATGGACGGGATGCTCTTCGTCCCCGACAGCGGCACGCACCGCGTCCTGGTGTTCGACGGCGTGCCCACCACCGCGGGCGCGGAGGCGGCGTTCGTCGTCGGCCAGCCCGACTTCGAGACCCTCACGCCCGGCCTGGGCGCCGGCGGCTTCACCGAGCCCGGCGCCGTGGTGCCGTACGGCGACGGCTTCCTGGTGGTGGACACGCAGAACAGCCGCGTCCTCGTGTTCGACCAGGTGCCAGGCGACTTCGGCGCCTCCGCCACCCGCGTGCTCGGCCAGCCCGATTTCGCCGGGTTCGCCCCCGGCTGCTCCGCCACCCGGTTCAGGACGCCCGACTCGGCCACGTTCGCCGGCGACCGCTTCGTCCTGGCCGACACCGACAACCACCGCGTCCTGATCTGGGACCGGTTCCCCGCCGACGCCGACACGCCCGCCGACGTCGTGCTGGGCCAGGACGGCTTCGACACCTGCGAACCGAACGCCGGCGACGCGACGCCCGGCGCCGACACCCTGCACACGCCGCAGGCGGTGTGGAGCGACGGCCAGAGGCTCATCGTGGCCGACACGGGCAACCACCGCGTGCTCGTCTGGAACGAGGTGCCCACCGCCAGCAACGTGCCCGCCGACGTGGTGATCGGCCAGGCCACGTTCGCCACCGCCGACCCCGGCCTCGCCGCCGACGCCTTCAACTGGCCGGCCTACCTGGACAGCAACGGCAACCAGCTCTTCGTGGCCGACGCCGACAACCACCGCGTGCTGGTCTGGGACAGCATCCCCACGCAGCACGGCCAGCCGGCCGACCGCGTGCTCGGCCAGCCCGACTTCGTCTCGGGCGCCATCAACCAGGGCAAGGGCGTGGGCCCCGACACGCTGAACACGCCGTCGGGCGTCCACTACCTGGACGGCAAGCTGCTGGTGGCCGACCTGAACAACTTCCGCTACGTGGTGTTCGAGGCGAGCGCCGACTGAGCGCCGCCGCGTTCGGCCGGGCCACCGCGAGGGGCGGCCGGACCGGACGCCCACGGTCCACGCCAACGAGAGCGGCGCCCCGTCTGGGGCGCCGCTCCTCCGTGAGCGCTCGCGGGTTCAGGCGGGCGGCTGGCTGGGCGCCCCGCCGAACGAGACCTGCGGCACGGCGCGGTCCTGTTCGGGGATGTCGAGGAACACGGCCTCGGTCTTGCCCATAGGGCCCGCGAAGAAGTTCCCCGGCACCGTCTCGATGGCGTTGTTGTACTGCAGGACGGCGTCGTTGTAGAACTGCCGCGCGTACGCGATCTTGTTCTCCACCGACGACAGCTCCTCCTGCAGCATCGCGAAGTTCTGGTTCGCCTTCAGCTCGGGGTACGCCTCGGCCACGGCGAGCAGCCGGCCCAGCGCCGCCGACATCATGTTCGCCGCCTCGGCCGACTCGTTCACGCCTTTGGCGTTGAACATCGCCTCGCGCGAGCGGGCGATCTCCTCGAAGAGCTGCCGCTCGTGCGAGGCGTAGCCCTTCACGGTCTCGACCAGGTTCGGCACCAGGTCGGCGCGGCGCTTGAGCTGGACGTCGATCTGGCTCCAGGCGTTCTGGTACCTGTTCTCCAGCTGGATGATCCGGTTGTAGACGCCGACGCCCCAGAGCACCAACGCGGCGAGCACGACCAGCACAACGATCGTTGCCATGCGCGACCTCCTGCGCAGAGCATACGGCCTGCAGGGCGGGCCCGCCCTTGGTAGGGCGGGCCCTAGGCCTCGCGTCGGCAGGCGCCTACGCCCGCGGCCGGCTCAGAACCTGAACTGCAGGCCGGCGCCGAAGCCGGGGAAGCTCTGGCCGGAGCCGTCGAGGTAGGTGCGGTGGCGCCCCTCGACGAACACGGCGAAGCGGCGCGAGAGGCGGTACTGGATGCCCACCAGCGCCTCGCCGAAGCCGAGCGGGTCGGGCTGCTCGAAGGCCACGCCGCCGCCCAAGCCGATGTAGGCGTCGCTGCGGCCGAAGGCGGTGGTGTAGGTGAGGGTGGCGGCCGCGCTGGAAGGCGTGGTGCCGAAGGAGTGCTCGTACGACAGCCTGAAGCCGATGTTGCCCAGCAAGTGGTCGTGGCCCACAGCGACGCGGGCCAGGAAGCCGCCGGCGGTCGGGTCCTGGGTCAGCGCCGTGGCGCTCACGTAGAAGCCGCCGCGGTCGGGCAGGACGGCGTCCTCGACCCGGTCGAACCGGCCCTCCACGGCCGCCAGGCGCTCCTCGACGCCCGTGAGGCGCGTCTCGAAGTCGGCGAGGTCGGCCTCCAGCGAGGCCTGCGCGGCGGACACGCGCTCGAAGCGGGACTCGATGGCACCGAAGTCCACGCTGGGGGCGTCCACGCCCGACAGCCCCTGGATCGCGTTCTCCAGGGCGACGAGACGGTCGTTCGTCACGTCCTGGCTCTCCCGCAGCGCGGCTAGGGCGGCCTGCAGCTCCGCCACCTCGGCGGGCACGCCCCCCGGCTCGCCGGTGGGCCGCCCCTCCACCGCCCCCAGGCGCGCCTCGAGGTCGCTCACCGCGGCCTGGGTGTCGGCGACCTGCGCCTCCAGGGCGGCCAGGTCCTCGAGGGTGGCGGCGCCGCGCACCGTGGCCAGCGCCTCCTCCAGCACGGCGACGCGGCCGTTCAGGTCCTGGACGCCGAGGTCCAGGTCGGCGACCCGGTTCGCCAGGTCGGCGGCCGGCCCGTCGAGGCCGCCCGCTTGCCCGCCCGCGGCCTCCAGCTGCTCGCGCAGCCGCGCGATCTCCTCGAGGGCCCCTGCCAGCTCGGCGTCGAGCTCGGTGACGGCCTGCCTGAGCGCGGCCTGCGCCTCGGGGTCGAAGGAGTCGAGGCCGAACGTGGCGATCAGCCTCGCCAGGACGACCGCCATCTCGGCACGGCTGATGTCGTTCCGCCAGCCGAACGAGCCGTCGGGGTAGCCGATGTACAGGCCGCGGCTGACGACCACCTCGATGGCCTCGTCGGCCCAGGGGCCCGGCGACTCGGCCAGGGCGTCGGCGACGAGCTCGGGGCTACCCGGCCCTACCGCCACCTGCGCGGCGGCCGTGCCGGCCACCGCCAGGGCGACCAGGGCGAGGACCTCCAGGAGGCGCACCCTCAAGGCACGCCGTGACGCGGACTCTTGTCTCATCACGTTCCTCCTCTCGTTCGTGGGCTCTCGAACGGGCGACGTCACAAGGGTCGACGGCGCCTCGGGCGATTGTCGGTCGAACGAACCTGAGAAACGGCTCCGGGACGGTGATGATTCGTGGCGAGGCGCGCGCCGGCACGCCCGTCGGGCCGGGACGGCGCACGTGAGGACGCCGCCGCGCGGCCGGGTCGGCTCGGCCCTAGGGGACGCTCAGCGGTGGCGTTCGGCGATGACGCCGCCGCCCAGCAGCCTGTCCCCGGAGTAGACGACGGCCGACTGGCCCACGGCCACGGCGAACTGGGGCTCGTCGAACACGAGCTCGAAGCGGTCGCCGTCCAGCAGCCGCAGCGTGGCCGGCTCGGGGGCCTGGCGGTAGCGGACCTGCGCCATCACGCGGTCGGGCAGGTCGTCCTCGGCGCACAGGAAGTTGCGGCGCTCGGCCACCAGGCGCGGCCAGTGGCACATCTCCTTCGTGCCCACCACGACCTCGTTCGTCTCGGGCCGCAGCTCGATGACGTAGCGCTCGAGGTGCGAGCGCTTCAGGCCCAGGCCCTTGCGCTGGCCGATCGTGAAGCGCGCCACGCCGTCGTGCCTGCCCGCGACCTCGTAGCCGTCGGCGGCGTCCAGCACGTCGCCCGGGCGCGGCTGCAGCGCCGCGGCCAGGTAGTCCTTGACGGTCGTGGGCACGAAGCATAGGCCCGACGAGCTGGGCTTCTCGGCCGTGAGGAGGTCCTTCTCGGCGGCGACGCGCCGGACCTCGGCCTTCGTCATGTCGCCCAGCGGGAAGAGGAGGTAGGGCAGCACCTCGCGCGGCAGCGCCCACAGGAAGTAGGTCTGGTCCTTGTCGTCGTCCACGCCGCGGTGCAGCTCGGGGCCGTCCGGGCCGTCGACCCGCCTGACGTAGTGGCCGGTGGCCATGAACTCGCAGCCCAGCGCCTGGGCCCGCTTCACGAAGGCGCCGAACTTTATCTCGCGGTTGCACCACACGCACGGGTTGGGCGTCGTGCCGGCCTGGTAGCCGGGCACGAACGGGTCCACGACGACCTGCTGGAAGCGATCGCGGAAGTCGAGTAGATAGAACGGTACGTCCAGTTCGTCGGCCACGCGCCGGGCGTCGTAGGCGGCGTCGGGGCTGCAGCAGAGGTCGAACGCGCCCTCGGGCCTGTCGTCCGGCCAGAAGCGGAGCATGCTGCCCACGACCTCGAACCCGCGCTCCACCAGCAGCGCCGCCGCCACGGACGAGTCCACCCCGCCCGACATGCCCACCAGGACCTTCGGGGGCACGACGCCGGTCGCGGCGTCCTTCGACGTGGCGGTGGCGGCCAACGCGCTCACAGCCGGACAGTCTACCCGCACGCGCCCGTCCCGCCGGGACCGCGGCGAACAGAAGGGCCAACGCCACACGAACGCCGCCTAGCGGCCGCTCGCGGGCGCTAGCCGCCGAGCGCGTGCGTTACAGGGTCCTCGGGGCGCCGAGGGTCTCCGGACGCGCGGCCGGAGACCCTCCGGGCTGCGTGCTCAGCGGAAGCGGAACCTCGCCGAGTGGGTGGAGCCGTCGGCGGGGGCGCTGCGGTAGAGTCTTCCCGGAGGTCCCAGTGAAAGCCGCGCGCATCGTCCAACTGCTGCTGATCGTCCTGGCGGCCGTCTACCTCTGGCTCTTCCACTCCGCCAACCCGGACTACGTCGAGCTCCCGTTCATGCACCGCCTCTTCCTGCCGCAGCTGCCGGTGGGCATCGTCGTCGTGGCCGCGCTCCTCATCGGCTGGCTGGTGGGCTGGGCGCCCACGCGCCTGGCCCTGTGGCGCCGCACCCGCGAGCTGAGGCGCGTGCAGACCGAGCTCGCCGAGGAGCGTCGTCGCACCGCCCCTCAGGCCGTGCCCGTGAACCCTTACCTCACCGAGCCCGAGATCCCGGTCATCCCCGACCGCCCCTACGACCCCGAGCTGGGCGACCCGGACGAAGCGGTCTGATGACCGGGCACCCGGCCGCCGAGCCGCGGTGGACGGTCCGCCCGCCGGCGCCGCCGCACGAGGTCGCCGCGCTGAGCCGCGCGCTGGGCGTCCCGCCCGCGTTGGCCGCAATCCTGTGGGCCCGCGGCCTGCGCGACGACGCGCCCGACCACCTCAACCCGCCTCTCAGGCGCAGCCCCAACCCCAGCCTGGAGGAGGCGGCCGCGCGCCTGGCCCGGGCCATCGAGCGCGGCGAGAGGGTGCTGGTCCACGGCGACTACGACGCCGACGGCATCACCGGCACGGCGGTCATGCTCCTCGGCCTGCGCGAGCTGGGCGGCAAGGTGGAGGCCCACGTGCCGAACCGCCTCACCGACGGCTACGGCATCCACCCCGGGCGCGTGGACGAGCTGGCGGCCCGCGCCGACCTGCTCCTCACCGTCGACTGCGGGGTGACGAACCTCGCCGAGATCGCGGCGCTGCGGGCGCGCGGCGTGGAGGTCATCGTCACCGACCATCACACGCCCGGCTCCGAGCTCCCCGACTGCCTGGTCGTGCACCCGTGTCTCTCGCCCCTGGCGCGAGCCGGCCTGCCGGAGCTCACGGGCTCGGGCGTGGCCTTCCACCTCCTATGGGCGCTGCGCGAGCGGCTGGGCCTCGAGCCGCCCCTCGACTACGCCGACCTGGCCACGCTCGGGACCGTCGCCGACGTGGCGCCGCTCCTGGGCGAGAACCGCGCTCTCATCAAGGAGGGCCTGCGGCGCATCGTCGACTCGCGGTGGCCGGGCGTACGCGCCATGGTGCGGCAGTCGAAGCTGCGCGACGAGGTCACCGCCCACCACGTGGCGTTCGTGCTGGCGCCGCGCTTGAACGCCGCCGGCCGCCTGGGCGAGGCCGACAAGGGGCTCGAGCTGCTGACGACCGCCTCGGAGCGGCGGGCCAGCGAGCTGGCCTCGTACCTCGACGCCCGCAACGCCGACCGCCGCCGCATCCAGGACGAGATGCTCGCCGCCGCCGAGGCGAAGGTCGACCCGGGCGCGCCGGCGCTGGTGCTCGAGGACCCCGCCTGGCACCCGGGCGTGATGGGCATCGTGGCCAGCAAGCTCCTGGAACGCCACTACAAGCCCGTGTTCATCGCCGCGGCCGGCAAGGGCAGCGTGCGCTCCACGCCGGGGGTCTCGGCGGTGGAGGCGCTGAAGGCCGCCGCCGACCACCTCATCCGCTTCGGGGGCCACCGCCAGGCGGCGGGCTTCGCCCTGGAGATGAGCCGCTTCCACGCCTTCCGCGACGCCGTGTTCGAGTACGTGGGCGGCTTCGAGCCCGACGTGAGGACCCTCGTGGCCGACGCCGTCATCACGCCGTCCGAGGTGGACGACGGCCTCTACCGCGCCATCCGCGACCTGGAGCCGTTCGGCGAGGGGCACGCCTCGCCGCTGTTCGCCGTGGCCGGGCGGCTCGAGCAGGCCCGCGCGGTCGGCGCCACGGGCACGACGCTGCAGCTGCGCGTGGGCGGGGTGAAGGGCGTCGCTTGGCGCATGGGCGACCTGGCCGGGCACCTGCCCCTTGGCGGCGAGGTGCACGTGGCCGCCACCATCCGCGAGAGCGAGTGGCAGGACAAGCGCCACCTGGAGCTGATGGCCGAGGCCGTCAGGCCGTCCGGACCCTTGAGCCTGGCGCCCGAGGCGCGCGGCGAGGAGAGCCGGCGGGCGCTGCGCCTGGTGGCGCGAGCGCCGCGGCCGGGCGTACCCGCCGACCCGCGCGTCGCGACGCGCGGACGCCTGGTCGCCGGGCCGCTCTCGGACCCGGTCGCCGACCTCCAGCGCCTGGTGGCCGCCGGCGAGCCGTTCACGCTCGACCTCTCCGACCGCGACCTGGCGCGCATCGAGGACGAGGCCCTCTCGTACCCCACGGTCCACGAGCTGCGCCGCGGCCTGGTCGCGTTCCGTCGCGGCCTGCAGCACGGCATCCCCGAGCCGAAGCTGTCGCGGCTCACCGCCGCGCTGCGCGAGCTCCAGCTCCTCGACGACCTGGGGCGCGCCGTCGTCACCGAGCCGGGCCGCAAGCTGAACCCCATGGGGTCGCCCACGTTGCTGGCCGGCCTGGTGCGCCGCTACCGCCTGCGCAACCTCGTGCACGCCTACAGGCACTTCGACGACGAGGCGTTCGCCCTCGCGGTCGTGAACCTGTTCGGCGAGGACGTCGGGGCCGAGCGGGCCGCCGCGGCGATCGAGCCCGAGGGCGAGCCGGCGCTGCCGGTGCGGCTGGCCGGCTGAAGGTCCTCTCAGCCCTCGCCTTGACCGCCGGTCCAGGGCGCAGTCGGTAGGCCCCAGCCCTTGTGGATGGCCATCATGCGCAGGAAGAAGCAGAGCCCGGCGCCGACGGTGAAGGTCGCCAGCCACGGCCAGCCGAGGGCGTCGCCCAGCACCACGACCAGCCCGCCGGCCAGCGCCGCGATGGCGTAGAGCTCGCTCTTCAGCACGGCGGGCGTCTCGTTCACCAGCACGTCGCGCAGCATCCCGCCGCCGATGCCCGTGAGCATCCCCATCACCGGCGCCATCACCGGGCTGAGGCCCGCCGACAGCGCGGCCACCGTGCCGGTGACCGCGAACAGCGCCAGCCCGGCGGCGTCGAAGTAGAGCACCAGCCGCCGACGCCGGTCGATGTCGGGGTACCAGAAGAAGACCACCACCGCCGCCAGCACCGACACCGCCAGGTAGCGCCAGTCGCTGAGCGAACCGGCCGGGAAGCGGCCGAGGATCACGTCGCGCGTGACGCCGCCGGCGTTCCCCGCGGCGAAGGCCAGGACGGCGAGCCCGAACAGGTCCACGCGCCCCTTCACCCCCGCGACGCCGCCCGAGAGGGCGAACACGAACGTGCCGATGAGGTTTGGCACCAGCACCGCCTGGCTGAGGAGGACCGCTGTCATGCGCTCGACGCCGGGTTCCACGTCCGCCCAGGCTATACGGACGCGGCGCAGGCGCGTGGGCGCATCGCCGCAGCGGGCGCGCCGCCGCTTCGCCGGCCCCTTCCGCCCGCGCCGGGGGGCGCCCGCCGCCTGTACCGCCGCCCGGCCAGGCGATAACCTTTCGCATGCCTCAGGCGCCCCATGCCGACCCGTCCGATACCCAGGCGCCAGCCCGTCCGCTGCGCTCCCCGCTGCCCCCACCCCGCGCGGTCGACGACCCCGGGGCCCTCGAGCGCGACCTGAGGGCCGTGGTGAGGGGCGAGGTGCGCTTCGACGCCAAGTCCCGCGCCCTCTACGCCACCGACGCCAGCCCGTACCGCATCGCGCCCATCGGCGTCGTGTTGCCCCTCGACGAGGAGGACGTGCGCGCCGCCGTGGGCGTCGCGGCCCGGCACGGCGCGCCCATCCTGCCGCGTGGCGGCGGCACCTCGCTGGCCGGCCAGACCGTCGGCGAGGCGCTGGTCATCGACGTGTCGAAGCACCTCACGCGGGTGCTGGAGGTGAACGTCGAGGAGCGCTGGGTGCGCGTGCAGCCCGGCGTGGTCCGCGACCAGCTGAACCGCCTGCTGGCGCCGCACGGCCTGCAGTTCACGCCCGACGTGGCCACCACCGACAGGGCGAACGTGGGCGGCATGGTGGCGAACAACTCGTCGGGTACGCACTCGATCAAGTACGGCAAGACCGTCGACCAGGTCATGGCCATGCGCGTGCTGCTCGCCGACGGCACCGAGCTCGAGCTGGGACCGCTGAACCACGCCGAGCTGGCGGCGAAGCTGGCCGACCAGGGCCGCGAGGGCCGCCTCTACCGCGAGGTCGTGAGGGTCGTCAGGGAGAACGAGGACGAGATCGCCGCCCGCTACCCGAAGGTCATGCGCCGCGTGGGCGGATACAACCTCGACGAGCTGGTGGGCGACGGGCCCTTCAACCTGGCCAAGCTCGTCTGCGGCAGCGAGGGCACGCTGGCGCTGATCCTCGAGGTCAAGCTCGCCCTCCACCGCCTGCCGCCGAAGCGGGTGCTCGACATGCGGCACTTCGACACCCTCGAGAAGTGCCTCACGGCCGTGCAGTACATCAACAGACACGGCCCGGCCGCCGTGGAGCTCCTCGACCGCGACCTCTTCACCCTGGGCAAGGAGAACCCGCACATGGCGCCGCTCACCTCGTGGGTGCAGGGCGACCCGGCGGCGGTGCTGCTGGTGGAGTTCGACGGCGAGACGGACGAGGAGCTGGAGCGCCAGCTCGCCTCGTTGGCCGCCGACCCCGAGGTGAACGCCCTCTCCTACGCCTCGTACGTGGCCAGGCACCCGGCCGAGCAGCGGGACATCGTCGAGCTGCGGCGGGCGGGCCTGGGCATCTACGCCACCATGAAGGGCAGGCGGAAGCCCACGCCGTTCATCGAGGACGCGGCCATCCCGGTGGACAAGCTGCCCTTCTACATCCCCGAGGTCATCGAGGTGTGCCGCCGCCACGGCGCCCGCACCGTCATGTACGCGCACGCCTCGGTGGGGGTGATCCACGTGCGGCCGCTCATAGACCTGAAGAGCCCCGTGGGCGTCCAGGCCTACCGCAGCATCAGCGAGGAGGTCTTCGAGCTCGTCGTGAAGTACGGCGGCTCCTGGAGCGGCGAGCACGGCGACGGCCTCATCCGCTCGTACCAGAACCGCCGCCTCTTCGGCGACAGGCTGTACGAGGCGTTCATGGACGTCAAGCGCGCCTTCGACCCCGACTGGCTCATGAACCCGGGCAAGGTGGTGGAGGCGCCGCCGCTCACCGAGGACCTCAGGTACGGGCCGGACTACCCCGAGGTGAGCGTCGCCACGCACTTCGACTTCTCCGACCAGGAGGGCTTCCTGGGCGCGGTGGAGGCATGCACGGGCGTGGGCGCCTGCCGCAAGGTGGGCGTGGGGACCATGTGCCCCAGCTACATGGCCACGCGCGACGAGGACCACTCCACGCGCGGGCGAGCGAACGTGCTGCGCGAGGCCATCACGGGCGGGCTGCCCGGCGGGCTCACGAGCCGGGCCGTGTACGAGGTGCTGGACCTCTGTCTGGAGTGCAAGGCCTGCAAGGCCGAGTGCCCCAGCCAGGTGGACATGGCCAAGCTGAAGTACGAGTGGCTGCAGCACTACCACGACGAGCACGGCGTGAGCCTGCCCACGCTCGCCTTCGCGAACGTGGGGCGCGTGGCGCCGCTAGGACAGGCGCTCGCGCCGGTGGCGAACGCGCTGTTGCCCCTCCGGCCGGTGCGCTGGCTGATGGAGAAGACGGTCGGCGTGGACGCCAGGCGGGTGCTGCCGCGTTACGCACCCGAGCGCTTCGAGCGCTGGTTCGCGCGGCGGCGGGCCCAGAAGGACGGGCCGGCCGGCGGCGCCCCGGCCCACGACCCCGCACCGGGCGGGGCGAACCCGACGGCGGTGCCGGCGCATGCCGCCGCGAGCGGGCCGAACGGCCGCCGCGTCGCGCTGTTCGTCGACACCTGGACCCGCTACAACGAGCAGGGCCCGGGCAAGGCGGCGGTGGCGGTGCTGGAGGCCCTCGGCTACGACGTCGAGCTCGTCCCCTACGGCTGCTGCGGGCGTCCGCAGGTGTCGAAGGGCCTGGTGCGCCGGGCGCAGCGCATGGCCGCCGACAACGTGGCCAAGCTGAAGCGCTACGGGGACGAGGGGGTGCCCGTGCTCGGCCTCGAGCCCTCGTGCGTGGCGGCGTTCCGCGACGACTACCCGGACCTGGTGCCCGGCGAGGCCACCGAGTCCGTGGCCGCCAACGTGCGCCTGGTCGAGGAGTTCCTGGCCAAGGAGTGGACCTCGGGGCGGCTGAAGCCCGAGCAGGCGTTCCGGCGCGTGAAGGGGCCGCTGCTGTTCCACGGCCACTGCCAGCAGAAGGCCGTGCTGGGCACGAGCTACGCCTCGGCGGTGCTGGGCTGGGTGGCCGACGACGTGCAGGTCCTCGACGCCGGCTGCTGCGGCATGGCGGGCTCGTTCGGCTACGCCCACCACGAGGTCTCTATGGCCATCGGCGAGCAGCGCCTCTTCCCCGCCGTGCGGTCGCACGACGGCGTCACGGCCGCGCCGGGCTTCTCCTGCCGCCACCAGATCGCCGACGGCACGGGCAAGCGGGCGGTGCACCCGGTCGAGGTCCTGGCCGAGCGGCTGCGGCAGCCCGCCCGGGCGCCGGTGGCCGCCCCGATCCGTGACGTGTGACGCGCCGCCACGAGCCCGCGCCCTTAGCATCGGGGCCGATGGTCACTACCCTGAGGACGAGCGAGGTGGCGCCGGACGGAGCACCGGCGCCGCTCCGCGTCTGCTTCGTTAACGACACCTCGCGCAACCCCAACTGGGGCTGTCGCGCTACCACCGGGGCGCTGAAGGACGCGCTCGCGGCCCGCGGCGCCGAGGTGGTGTCGACCATCTACCTGGAGGACATCCTCTCGTTCGCCCCGCGCGACAGCCGGCGCTGGCGACGCGCGGCGGAGCGGTTCGACAGGCTGCTCCCGCGGCGGCCGTTCGTCCGCGAGGTCGCGCGGCGGGCGTTCAAGAGGGTCGCGCGGCGGGTTCCCGACGTCGTCCCCCTCGACGCCCGCGGCCTCGATGACGCCGCGCTGGCGATGGCCCACGGCGAGGCGCTGGAGTTCGCGGCGGAGCGCCTCGCCGCCGCCGACGCCGTGTTCATCAACGGCGAGGGGGCGGTGTACGACCTGCAGCGCAAGGGTCGCGCGCTGATGCTGATGGCGCTGTTCGCGAAGCGGCACCTGGGCAAGTGGGTCGGGATACTGAACCACACGGCCGACCTCACGCACCCCGGCATGCGCGCGTTCGCGGAGGCGGTCTACCCCCAACTCGACGACGTCACGTTCCGCGAGGCGCGCTCGCTGGAGTCCTGCGCGCCGTTCGTGAACGGGCGCCTCGTGCCAGACGCCGCCTTCGCGCTCGCCCCCGCCGAGAGGGGCGCGTGGGCGAGCCTGGCCGCCAGGCCGGGCCACTACGACGTCTTCCCCGACAGGGCTCGCTTCGACCCGACGCGGCCCTACGTGGTCGTGGGCGGCAGCGCCCAGTTCGCCTGGGCGCGCAAGCGCGACCCGCACATGCCGGACGCGCACCCCACCGGCGACCCGTCACCCGGCTTCCGCAGCTTGGTGGAGGCGCTCCGCGCCCGCGGCCACCAGGTGGTGCTGACCGCCTCCGACAAGCCGGACGAGGACGCGTTCAGGCCGCTCGCCGCCGAGCTCGACGTGCCGCTGGTCGCCACGGCGGCGCCCGTGCTGCAGGCCGTGGACCTGATCGGCAACGCCGCGGCCTACGTGGGCGGCCGTTGGCACCCGGCGATCTTCGGCCTGCGCGGCGGCACGCCGTTCGTACCGCTCACCAGCAACTCGTTCAAGCTCACGGCGCTCGCCGAGATGGTCGGCCTCCCCAGCCCCGCCCTCGACTCGATGGACCTGGCCGGCTCGGTGGAGCGCGCCGTGGACCTGGTCGAGCGGCACCTCGACGAGGGCGAGGAGCTGCGCTCCCGCCTGCGCGGCCTGGCCGCGCGCATGGCGGTCGAGAGCACCGGGCACGTGGCGATGCTGCCGACCTCGGCGCCGGCCTGACGCCTTGGGGATCCCTACGGACAGGACCGACCGCAGCCAGGACCAGGAGGGTTTCCCCGCCTTCCGCGACAGGCTCGCGGCCGCGTACCCCACAGCCTTCACGCGGATGGCGTGGCAGCTCTACCGCCTCACCCGCGGCGACTCGCCGCTCGGGAAGGTGCGCGAGCGACACAAGGCGCTGGCCCCCCTCACGCTCGAGTACCTCTTCGCTCGTCGCCGCCCGCCGCTGCCGCCGTCGCCCCGGGCCGACGTCCTCGTCACGCTCTTCCCCTGGCGTCCCGACTACCTGGGGCTCCTCGCTCCCGTGGCCGCCGTGCTGGCGCGACGGGGCACCGCCGTGGCCGCGCTGGTGCCCACGGAGGCCGACGCCCCTGACCTGGGCGTCCCCACCCTGCGGCTCGGGTCGTACGCCGGGCCGGGCGCGTACGCCTTCGCCCGCCGGCGCCGGGCGGCGCTGGCCGGCCACGTCCGCCGCTTCGCCGCGGAGCACGCGCTCGATGCCGCCGGCCGGACCGCCCTGACGCTCCTGGCGCACAACTACCTGTGGCAGGAGGCCGCGACCCGGGCCGCGCTCGCTGACGTGCGGCCGCGGGCGGTCCTCGGCCTGCACTTCATGACCGAAGCAGGACTGCGCGGCGGTGTCGACCAGTTCCGGTCCGCCGGCGCCCGCCCGCCGGTGGTGCTCCTGCAGCACGGCCTCTTCAGCGGCGACTGGCCCACCCACGACTTCCACGGCGCCGACCTGGTGCTGCTGTGGGGCGAGACGTCGAGGGCGGAGCTGGCCCGCTTCCCCGACCCACCGCCGGCGGTGGTGGTAGGCAACCCGCGCCTGGCGGCGCTAGGCGCGGCCGCCCCCGCTTCCGAGGGGGCGTCCACGGTGCTGGTGGCCGGCACGAACGCCGACCCCGACACGGGCAGGCGCGCGCTCGTGACCGCCCTGGAAGCCCTGAGGGACCTGCCCGGCGTGCGGGTGCGCGTGCGTCCCCACCCGCGCGAGCCCCGCTCGGTGTACGCGGAGGCGGAGGCCACGGGCCTGCTGACGCCGGACATGATGGACACGTCGCCCGACCCCTACGCCTCGGTGCGCGCCGCGAGCGTCGTGGTGGGCACCGCCTCCACGCTGCTGCCCGAGGCGGTGGCGCTGGGCGTGCCGGCCGTGCAGGTCGTGGACGGCGAGGAGCAGGTGTGGTGGGCGGACGGGATGGCGGCGGCCTCCTCGACCGCCGACCTGCGGTCGGTGGTGAGGCGCCTCCTCGAGGACGACGCCTACCGGGCCGAGGTCATGGCGCGCGAGTCGGCCACCGCCAGGGCGGCGTTCGGCGACCCCGGCAGGGCGGCCGAGCTGGCCGCCGAGGCCGTGCTGGCGCGCATGGAGGAGGGTTAGGCAGACAGCTCGCGGACCGGCCTGGCGGCGGGCCTTGGCCCAGCCCGCCGCGAGTCGCAGGGTCTCACTTGGGCAGCTGGTCTCCGGGCTGGCGGCGCTTGACGGCGTCGAGCGCCACCGCGAGGCTCGCGCCGCCGGCGGCGAGCATCACCAGGGCCACGACGTTCAGCACCACCTTCGAGGCCGAGGGTTCGAACGGCAGCGCCGAGAGGGCGAACATCACACCTAGGACGCCGAGGACGACGGGAACGAGGAGGCGGCCGTCAGCGAGGCGCGACCGGGGCTCTTGGTGCATGACCGCCATCATACGCCCTCGGTCCGGGTCCTCGTCCCCCCGGGCGGGTGAGCCGCGGGGGCTGCTGACGGGGGCGGCGCGACAGGGGGGCCGGTGCCGACGCGCGCTCAGCGGCTCGCCTGGCTCACATCTCCTCGGGCGCGCGCACCCCTAGCAGGCCCAGGGTGTCGGCGAGCGTGCGCCGCACGGCGTCCACCAGCAGCAGACGCGCCTCGCGGAGGCCGGGCTCGGCCCTCAGCACCTGGGTGTCGGGGCGGCCCGACTCGTCCTTGTGGTTGTAGTAGGCGTTCCAGGCGGTGGCCAGGTCCAGGGCGTACTGCGCCACCTGGTGCGGCGCCAGCTCCTCGGCGGCGGTCTGGACGACACGCGGGTAGCGCGCCAGCGCCTGGGCGAGCCGCACCTCCAGCCGGCCGAAGGCGCCGAAGTCGGCGGCGCTCTCGGCGTCGCCTAGCGTGAGACCCGCCGCCGCGGCGGCGCGGAGGATGCTGCAGGCGCGGGCGTGCGCGTACTGGACGTACGGCGCCGAGTCGCCCTGGAGCGACAGCGCCTGCTCCCAGCGGAAGTCGATGACCTTCTTCGCCTCGCTCTTCAGCATCGCGAAGCGCAGCGCCCCGACGCCGACGGCGCCGGCCACTTCGTCGATGCCCTCCAAGCCGGGGTTCTTCTCCTCCACGACGGCGCGGGCGCGGCGGATCGCCTCCACCACGACCTCGTCGATCGACAGAGTGATGCCCTTGCGGCCGCTCATCGGCTTGCCCTCGAGCGTCACGACCTCGTAGGCCAGGTGGTGCGAGTTCCGGTAGGCCTTCTCGGCACGGGGGTCCTCGGCCAGGGCGAGCGCGGTGCGCACGATCGTCTGCGGGTGGCTCTGGCGCACGTCGATGACGTTGATGATCTCGTCGGCGTGGGCGAACGTGCGGCCGTCCGGGTGCGGCTCGCCCACGGGGCTCGAGGTGTACAGCGGCGCGCCCGAGGGCTGCGACCCGAAGCGAGCGAACGCGAGCCCCTCGAACAGGCCCGCCTTCCAGAACTGGTAGCCGATGTCCTTGGCCACGTACATCGCGTTGCCGTCGGACCGGACGAGCACGACGTTCGGCTCCTCCAGGCCGGGCAGGAACGAGGACACGTCCATCACCAGGGCGCCGGCGTACTTGCCCTCGGTGGGCCGGTGCGTGTAGCGGCTGTTCTCCAGGACCTCGAGGCCGCGGTGGAGGAAGCCGGCCTG
>Ga0079224_100005535_pt1 | contig 16618 bp, 15 predicted proteins | sample Stecom2015_FD_80414 | JGI IMG/M metagenome (GOLD analysis project Ga0079224, IMG submission 80414) | Agricultural soil microbial communities from Utah to study Nitrogen management - Steer compost 2015 | ecosystem: Environmental > Terrestrial > Soil > Agricultural land | place: USA: Utah... | reverse complement strand
GGCGGCGGCGCGGGTCGGGCGCTGCGTGATATGGGCGTCTTGGGGACCGCCGTGAATACATCCGTGTAGGCTGCGATCGCGCCATCCATGGCGCTCACGCTCCCCAAGACGCCCATATCACGCAGCACCCTCCTTGGCGTCTGCGGCGTCGAAGACTCGCCGCGCTCCGGCGGCGTCGAGGACTTGCCGCGCTGGCGGCATCGAAAACTCCCGGCTTGACGGCGTGCCCGGGCGGGCGTCGATCGGCGATGCGCGTGTTCGGGCGTGGACCAGACGTTCGCGCACTATTGTCATAACGAGAAGTTACGTTGCTGCCTTTCGGCGGGTCTTACACTGCGGCTCGACAGGTCACGCTTGAGTTCTGGAGAGAGGTTCTTGGCCAAAGCACGCCGTCACTACATCGTGCCGGGCGAGTTTCCGATGTATCGGGGCGGCTCCCTGCTTCAGCCCACGATCGCGTACGAGACGTGGGGCGAGCTGGACGACGCGGGCTCCAATGCCGTGCTGATCTTCACCGGCATGTCGCCGTCGGCGCACGCGGCGTCGAGTGCCCTCGACCCGACGCCGGGCTGGTGGGAGGAGATCATCGGCCCGGGACGCCCGATCGACACGCGGCGCTACTTCGTGATCTGCGTGAACTCCCTCGGCAGCTGCTTCGGCTCGACGGGCCCGGCGTCGATCGATCCGCGCACCGGGCAGGTGTATCGGCTCACGTTCCCGGTGCTGTCGCTCGAGGATGTCGCCCGCGGCGGCTACGAGCTGCTGAAGCATCTCGGCATCGAGCGGCTGCGCGCGCTCGTCGGTCCGTCGATGGGCGGAATGACGTCGCTCGCGTTCGAGCTGCTGTTCCCGGGGATGACCGAAGGGCTGCTGCTGATGTCGACGGGGTCTCGCGCGCTGCCGTTCTCGATCGCGCTCAGGTCCCTGCAGCGCGAGATGATCCGCCGAGACCCGAACTGGCGCGACGGCAATTACACGCCCGACGCGATGCCGCTCACCGGCATGCGCCTCGCGCGCAAGCTCGGCATGATCACCTACCGCTCGGCCGAGGAATGGCGGGTGCGGTTCGGCCGCGAGCGCGTCGCGGCCGCCGTGGAGCCGCTGAACGGGGATTCGTTCGGCATCGTGTTCGAGGTCGAGGCGTATCTCGAGCACCACGCGAACAAGTTCACGGGGCAGTTCGATCCGAACTGCTACCTGTACCTGTCGCGCGCGAGCGATCTCTTCGACGTCGCCGATCACGGCGGAACGGTGATGGCGGGTCTGAAGCGCATCGAGGCGAGGCGCTCGATGATCATCGGCGTGAAGACGGATTTCCTGTTCCCGATCGATCAGCAGCGCGAGCTGGCCGAGGGGTTGTCGGGGCGGGGGCGCGAGGTCGAGTTCGTCGAGCTCTCGTCGCTGCAGGGGCACGACTCGTTTCTGGTCGACATGGACAATTACCGGCCGCTGATTGCGAAGTTCTTCGCCTGACCCGGCGCCGACGCCAAGCTAAGGGAGTGTCTGACACCTCTTCGCAACGAAAAATGATGTCAGACACCTTCCCGCCGCCTGGCGCGTCCGAATACGGTGTCAGACGCCCCGCTTGGCCTTGGCTACTCCTCGGGAGGCAACGTCTCGTCGACCGTGGCCGCCAGCCCGCCCGACGCGAGCCGCACGCGGATCCCGGTCCCCGGCGACACCGTCGAGCTGTCGGTGATGACGTGGCCGTCGTCGGCCCGGGCGACGATCGCATAGCCGCGGTCGAGCGTCGCGAGGGGGCTCAGCGAGCGGAGCGTGCGGCCGGCGACCGCGATGCGGTGGGCGAGCCGCTCGATGCGCCGATGCATCGCGCGCTCGAGCCGCTCGGAGGCGAAGCGGCAGCGCTGGGCCGCGGCCGCGATCCGGTGCTGCGGGCTGCGCGCCTCGACCCGCGCGGCCAGCCGTGCGACGCGCGTGCGCCGCTCGTCGAGCCGGCGAATCAGCGCGCGCCGCGCCCGCTCCTCGAGGTCGTCGATGCGCTGCGCCTTCTGACGCAGCAGCAGGCCCGGATGGCACCGGCTCAGCCGATGCGCGAGCCCGGCGAGCCGCTGCGCGTCGCTGCGGATCCGCCGGGCCGCGCAGCGCTCGAGATGCGCCGCCGCGCGGGCGAGGCGGTGCCGCCATTCGGCGCAGTCGGGCACGGCAAGCTCCGCGGCCTGCGACGGCGTCGGCGCGCGCAGGTCCGCGGCGAACTCGGCGATCGTGAAATCCGTCTCGTGGCCGACGCCGACGATGATCGGTATGCCGACGGCCGCGACGGCGCGGGCGACGATCTCCTCGTTGAACGCCCACAGGTCCTCGAGGGAGCCGCCGCCGCGCGTCAGGATCAGCACGTCGCACTCGGCGCGCCGGTCTGCGAGCTCGAGCGTGCGCGCGATCTCCTGCGCGGCGCCGGTGCCCTGAACGCTGGTCGGATAGATCAGCACCGGGATCGTCGGAAAGCGGCGCCTCAACGCCGTCAGCACGTCGCGGATCGCCGCGCCGGTCGGCGACGTGATGACGCCGATCCGCTTCGGCACGCGCGGCAGCGGGCGCTTGCGCTCGGGGTCGAACAGCCCTTCGGCCTTCAGCCGCCGCTTGAGCGCCTCGAAACGGCGCCGCAGCAGGCCTTCGCCCGCTTCCTCGACCTCGTCCACGACGAGCTGGAACTCGCCCCGGGCCTCGTAGAAGCTGACCCGCGCGCGGACGACGACCTGCTGGCCGTTCTCCAGCGTGAAGCCGAGGTTGCGCGCGGACTGGCGAAACATCGCGCAGCGTACCTGCGCGTTCGCGTCCTTCAGCGACCAGTACAGGTGCCCCGACGACGGCCGCGACAGGTTCGAGATCTCGCCCTCGACCCAGACCGTCCCGAAGCTGCGCTCGACGAGCAGCCGGGCCTCGCGGTTCAGCGCGGAGACCGTCAGGATCTGACGCCGCTCTTCGAACGCGAGCTCGAGGTTTTCGCCGCTCAGCATGCAGCGAAGTATACGGGACCGGTAAGCCCTCGTCCGCACACGGCCATTTACCGTTCAGCGTCAGGGCATTAAACTGCCCGGCTCAAATCCACCACCCGGTTGGAGCTCCCATGCGGATCATTCACGAGGCGCTCACGTTCGACGACGTCCTCTTAGAGCCCGCTTACTCCGAGATCCTGCCGCGCGAGGTCGACCTCAGGACGAAGCTCACCCGCTCGCTGACCCTGAACATCCCGATCGTCTCCGCGGCCATGGACACGGTGACCGAGGCGCGGCTCGCGATCACGCTCGCCCAGGAGGGCGGCATCGGCATCATCCACAAGAACATGTCCGTCCGCGAGCAGGCGAGCCAGGTACGGCGGGTCAAGAAGTTCGAAAGCGGGATCATCACCGACCCGATAACGGTCAGCCCCACGGCGACCATCAAGGAGGTCATCGACCTCACGCGCTCCAAGAACATCTCCGGCGTGCCCGTCGTCGAGGGCGAGGACCTCGTCGGCATCGTGACGCACCGGGACCTGCGCTTCGAGACGCAGCTCGACGCGCCCGTCTCGTCCGTGATGACGCCGAAGGAGCGGCTCGTGACCGTCCGCGAGGGCGCGAGCAAGGACGAGGTGCTGACGCTGCTGCACCGGTATCGGATCGAGAAGGTCCTCGTCGTCGACGACCGCTTCAGGCTCCGCGGGATGATCACCGCGAAGGACTTCCAGAAGGCGAAGGACTATCCGTACGCGTGCAAGGACGAGAACGGCGCGCTGCGCGTCGGCGCGGCCGTCGGCACGGGCTACGACACCGAGGAGCGCGTCGCGCGGCTCGTCGAGGCGGGCGTCGACGTCGTGGTCGTCGACACGGCGCACGGCCACTCGAAGGGCGTGCTGGACAGGATCCGCGAGATCAAGCGCGCGCACCCGCACCTCCAGCTCATCGCCGGCAACATCGTGACGGGGGAGGCGGCGCGCGCCCTCGTCGAGGCGGGCGCGGACGGGGTCAAGGTCGGCATCGGCCCGGGCTCGATCTGCACGACGCGGGTCGTCGCGGGGGTCGGCGTGCCGCAGATCACGGCCGTCGCGGAGGTCGCATCCGCGCTCGAGGGCACGGACGTGCCGGTCGTCTCGGACGGCGGCATCCGCTACTCCGGGGACATCGCGAAGGCGATCGTCGCGGGCGCGCATACGACGATGATCGGCAGCCTCTTCGCCGGCACCGAAGAATCGCCGGGCGACGTCGAGCTCTACCAGGGCCGCTCCTACAAGTCCTACCGCGGCATGGGCTCGCTGGGCGCGATGGCCGGCCGGTACGGCTCGGCGGACCGCTACTTCCAGGACGCGGCCGAGGAGCTTCAGAAGCTCGTCCCGGAGGGCATCGAGGGGCGTGTGCCGTACAAGGGCACCGTCGTCACCATCGTGCACCAGCTGATCGGCGGCCTGCGGGCGGCGATGGGCTATACGGGCTGCGCCAATATCGCGGAGATGCGCACCAGGCCGCGCTTCGTGCGGATCACGGCGGCGGGGCGGCGCGAGAGCCACGTCCACGACGTCGCGATCACGAAGGAAGCGCCGAATTACCGCCTCGAGTGACCGGGCGTCCGGCCGCCCGGCCGGTGTCGGACACCTACTTTCCGGAAACGGTGTCTGACACCGTTTCCCCGAGCACGATGCAACACAAGATCCTGATCCTCGATTACGGCTCGCAGTACACGCAGCTCATCGCGCGCCGCGTGCGCGAGGCCGGCGTGTACAGCGAGATCTACGCGCACGACGCCCCGGACGAGGCGATCGCGGCGTTCGGCGCGGCCGGCATCATTCTGTCCGGCGGGCCGGACTCGGCGACCGCGGCCGGCGCGCCGACGGTGCCGGACTCCGTGCTCGAGGCGGGCGTCCCTTTGCTCGGGATCTGCTACGGGATGCAGGCGCTCGCCGCGCGGCTCGGCGGCGAGGTTCGCGCGTCGTCGGAGCGCGAGTACGGCTACGCGGAGGTCGAGCTGACCGACGACGATCCGCTCCTCGCCGGGCTCGGCGGGGCCGACGGAACGCTCAGGGTCTGGATGAGCCACGGCGACCGGGTCGAGCGCCTGCCGCCGGGCTTCAAGGCGATCGCGAGATCGCGTAACGCGCCGCTCGCCGCGATCGCGCACCCGGAGCGGCGGATCTACGGCCTGCAATTTCATCCCGAGGTCACGCACACCGAGCACGGTTTCGAGATCCTGACGCGCTTCGTGCGCGACGTGTGCGGCTGCCCGCCGACGTGGACGGCGGAGAACATCATCGCCGACCACGTCGAGCGCATCCGCCGCAAGGTCGGCGAGGACCGCGTGCTGCTCGCCCTCTCGGGCGGCGTCGATTCGTCGGTCGTCGCAGCGCTCCTGCACGCCGCGATCGGCGATCAGCTCGTGTGCGTGTTCGTCGATCACGGGCTGCTCCGGCTCGGCGAGGGCGATCAGGTGATGGCCGTGTTCCGCGAGCACCTCGGCGTCAACGTGATCCGCGTCGACGCGGAGGAGAAGTTCCTCTCGGCGCTCGCCGGTGTCGAGGACCCGGAGGACAAGCGCAAGATCATCGGCCGGCTGTTCATCGAGGTCTTCGAGGAGGAGGCGAAGCGGCTCGAAGGCATCAAATGGCTCGCGCAGGGGACGATCTACCCGGACGTGATCGAGTCTGCGGGCTCGGCGACCGGGAAGGCGGCGCTGATCAAGTCGCACCACAACGTCGGCGGGCTCCCCGAGCGCATGCAGCTCGAGCTGATCGAGCCGCTGCGTGACCTGTTCAAGGACGAGGTGCGGAAGATCGGCCTGGAGCTCGGCCTTCCGCCGAGCCTCGTGAACCGGCACCCGTTCCCGGGCCCGGGCCTCGGCGTGCGCATCCTCGGCGAGGTTCGGAAAGAGTTCGCGGACCTGCTGCGCCGGGCCGACGACATCTTCGTCGGCGAGCTGCGCGAGCAGGGTCTTTACGACTCGGTCAGCCAGGCGTTCGCGGTGTTCCTGCCGGTCCGCTCGGTCGGCGTCATGGGCGACGGCCGGCGCTACGATTACGTCGTCGCGCTGCGCGCCGTCGAGACCGTCGACTTCATGACCGCGCGCTGGGCGCGCCTCCCGGCCGAGTTCCTCGACCACGTCGCACGGCGGATCATCAACGAGGTCGATGGAATTTCCCGGGTCGTGTACGACATCTCCGGGAAGCCGCCGGCGACCATCGAGTGGGAGTGACGGCGGGACCGCCGGGGACCGGCCGCGTGGGCGGCGGAGCGGGCTTCCCGGCAGACGGCGAGCGGCCGGCGTCCGGCGATCCGGCGCGATGGATGCGCCGCGCGCTCGCGCTCGCGCGCGAGGTGGGCGAGCGCGGCGAGGTGCCGGTCGGCGCCGTCCTCGTGGCCGCCGACGGCTCGCTGCTCGCGGAGGCCGCCAACCAGCCGATCCGCGACAGCGACCCGACCGCGCATGCGGAGATTCGCGCGCTCAGGATCGCCGCGAAGCGGGTCGGGAACTATCGCCTGCCGGGCACCACGATGTACGTGACGCTCGAGCCGTGCGCGATGTGCGCCGGGGCGCTCGTGCACGCGCGCGTCGCGAAGCTCGTGTATGCCGCGCGGGATCCGAAGGCGGGGGCGTGCGGGTCCGTGCTCGACATCGTCCGCAGCGAGCACCTGAATCATCGCGTCGCCGTCGAGGCGGGGCTTTTCGAGGACGAGGCGGCGAAGCTGCTGCGGGACTTTTTCGCGCAGCGGCGCTGAGCGGGGCCGCTTCCCGGCGCGCGCGGGCCGCGGCACGTCCGCGGTCAGCTCCTCGGCTGCGCGGCCTCGTTCGCGGGCGCGTGGTATTCCGTCACGGCCTCGCGGTCCGCGAGCCAGATCAGCAGCTCGTGGTAGCGGCGCACGTTGTCGACGTACTGCACGGCGACCTGACCGCGCGCATAGCCGCGCTTCACGCGCGAATACCACGCCTCGTCGGCCAGCAGCGGCAGCCGCTCGCGGACGTGGTCCCAGCGGTCCGGATCGCCCCCCTGGATCTCGGTGATGATCCGCGCGTCCTCGAGATGACCGAAGCCGAGGTTGTAGGCGGCGACCGCAAGCCAGGTGCGGTCCGGCTCGGGGATCCGCTCCGGGATCTTGCCGAGCACGTTGCGGAAGTAGAGCCCGCCGCCGATCACGCTCTCGCGCGGGTCGACCCGATCCTCGACGTCCATCATCGACGCCGTATCCTGGGTCAGCATCATCAGCCCGCGGACGCCGGTCGGCGACACCGCGTCCGGGTTCCAGTGCGATTCCTGATAGCCGATCGCGGCGAGAAGACGCCAATCGATGCCGGTCACGCGCTCCGCTTCCTCGAAGTACGGCCGATAGGCGGGCAGCCGCGTCTCGATGTGCCGCAGGAATGCGCGCGAGCCGACGTAGTCGAAGTCGGGCTCGCCGAAATCGTAGCGGCGGAGCAGCCTGTCGAGCTCGCCGGTCGCTTCGATCTCGGCGAAATACGCCGCGACCCGCTCCTGCAACGCGAGCGCGTCCTTCGGCAGCGCCCACGCGATCGGGAACGTCCCGCCGACCTCGAAGGCCGCGCGGGCTTCGGGATAGGAATGACGCAGCAGCCGGAACGCGTTCGACGGCACGATCGTGTAGTCGACGAGGCCTTCGTCGACGCGCCGGATCAGCTCCTCGATGGACGCGCGCGGGTCCTCCCGCCAGATCAGCCCGGGGTGCTCACGGCGGGCCTCCTCGAGCAGCTCCGCGTGCACCGACCCGGCGCGCACCTCGATGCTTCGGCCGACGAGGTCCGCGAAGCCCTCCGGCCGCCTCGTTCCGCGCCGATAGATCACCTGCTGCGTGACCTCGCCGTACGCCGGGCCGAACGCGACCAGCCGGCGGCGCGGCTCCGTGACCGTCAGGGACGCGGCGGCGATGTGCGCGCGGCCGCCGCCGCGCACGCCGGGGAGCAGGTCGCCGAGGCGATCCTCGACGACGATCTTGAGATCCACGCCGAGCCGCGCGGCGAAGCCGCGGGCAAGCTCGAACTCGATCCCGCGCGGCTCTCCGCCATAATAGAAGGTGACCGGGCCGCCGTGAGTCAGGACCCGGAGCTCGCCGAGCGCGAGGATCTGGTCCAGCACACCGGGCGGATTCGAGCAGCTTCCAAGCAGGGCGCCCAACAGGACGAAGAAGAGGGCTCGCACCGATCCTTTTCCATGACCTTCATGCGGGGCAGCCCAGTATAGAACGTGAACCGTGTCACAGACACCCGCGGCGGCGATCGCAAGCGCGGCCGCGGCCTCCGCTGGCGGCGGTCCCGCTTATGTAGTATTAGGCCCTCTTTTGCGCGGCAAGCCCGCTCGAGACAAAGGAAGCGATGATTCCCCAGCGACCGGCCAGACGCCTTACGCCTCTCGCCCTGCTTCTCGCGCCCCTCGGCGCCACGGCCCAGCCGGAGTTCGACGTCTGCCTCGATCGGCTGCGCACCGAGGCGGTCGGCCGCGGCATCTCGGCGGAAACGGCCGACAGCGTCCTGCCGACGGTGCGCCAGTTGCCGAGGGTCGTCGAGGCCGACCGGAATCAGCCCGAGTTCGTCGAGACCTTCGCGACCTATCTCGGCCGCCGCGTGACGGCCAATCGCGTCGCGACCGGACGCGCGATGCTGGAGCGGCACAGGGCGCTGCTCGACCGTAAAGCCGCCGAGTACGGCGTGCCGCCGCAGATCATCGTCGCGCTGTGGGGCCTTGAAACCGACTACGGCCGGGTCATCGGCGACGTTCCCGTGTTCGATTCGCTCGCGACGCTCGCGTGCGACGGCCGTCGCGGCGAGTACTTCACGACGGAGTTCGTGAACGCGCTGCGCATCGTCGAGCGCGGCATCGACGCGCGGACGATGATCGGCTCGTGGGCGGGCGCGATGGGCCACACGCAGTTCATGCCGTCGAATTACCTCGCGTACGCCGTCGACGGCGACGGCGACGGCGTCGTGGACCTCTGGGGCAGCGTTGACGATGCGTTCTCGTCCGCCGCGAACCTGTTGCGGACCTTCGGCTGGCGGCCCGGCTGGCGGTGGGGGCGGGAGGTGACGGTGCCCGAGGACTTCGACTACGCGCTCGCGGGCCGCGACCGCGCGCGGCCGCTGGCCGAATGGCGCGCGCTCGGGGTGAGGACGACCGCGGGGGAGCCGGTCCCCGCGCTCGATGCGGAAGCGGCGGTGCTCGTGCCGTCCGGGCATCGAGGCCCCGCCTTTCTCGTCTACGGGAACTTTGCGGCCATCATGCGCTGGAATCCGTCCGAGTTCTTCGCGCTCACCGTCGGGCATCTCTCGGACCGTATCGCGGGCGGCGCGGGTCTCTCCGTGCCTCCGCCCGAAGACCCGCGCCTCACGCGCGAGCAGATCGCGGCCGCGCAGCGCCGACTGAACGAGCTCGGGTTCGACGCCGGCGAGCCGGACGGCATCGCCGGCACGCTGACGCGGACCGCTGTCCGCAATTGGCAACAACGGAACGGCCTCGTCGCGGATGGTCACATCGACGCCGAGGTGTTACGCCAGTTGGGGATTTTGAACCCTTAATATTCACTCGTCGGCAACTTTCAGCCCGTCCGACACTCAAAGACATCGCGCTTCGATCGAACGGCGGCGTACCGGACGGTCCGGTTTTTGAGATCGCCGCCGGAACGCGTATGATTCGCACCTTTCTTATGGTCGAGACTACATGGAGTTACCGTGACTAGGGAAAACGTATCTGCAGGAGGTTCCACTCAGCAGCGGCGTTCGAGCGCCAAGGCGCAGTTCGATTCGAATGGTGTCCGCAAGGCGGCCATTGCGTTGCTGACGGCCTTCCACAAGTCAGGCCGGCACGGGACGCTGGCCGAGGTGCTCGTGGCCATGGAAGTCATCGACGCGGCAATCGACGGCAAGCCGCACTCGATGAAGTCTCTGTCGCAGAAGCTCGGCATCCCTTACACGTCCGTCTCCCGGATCGTGTTCTCGCTGACGTCCGAGGCGGCGCCGGGCGGCATTCTGAAGCTCGTGCCGGACACCAAGGATCGCCGACGCAAGCACATCGAGGTCGACTTCGACATCTTCAAGCAGTCGTCGCCCCATCTGCGGGCCATGGAGAAGGCGATGGTCGACTACTACGGCAACTCGGTCTTCAGGCTGAAGAAGGCCAAGAAGAACTGACGACGCCGGCGGGGCGCCCTCGCGGGCGTCCCGCTCCCGCTCCCAATCGAAACCGGCGCCCGTCTTCGGGCGCCGGTTTCCGTCGTGCGTGCCGTCCGCACGGTGCGGCACTCGCTTGCCGCCGTGTCGGGCACCGTCTATCTTCGTTCCGGTGAGATGGGGATCCCCGGCAACCTGGTTCTCGGTGCTCGCGGCGCTGCTGTTCGGCCTCGCGTACGTCGACAAGGAGCAGAATGCTTCGGGCGGTGACTGGCGCACCGCGAGCCGGGCTTCACTGGGCCTCGCGCCGGCCCCGTCCGAGACGCCCGAAGCCGTGATCCAGGTCTATGCCGCGCGCGCCGTGCGCTGGCGAGGCTACTTCGGCGTGCACACGTGGATCGCCGCCAAGCCGGCGGACGCCGACGCGTACACCGTCTACGAGGTCAACGGCTGGCGGCTGCGCCGTGCCGGCACGTCCGTGGTCGTCAGCGACCGGGCGCCCGATTCGCGCTGGTACGGCAACGCGCCCGAGCTGATCGCGGAGCTGCGCGGCCCCGCGGCGGCCGAGGCCATCCCGAGAATCGAGCAGGCGGTCGCTGCGTACCCGTACGCCGCGAGCTACCGTGTGTGGCCGGGCCCGAACTCGAATACCTTCGTCGCGCACGTGCTGCGGGCCGTTCCAGAGCTCGAGGCCGACCTTCCGCCGACCGCGATCGGCAAGGATTACCTCGGCTCGGCGCTGTTTGCGCGGAGCCCGAGCGGGACCGGCGCGCAGCTCAGCCTGCTCGGCCTCCTTGGGGTCCTCGTCGGCCTCGAGGAGGGCATCGAGATCAACCTGCTCGGCCTGACGTTCGGGCTCGATCCGCTCGATCTCGCCGTGAAGCTGCCGCTTGCAGGACGCATCGGCTGGCCGCAGGACGTGCAGGCCGATCCGCCGGAGAACCGCGATGACTGACAGGACTCGAAGCGCGTGGTGCGCGGTGATCGCCGCTGGTCTGCTCGCCGCGGGAGCCTCAGCGGCGGACGAGACCCGGCAATACACGTTCGCCTGGCCGTTCACGCCCGGTGATGCCATGCGCCCGCGCGGCGGCACGTCGACGGGGCCCGCCGTCGAGGTGATCGAGGACGCGAGCGCCGAATGGGAGGCGCTGCGGGCGCCGGGCCTTTCGGCCTTCGAGCGCGACCGCCGCGCGATCCTCGCGATGGCGGGCGAATACCGCACGACGTTCGATTTCATCGAGACGGTCGGCTTTACGCCTGGGTACCGGCCGTCGCGTCCTTATCAGTCGTGGGCGACCGAGTACGTCTTCGTGCTCGAGGACGACGAGGACTTCATCAGCCTGCAGCACGTGATCGTGATGCGGTACGTCGACCGCGACGGCAACGTGCAGGGGCCCGTCGTGCAGAAGCACTGGCGCCAGGACTGGCGCTATCAGGACACGAGCCTGCACGTCTACGACGGTCTCGGGCGGCGCCGGCGAATCGAGCTCGACGAGAAGGACGTCGAGGGCCGCTGGTCGCAGGCCGTGTATCAGGTCGACGACTCGCCCCGCTACGAGGCGGTCGGCCGCTGGGTCCACGAAGGCAACTACTCGGCGTGGACCAGCGAGGAGACGTGGCGGCCGCTGCCGAGGCGCGAATCGACGGTGCGCGACGACTACCACGTGCTCGTCGGCACGAACCGCCACACGATCACGCCGACGGGCTGGGTCCAGGAGGAAGACAACCTCAAGGTGGTCCTCGACGCGCGCGGCGAGCGCGAAGCGGTCCTCGCCCGGGAGGTCGGCCTCAACCGCTACGAGCGGATCGCCGGCTTCGACTTCTCCGCGGCGCAGGAGTACTGGGCGCGGACGGGCCCGTTCTGGGCGGATGTTCGCGCCGCGTGGCAGGAGATCTATCGCGAGCACGACGCGTTCCGGCTCGCCGAGGAGGTCGACGGCGTCGAGCTGTTCGTGCCGATGTTCGAGTACGCCGAGGCCCTCGCCGCCGGCGAGCCGTACGACGCCGATGCGTCGCGGCGCTTCGTTCGGGAAACGCTCGAGCGCTACGTGGAGCCGCTCTGAACCGCTCGTGAGTCCCGCCGGGCCGGCTCCGGCCCGGCTCGCTGACAACGATAAGCACAACGTAAGGGGAACGACGATGAGAACGACGGTGTTCGGAGCGTTCGCGGCCGGAGCCTTGCTGGCCGCAGGCGCCGCACCCGCCTCGGCGCAGGACGGGGAGTGCGACCGCGCATGCCTCGAGGGGTGGGTCGACCGCTATCTCGACGCGGTGATCGACGACGATGTCGACGCGGTGCCGTTCGCGGCGAACGCGCGCTTCACCGAGCACGGACAGCGCCTCGAGCTCGGCGACGGGCTGTGGAACACGATGAAGGGGAAGGGCACGTATCGCTTGCTCGTGCCCGATGTCGAGGCCGGGCAGGTCGCGTTCATCGGCACGATCTACGAGGATCACCGCGACCCGGCGCAGCAGACGCCCGCCGTCATCGCGCTGCGGCTGAAGATCGAGAACGGCGCGATCACCGAAGCGGAGCAGCAGGTCGTGCGTAACGAGGAGGCGGCGCGGCGCATCGAGGCGCGCGGCGGTCCGGACCCGCTGTTTCTCGAGCCGGTGCCGGAGAGCGAGCGCATGTCCCGGCGCGAGCTGATCGAGACCGCGAACATGTATTTCACGGGCATGCAGCAGAACGACGGCAAGGGCGAATACCCGTTCGCCGACGACTGCAACCGCATCGAGAACGGCTCGCAGACGACGAACGTGCCGCTGCAGCCCGGCCAGATGCGGCCGGACCCGAAGACGGCGACGAGCTACTCCGCGCATTGGAGCTGCCGCGAGCAGTTCGAATCGGGGCTGCTGCACTTCGTCAACCGCATCCGGGATCGCCGCTTCGTCGCCGTCGATCGCGAGCGGGGAAACGTGTTCGCGTTCGTGTTCTTCGATCACTCGGGCGGCGATACGCGCACGTTCGAGACGCCGGACGGCCGCACTGTGACCGCGGGCCCGGTTCAGCCGTGGACGTGGTACATCGCGGAAGTGTTCAGGATCGAGAATGGTCTCATTCGCCGCATCGAGGCGACGCTCGACCGCGTGCCGTACGGGATGCTCTCGGGCTGGAGCACGTATGAGGAGGGGATGTCGGACGCGATCCAGGACGAGACGATGTAGCGGGGCGCATCGCTGCCGTGCGCGCGAGCGCTTCGGTCGCGAGGGACTGCGGGGCCGGAGAGATCCGGCCCCTTTTCTTTTGTCTTTTCCGCCAGTTGACATGTGCGTTAGACACAGTCTAGCCTTAGACGTAGTCTAGCTTTCGGTTCGAGAACGAGAACGACCATGTCTTCCGAAGCTTCTCTGGTCCTGATGCTCCTCTTTGCCGTCGGTGCGGCCGCGCCCGCCGCGGCGCAGTCGAAAGACGCCGCCGCAGACGCCGCCGCCGTCGAGCTCGCGCCCGGGGAGGACGCCCTCGACGCGGCCGAGATCCCGACGATCGACACCGCCGTGCTGCTCGACTACCTCGCGGGCCGCGCGCCGTTCACGCTGCTCGACGCGCGCTCCGCTGAGGAGTACGCGATCGGCCACGTCTATAACGCGGTCAACGTGCCGCACGACGCGGTCGACGAGTTCGCGGACGCGTTGCCCGACGACCTCACCGCGCCGCTCGTGACGTACTGCAAGACGGGGATGCGGGCGCAGCGGCTGGCCGCCGCGCTGCGCGAGCGGGGATATACGAACGTCCGCGTGCTCGGTCCGAAGCAGATGTTCTGGTCCGACACGGCGCCGATGTTCAACTGCGGCGTGCCGAGCACGAGCACCGCGAGCACTTTCCTGCCCGCGTCTCGCTGAGACGCGGCTCTAACGACCATCATCGAGCGAGGGAGGCGACCGAAGCATGCGTTGGATGCTTCTGCTTGTATCTCTCGGAGCGGCCTGGCAGGCCGCGGCTCAGCCGCTCGGCCTGCCGCCCGTTCCGATTCCGGAGGACAATCCGCAGACGCCCGCGAAGGTGGCGCTCGGCGAGCGGCTGTTCAACGACGTTCGCTTCAGCTCCACCGGCACCGTGAGCTGCGCGAACTGCCATGCCGCGGCAACGGCGTTCACGGACGGGCTGCCGGTGTCGGCCGGCATCGACGGGCTTCTCGGCACGCGCAACGCGCCGACGATCGTCAACGCGGCGTACAACGCGACGCAGTTCTGGGACGGCCGGTCCCCGACGCTGGAGGATCAGGCGCTGCATCCGTTCGTGAACCCGGTCGAGATGGCGATGCCGAGCCACGACGCGCTGCTCGAGATTATTCGCGGGGACCGCGAGTATACGCGGGCGTTCCGCAACGTGTTCGGCGTGCGGCCTGCGGAGATCCGCATCGAGCACGTGACGAAGGCGATCGCCGCGTTCGAGCGCACGCAGATCGCCGGGGACTCGCCGTTCGACCGCTGGTACTTCGGCGGCGAGGAGAACGCGATCAGCGACGCGGCGAAGCGCGGCTTCGACGTGTTCCTGGGCGACGGGCGCTGCGTGTCGTGCCACACGATCGAGCAGGACCACGCGCTCTTCACGGACCATCGCTTCCACAACGTCGGCATCGGCGTGAACGAGATGCAGGACCGCATCGCCGAGCTCGCGAAGGCGTTCCTGATCGCGAAGGCCGAGGGCATCGACGTCGACGTGGCCGTGCTGAGCGATGCGGACACGTCGCACCTCGGGCGCTTCGCAGTGACGGGCGATCTGTCGGAGATCGGCGCATTCAAGACGCCGACGCTGCGCAACATCGCGCGGACCGCGCCGTACATGCACGACGGCAGCCTCGCGACGCTGCGGGAGGTCGTCGAGCACTACAACAACGGCGGCGTGACCCCGGCGGATGCGCCGGTGAACCCGTACCTCTCGGGAGGCATCCGCCCGCTCAACCTCACGGAGCAGCAGATCGACGATCTCGTCGCGTTCATGGAATCGCTGACGAGCCCGCAGTTCGAAGAGCTCGTCGAGCCCGAGCCGGTTGCGGCGCTCGGCGGGAGGAGGGGACAGCAATGAAGATCGACAGGAGAGGGTTCCTCAAGCGCTCCGGCGCCGCGGCGGCGGCGAGCGTGCTGCCGGTCAGCCTCGTGAAGCTCGCGTTCGGGCAGGAGCAGAGCGCGGGGCAGCAGGACTTCACGTTCGCCTACATCTCGGATTCCCACATCCAGCAGATCCGCGGCGCGCAGTTCGTGCGCAACTGGGATCAGGGGTTGAAGCGAGCCGTCGCGGAAGCGAACCTGCTCGAGCCGGCGCCCGACTTCGTCGTGTTCGGCGGAGACCTCGCGCAGATGGGCACCAAGGCCGAGCTCGACCACGGCGCGGAGTTTCTCTCCGCGCTGCGCTACCCGCTGCACTGCGTCATGGGCGAGCACGACTACTACCTCGATCTCGGCGAGTACTGGAGCGAGCTCTTCGGCGATCAGTGGTACAGCTTCGATCACAAGGGCGTGCACTTCGTCGTGCTGAACAGCGTGCTGACGTACGACGAATGGACGTTCGAGCGCTGGGAATCCCCCGAGCGCCGGATGCAGGAGATGGCCGGCCTCGACAATCCGAACGGCTCGCCGTTCATGGTCGGCGAGCGCCAGCGCGAGTGGCTGCGCAACGACCTCGCGAACGTCCCGCGGACGACGCCGATCGTCGTCCTGTCGCATTCGCCGCTGCAGAAGATCTACAAGGGCTGGAACTTCTGGACCGAGGACGCCGAGGAGGTGCAGGCGATCCTCGCGCCGTTCGAGAAGGTCACCGTGCTCTACGGCCACGTGCATCAGATCCAGTACAACCAAATCGGCTCGATCGCGTTCCACTCGGTGATGGCGACCGCCTGGCCGTGGCCGTACCCGTCGACGTATGCGCAGTCGGGGGCTTACGTCCCGGTCATGACGGTGCCGATGAACCGCGCGGATCCGTTCAACGAGCGGGATGCGACCGGCTGGCAGTTCATCGATGTGCACACGGGGCGGGCCGCGGTCCACTACACGCTGTACGACAACAAGAATCGGACGGTCGCGTACAACGCGGCGACGGGCAGGCCCGAGGACCTCGAGTATCAGCATCCCGCCCGCCGCATTCCTCCACAGGCACACTATTGACGGGGCTGAAAGCGATGAGACGTTTGTTACTGGCGATAGTCGGTGCCGCGGCCTTTACGGCCGCGCAGGCGGACGAGTTCACGGAAGCGGATCTCGAGCGGTGGGCGGCGCACTTCGAGAGCGTCGCGCAGGAAGGCCGCAGGCTCTGGACGAGCGCCGAGCTCGGCACGAACGGCGTCGCGTGCGGCCAGTGCCATCCGAACGCGGCCAATACTCACCCCGAGACATACCCCAAGTTTCAGAAGCAGCTCGGACGGGTCGCGCAGATGTGGGAGATGGTCAACTGGTGCATCCGCAACCCGCTCGAAGGCACGGACCTCGATCCGGGCGATCCGCGCATGACCGCGCTGCTCGCCTACATGGCCAAGGAGCGGCGGGGCGTGCCGATCGAAGCGGGGAAGCACTGACACTGGCGGGT
>Ga0079224_100005534_pt1 | contig 16619 bp, 17 predicted proteins | sample Stecom2015_FD_80414 | JGI IMG/M metagenome (GOLD analysis project Ga0079224, IMG submission 80414) | Agricultural soil microbial communities from Utah to study Nitrogen management - Steer compost 2015 | ecosystem: Environmental > Terrestrial > Soil > Agricultural land | place: USA: Utah... | reverse complement strand
TACCCTCACTACTATAACGGCCGACTTAGGTCAGGACACTTTTATCTGTTCCGGAGCAACTTTACTTTTGGAAACCACCCCGATACCCGGTGCTACCTACCTGTGGCAGGACGGAAGTACCGACCCCGAATTATTGGTGAGTAGTGCCGGCACCTATTCTGTTCAAACTAGCTTGAATGGATGTCATGATTACGATACCATACTGGTAGAGCAAATCGTTCCGGAAATGTACATTGTGCAAAACGATACAGCTGTATGTATGGGAGATGTGGTCAACTTGACGGTTATAGCCAATCCGGAAAGTAATTTATGGTGGAGCACCGGCAGCACAGCTCCGGGTATAGAAGTAAGTGAAGCCGGAACCTATGTAGTAAATGCTTCGAACGTTTGCGGAAACTTTACCGACTCCTTTACTTTAAACACCTTCAATTGCAATTGTTTGGTACTGCTGCCCACGGCCTTTTCACCTAATGGCGATGGCAAAAATGATGAGTTTATGCCGGTTCTGGATTGTGAGCATAGCCTATACAAGTTGCTTATTTTTAACCGTTGGGGGCAAAAAGTTTTTGAAGCCAACAACGCTACACAAGGATGGGATGGCAACTTCAATGGAGTACCTGCCGAATTAGGAAGCTATTATTATTTTCTTGAATTAACCACCATTACCGGTACAACGGAATTTAGAAAAGGTGACTTTACTTTGATTCGGTAATTAAATCCGGCAATTGTTGCCATTCTTGAATCAAGCTTTCCAATTCAGATAAAATCATAGCAGTGGCTCCCCATACGTAGCGGCCTCCGGGTAACAGATAAGCCAAGGCGTTTATAGATATTTGAGGAGAACCAGTAATTGGCACCTTTAACTTTTGCACATTAGAGAAAATCTGGTCTAATGGATATTGTAAAATTTGTGCTACCTCAGCATCCGAGCGTGAAAGCATAGGCACCTCATCACTAAATCCAACCACCGGGTAAACCACAAAATTACTGGCCGGGATATAGAGCGATGACAGCTGACCAATTATAGTCACTAAGTTGGGATCCAAAGCAATTTCCTCATTGGACTCGCGTAAAGCCGTGTTATAAATATGCTTATCGGTTTCTTCCTTACGGCCTCCGGGCAGTGCTACCTGCCCGCTGTGCACGCCTCCATCAGCACTTCGTTCAATCAATACCAGGTAAATATCTTCTCCATCAGGATAAAGGAGTAAAAGCACTCCGCTATGCCGGGCATGAACAGGAGCCGCTCCTCCATCGGGACGATAAACACTCATCATTTTACTTTGAGCTTCATATCCCGGAAGATTCTGCTGCAAGCGCTGTTGTAACCACTTCATAAAAGCAGGCCAGTGAATTGAGTTGGTTTTCATAAGCTAAACTAAGATAAAGGAAAAACCCTGGACATGAACTACAAGTTTTTAGCATCCAAAGCTTATCGAATTACTCCTTCTCCAAATAAAAGAGGCTATTCCTTGCGAAATAGCCTCCAGGTCATAAGTTATTGCAGGTTACTTTACTTCTTCATATTCAATATAATCACCTTCAATTTTTCGCCTTTGCTGTTGTTCATTAGTGGCGTTCTGGTCCATCTTTGTTTTCATTTCATTCATTTTTTGATGAGTCATACGGGTTAACTTCATCACCGGTAATAAAAACCGCATCACAAAGCGCAGAATCAAAAACAAGAGCAGTAGGAACAGGAATATTCTAAATAGCATGTTTCAAAGGTAGGATTATTGTAATTTAGCTCCCAATCAATAATTTCAATTTAACAATAATTGACTGTCTAATGTAGCCATGTTTCTCGCTTCAGGAGCAACATACCGGCTAAGAATCATTAAAGTTTTTCAATTGTAACTCATGGTCTATTCTTTTAAAGGTTTCATTCCGGTCGTACATCCGTCTGCCTTCATACATCCGCAAGCAACCGTAACTGGCAATGTCATTATAGGCAAGGATGTTTATATTGGCCCATCTTGTTCTTTGCGCGGCGACTGGGGAGGCATTGAAATTGCTGATGGTTGTAATGTTCAGGAAAACTGCACTATTCATATGTTCCCCGGTGTGACGGTAAAGCTGGAAGAAGGTGCTCACATAGGTCATGGAGCCATCATACACGGTGCCCATATTGGAAAGAATGCTTTAGTAGGGATGAATGCAGTAATAATGGACGATGTAGAAATCGGGGCAGAATCAATAATTGGCGCGCTTACCTTCATAGCTGCAAACACTAAAATTCCTCCCCGCTCTTTAGTTGTGGGCAATCCGGGTAAGGTAATTAAATCAGTAAGCCCGGAAATGATAGCCTGGAAAACGAAAGGAACCCGACTATATCAAGCCTTACCACAAGAAATGCGTGACCATTGGGAGCCCTGTGAGCCGCTGAGCGAATTGCCGGCCAACAGGCCTCATCAAGAACAACTGTATACTACTTGGAACGATTTAAAATCTGAAGAATAAGCGATTGCTGACCTCAACAGAAAGAGTCTGTCTGGCTATCAAATAAATTGTGCAATCTTATATAAAATAGCCAAAGATGCCGCAAAATTTCAGTAATTTCGCGCACTATTTAAGCTTATATGAAGCAGATTCGTAATTTTTGTATTATTGCCCATATCGACCATGGTAAAAGCACCCTGGCAGACCGACTTTTAGAGCACACCCAAACTGTATCTTCAAGAGATATGCAGGCTCAGGTTTTGGACGATATGGATTTGGAGAGAGAGAAAGGCATCACCATCAAAAGCCATGCGATTCAAATTGACTTTCTACACAAAGGAGAAAAATATATCCTCAATTTAATTGACACACCCGGACACGTTGACTTTTCGTATGAGGTAAGTAGAGCTTTGGCAGCCTGCGAAGGAGCTTTGCTACTTGTAGATGCTTCACAGGGAATTCAAGCGCAAACTATTTCCAATTTATATTTAGCTATTGAAAATGACCTGGAAATTATTCCGGTCATCAACAAAGTAGATATGGAAGGCGCCATGATTCCGGAAGTAACTGATCAGATTGTGGACTTAATAGGTTGTAAACCTGAAGAAATTATTTTGGCCAGTGGCAAGAGCGGAATTGGTATAGATGAAATTTTAGAAGCTATTATAGAACGTATTCCTGCCCCCAAAGGTAATGAGGAAGAACCTCTTCAAGCTTTGATTTTCGACTCCGTTTTCAACTCATTCCGCGGCATTATTGTTTATTATCGGGTCATTAACGGCAGTATAAAAAAAGGCGACAAAATTCGTTTTGTTCATACCGGCAAGGAATACTATGCTGATGAGGTGGGCATCTTAAAATTGAGCATGACGCCCAAGCAAGAAGTAAAAGCCGGCGATGTGGGTTATATTATTACCGGAATAAAAAATGCTAAAGAGGTAAAAGTAGGAGACACCCTTACTTTAGTAAGCAATCCCACAAAAGAAACCATCAAAGGTTTTGAAGATGTAAAGCCCATGGTATTTGCCGGGATTTTTCCGGTAAATACAGATGAGTTCGAAGAGCTGCGCGATTGCATGGAAAAGCTGCAACTTAATGATGCTTCCCTTACGTTTGAACCGGAGACCTCACAAGCTTTAGGTTTTGGCTTCCGTTGCGGATTCTTAGGAATGTTGCACATGGAAATTATTCAGGAACGCTTGGAACGAGAGTTTAACCAAACTGTAATTACTACCGTTCCAAACGTGAGTTTTCATGCCTACTCTACTCGGGAACCGGATAAGCGCATAATCGTCAACAATCCGTCGGAGATGCCTGACCCTACTACCTTGCAGCGAATTGAGGAGCCTTTCATTAGAGCGCAAATCATTACCCTTCCGGATTATATTGGCAACATCATGACCTTATGTTTGGGCAAACGTGGCTTATTGATTAATCAAAACTATTTAACTGCAAACCGTGTAGAACTCATTTTCGAACTACCTCTAGCAGAAATCGTTTTTGACTTTTATGATAAGCTCAAATCCAATACACGTGGCTATGCGTCCTTCGATTATCAGCCTTTAGATTACCGTGAAAGTGATATCACTAAAATGGACATTCTGCTGAATGGTGATAAAGTGGATGCCTTAAGTGCCTTAATTCATCGCAGTCGCGCTCAGGATTTTGGCCGTAAGTTATGCACCAAACTAAAGGAACTCTTACCTCGTCAACAGTTTATGATAGCCATCCAGGCTGCTATAGGTGCTAAGATTGTAGCTCGGGAAACCATCTCAGCTATGCGTAAAGATGTGACGGCGAAATGTTATGGCGGTGATATTTCACGGAAACGAAAATTGCTGGAAAAACAAAAAGAGGGGAAAAAGAGGATGCGGCAGATTGGTAATGTAGAAGTACCTCAAGAAGCTTTCCTGGCGGTACTGAAACTTGATGATTAAGGTTTGGCCTTTGTGGGAAATTTTTTGCAACTTGCATTTTGATTACCAACTAAAAAGAAAAACGGATGAATAACGAATGGCCTTTGTGGGAAATTTTTATTAGAAGTAAAACCGGATTAGATCATAAACATGTAGGAAGTCTGCATGCTGCTGATGCCCAAATGGCAATACAAAACGCCCGCGACGTTTACACCCGACGTATGGAAGGCGTAAGCATTTGGGCTGTAGAAAGCCAGTATATTCACGCTTCTAACCCTGACGATGCCGCTACCTTGTACGATCCGGCAAACGACAAAGTATATCGTCATCCTACCTTTTACGATTTGCCGGATGAATTGCAACACATGTAAATGTTGTGAGATTGTGTACTTATAAAAAACTCAGCATGCCTGAAAATAAGCTTGCATTTGTTCTTCAGTTAGCCGACAATGCCCTGATACTGGGTCATAGAATAAGTGAATGGTGCGGACATGGCCCTATTCTTGAACAAGATATTGCACTTACCAATATTGCACTTGATCACTTAGGCCAGGCGCGCAGCTTATTCCAATATGCTGCCGACTTATACAATGCTTTACCTAAAGAGTCGCAAAAAGAATTTATTTCCTCTCCGCTATTACAACAACAAAGCACTGCTGCTACAGAAGATAGTTTAGCCTATCTACGTGACAGCTGGGACTTCCGCAATGTGCTGTTAACAGAACAACCTAATCAGGACTGGGCTTTTACTATTGCTCGCTCCTTTTACTACGATCATTATGCCGTTCTGTTTTACTCCGAATTATCCAAAAGTACAGACTTGCGATTAGCGGCTATTGCAGAAAAATCATTGAAAGAAGTTCAGTATCATCAGCGCTGGAGCAGCGAGTGGGTTATCCGATTGGGCGATGGCACCACAGAAAGCAAGCAAAAAATGCAAACTGCCATTGAGGAATTGTGGCCTTATACCGGCGAATTATTTGCAACAAGTGATGCTGAAAAAGCTGTAGCTCAACAGCTGCATATTCTTCCTTTGGAACAACTAAAAACCGTTTGGGAAGAAAACACAACGGCTGTTTTAAATGAAGCTACCCTAACAACCCAGGACAGCAAAGCCTGGATGCAAAGCGGAGGAAAAGAAGGCAGACATAGTGAGCATTTAGGCTACATTTTAGCCGAAATGCAATATATGCAAAGAGCCTACCCCAATATGGAATGGTAATCAATCACCGTAAAGCATTAACTCCTTTTCGACTGACTAAATTTCACTATACCAACTTATTTTTTCTGCTCCTGTTGCTCCATGTAGCAGCAGGAGTTTATTTTGACAGCTATTCCTGGTGGTGGATTCTGTTCAGTTTGCTTGTCTATCTCTTGGTTTTGGCAGCAGGTAGTTATTTTATTCAATGGAATTTTTACTTTCCATCACAAAATCGGCTCCCCTCATTAAAAGTAAGTTTACAAAAAGGGAAAATTGGCTTTGCACATAGCGGCAAACAAGTGGCACTAAGTTTTGACGACGGCCCATCAGTCCATACCGAAGAGGTATTGGACATTTTAAAGAAAGAACAAGTTGTTGCTACTTTTTTTTTGATAGGGAAAAATATTAATGGCCAGGAAAATTTACTTAAGCGAATGGTTGCGGAAGGACACAGCCTGGGCAACCACAGTTTTTATCATCGTGGAAGTTTTGACTGGCAATCTACTCAGAAAATGCGGGCAGAGCTCGAAAAAACAAATGAGGCCATCACTGCCGTTACCGAAAGAAAAGTCTGTTTATTTAGGCCACCCTTTGGTGTGACCAATCCGAATTTGGGCAAGGCCATCAACTCTTTGGGCTTAAGAAGTATTGGCTGGAATGTACGTTCTTATGACACGATAGCCAGGAATGAAAAACGATTACTTCAAAGAATATTACAAAAAGTCAAACCCGGCAGTATACTATTATTACATGATCGTTGTGCTATAACAGCCTCTATTTTACCCGAATTGGTAAAGCAACTAAAAATCAAAGGCTATAGTTTTACTGCAATTCATTAAAGTATGGAAAAGGAGGAACTGATCTTCCGCTTCAAATTATCCTTGTTTACCCATCTCTTCCATCCGCTTTTGTTTAGCATCGCGCAGAAATTCTGATGCAAAGATGAAATTATTTAAAAGTTCGTCCTTGCTAAAAATGATATCCTGATTGCTTCCTTCCCATTGCTTTTTACCTTGGTGCATATATACAATATGATCTCCGCTTTCCATCACCGTATTCATATCATGGGTATTGATTACGGTTGTAATATTGTATTCCTGAGTCAATTCTTTAATTAAATGATCGATAACCAGAGAGGTCTTAGGATCTAATCCGGAGTTAGGTTCATCACAAAATAAAAATTTCGGATTCAGCACCAATGCTCTGGCCAGCGCTACCCTTTTTTTCATCCCCCCACTTATTTCAGAAGGATATTTTTTGTGCGCTTCTTTCAGATTTACACGATCCAGCACCTCGTCTACTCTCTTTAGCTTATCTCTGTATCGCTTGGTACTGAACATATCTAGCGGGAACATCACGTTCTCCATCACATTTTTACTATCAAACAAAGCGGAGCCCTGAAATAACATCCCTATTTTCTGACGCAATTCCTTCCTGTCTTTTTCGTTCATGTTCACCACATTCTCGCCTTCATAAAGAATTTCGCCGGAATCAGGTTGAAATAGACCAATCATACACTTCATCAAAACGGTCTTTCCACTACCACTGGCACCAATAATCAAGTTAGTTTTACCAGCATACATTGAAAAGCTCACATCATGTAAAATTGTTTTTTCGCCAAAGCTCTTTTTTACATTCTTTACTTCGATCATAGGAATTCAGGGCTATTATATTTAAAAATACGTAGCTAAATTGGAATAAAAAAGCGTATCCTGCAATTGTGCAGGATACGCAAATGTAATAGTTTATCAAAAAAGATTAATGAAGCTTATGCTCATTAAAGATTCTTCGCATCTTCTAAGAACTTAGCCAGACCAATATCCGTCAAAGGATGGTTCAGTAATCCCAAAATAGAGTTTAATGGACAAGTACAAATATCTGCGCCAACTTCCGCACATTTTACAATGTGTAAAGGATTTCGGATAGAGGCCGCTAAGACTTCAGTCATCATGCCTTGTACATTGTAAATGTTTACAATCTGCTCTATCAATTGAACACCATCCCAGTTAGCATCATCAACGCGCCCTATAAACGGAGAGACCATAGTAGCTCCGGCTTTTGCCGCCATGATAGCCTGACCGGCCGAAAAAACCAAAGTACAATTGGTTTGAATATTATTGTCGGAAAAATGTTTGATGGCCTTGATGCCTTCTTTAATCATCGGGATTTTCACCACGATATTTTCATGAATTGCAGCCAAACGCTCTCCTTCCGCTACCATGCCTTTAAAATCAGTTGCAATAACTTCGGCACTAACCGGACCATCTACAATGCCACAAATTTCTTTATAATGTTGTAAAACGGCATCTTGTCCTTTTATACCTTCTTTAGCCATCAAAGAAGGATTGGTGGTTACACCATCCAATATACCAAGGTCGTGAGCTTCTTGAATTTGCGCCAGATTGGCGGTATCAATAAAAAATTTCATCTGGAATTGTAAAAGAGGAGAAAAAAAATGGCAAGTTACTCATATCGCACCGCTCAACCATTTATCCTTGCTGCATTCCTGCCCTGGGGAGGTTCAACAGGAGCTGGTCGTATAAGACTTGCCGAGGCAAAGATACAATCCATTTATCCGAAAACAAAATTATTCACTTGATTTTTGAAAGTCATCAGGCAGTATTCAAAATACCCATTAGTTGTTGAATTTCTACAGCCTTTTCTTGTTCATTGGTATATTCATAGGACTGAGCTAATTCATCCAACATACGCAATAGTACCTGGCGGCTATCCATGGGCTCAAAAAAATGTGGCTCATGAGCTACCTTTAACTTCTTTAAATACAAGTTCACATCATTTTGTGTATACACCATCCCGTTTACCGGATCAATGTAGAACTGAAGGGTTTGTACAGGTTCTGAATTGGGTGATTGAAAGGGAAACAAGCTATCAAAATAGGCCAGTACAAATTGCTTGGGCAAATCGATGGCAAATACCGGAATATCTAATAACTCACACAAGGCCAAATAAATAATTCCAATTGAATAGGCATTTCCTTGTTTACTTTCCAAGGTTCGGTTCACAAAGAAAAGATTGCTGTCGCGTTCAGTAATTTCTTTGCCGGTCATTTTGTAATAATTATACAAAATACCATTAATTACATTGATTTGCTCTAATGGTGTCAGGTATACATTCAATTCCAGCCAAACATTTCTCTTTATCTGATCAAATAAATTCAGCAAAGCCACAATGTCTAATTCCGGATAACGAAATTTAGCAATAACCAAGGCTCCCTTCAGCAAACTACGTTCTCCATCTTTCATCCAGTCCATCAACTCTTCCTGCAACTCCGTAAACAAAGCCCTGTGAATCAAATTTTCTATTCTGCTTTGTACCGCCTCATCCTCAGTTGTTTCCTAATATTCTTCTAATGTAGGAATAATAGCTTTGCCATAATGCAGCAGCCGTTCAGCAACGGAATCATACACTTCCAAATCAGGGTCATCCATCAACTGTAGTAATGCTAATATTTCCTTGTTTACCACCATGCCACTTCCAAATAATACTAATGATCTTCTGCTAAAATAATTGAATTTACCTAAAGTTCAAAGGGGCGAACATTTGAATTTATATTATAAATTTAAGGTAAAGTCCTGCACTGTGGGCCCTCGTTTTACCTTCACCACAACCTTATTACCCGGGTTTAGTGTTTTTAGAATATCCTGATAATCCTTAATGCTGCTTACCCGTTTCCCTCCTACCATCATAATAATGTCTCCTTCCTTCAATCCTGCTTTGGTAGCTGCCTGACCTTCAACAACTGAACTTACCAACACACCGGGATCACGATAGTTGTAATCCGGAAGCAAGCCCGGGTTTACTAAAATACCATCACTGCCAGGAGCTTCAGCCAGGTTATTTACATCAGTAATAAACAAAGGCCGAGGTAAAGTTTCTATATAATCAACCATACCTCGTAAGTAGTTGACAATCGATTTAATTCCATCCATATTCACCTTTCCTATGATATCGCTTCTTTTATGTTCATCATCATGGGTTCCTGTACTCACGCTAATTACCGGTACTTCAGCATCGAAGAAAGGGTAATGATCTGAGGGTTCAATGTCTGAAATATCTTTAGAAACCTTCAGGTTGTTCCCAAGTTTGCGAAATACCCGCGACCAGGTAGAAGATGTGATGGTACCATCTACATATATTGTTCGAGTTGATTTTAATCGCCCTACCATGTCTAGGTTAATCATATAAGCAATCTTGCTTGCAGGCAATAAACTCTTATCCTTCAAAAAAGATTTAGAGCCGGCCAAGTCCTGCTCATTACCGGAAAAAGCCACAAATAAATAATTGTACTTTTTTAAATCGGAATTCTTTATCCTTTGCGCTAAAGCCAACATTGCGGCAACACCACTGGCATTATCATCGGCCCCGGGATGATGTTGTTTCCCCTCCATACCCAGATGATCATAGTGCGCTCCTATTACCACCGTTAAAGCGGCGTTGTTATTTAAATAGCCAACAATATTGGTACCTTGCCGATAATCATTACGATAAGCGACCTTAAGATAAACTGATTGAATTACGCTCATTTGCTTTACATATTGTTCATAGCTTTTTTTATTGATAAACATAACCGGGATGGTAAGAGCAGGAAGGTCGGTTTGGCTGGAATATACCGGTGCATTCTTTGCGCCATAAGCATCATAAAGCAAAACAGAGGTAGCTCCGCGAGCCAAAGCATAACGAGACAACTCATATGCCCGGGCTTTCCAATCAAAATTTGAACGGGCCGCTTCCTGTGCACTTTCATACAAAGAAATTAACCAAGGTCCATTAGGCTCTCTACTATCAGGAAGCATATAACTTTCTTCTGTAGCTGCGGCGGAAAAAGAGGCTGGAAATGCCTCTTCGGTTACAGACACCAAATTACTTCCAATATTGAAGCGCGTTTCGGGGGTAAGTTGACGGCCGGAGACAAAGCGAAACTGCTTACGGAAACTTCGGTCTTTACCAAATGGTGCCAAGCCAATATCTGCCATACGTTTTTCCACATACATTCCGGCATTAGCTTCACCCGGAGTACCGGTTAAGCGTCCCTGCATTTTAGAAGAGGCCAAACTGCTTACATCTTCTTGAATTTGTTTCAGAATAAAAGAACCATCTTCATCATTGATTAAAGGTAGAGGTTCTTTATCCGGAATAATTTTTTTCCAAACTTGGGCCTCACTGGCTGAAACACTTCCTATCAACACAAGCACAGCCAGCAAAGACTTATAATAAAATCGGTTCATTGACAATTAAAAAAACAGGATAATTTACTAAAATTCAGCATTCCACATTGCTAAAATCATGCTTTAATAAAAAGCAGTAGCAAACTTAACTAATTGACCATCAATAAAGGCAAGCGAAAAGCAAAAGTTTTTCATAAAAAAAGCAGCCGGAAAACCGGCTGCTTAATAAATCCTTTGTAGACAAGCAATTATTTTTTCCACATATCCATCTCCTTGTTGTAAATATCTTCCATATCGCGACGGGCTTCTTCCAAGCCGCGCAAATCACGGGAGTAGTTATTACCCAAGGGGTTGTTGGCACTGTTTCGGATAGGATAGCTGGCAAAATAACGACCATCAAAATAATCTGTCCAAGTCATGCGGTGCAAATCATTATGAGCGTTATACACTTCATAATTAGCCAAGACTTTTCTTAAATCAGGGTAATACAACCAAAACATAGGAGCTACTCCACGAACGGATCCATCATTGTTCAGGATATCTTGCAGAGGTGCTATACCAATGATGCGAACTACCATGCGGCCGGCATTACGATCAAAAATCCAATCTTCTTTAATTCTGTACTTAGTAACGGTATGAACATTAAACTCTGTTCTGGTTTTTACCCAAACTTCTTCCAAAGTAATGGGATCAATAGACAGCGTAGAGTCTTCTGTACCTCCAATGGTATTTTCAAATGCTTCTAAATCTAATGGTGTTGAAAAGCCATCATCAAAACCATTAAATGCAGCAATTTTTCCCTTTTTAACGGCATCAATCAAGATTTCAATAAATGCTCCACCACCGGAGAACTCATCTCCTTGATAAACAAAAGGTGCATTTTGTTTTTGACGTACATCAATTTCTTGCCACACACGGCGTTTCCAAGCCGCATCTACCTCACGGATGTCATGAAGTTCTACTGCTTTATTCACATGTGAAACGCGGTCAATTACACCATCTTGAACCAATGAGGGTTTCCAGTTTTCATTTACTGCGTCTGCTTGTTTAACAACGGGTGGGTCGGCCTGATCATTCATCATAGGATCTTGAGCAAACACCGCACCGCCTAACAAAACAGCACCAACAGTAAAGCTTAATTTATTCAGGATATTCATACTCCTTAGGTATTTATTAAAATTAATTCAAAGTAATGTTTACAGAGTTGATTGATTGAACACGCTTATCCGGTCCTACAACCTTGATATTTTCAAAGTACCATTTATCACCAGGACGAGACCGATCCATAGCTGCCCGAACCGGAGCCGAAAAGCGGGGGCCGGAAACATCTTGCTGGAAGTAGTCACCACCGCTGGAGCGTGGCTGCATACCAAAGGTATAACTAACTACGGTAAATCTAGTATCAAAATCGAAGTTATCCAATTTCGCAATAATCCCTTGTTGAGCTTTGGCTTTAGCCGTCTCTACCATTCCTGATTTGTAAGCTCCCATTTGTGCTTCAGGAGCGGGAATGTATTTAACTCGGATTTTACCACCACCCACTTTTACGGTTGCCCCTGCACGAGAGCGGGCATTAATTGAATATTCTAAAGTACCTTGTTTGGCAACCGTAACATCATACTGACCTTTTCCTGTACCCTTAAGGTTAGCACCAGGCATGCTTAAAGACACATCTTCAATGTTATAACCGGAGGCGGACAAAGTGATGGGATTCTCCACACCAATGTACATTACATTCATTTTGTCCAGCTGTAAAGAGGCTCCGGCAGAACCTACCATATAGTCAAACTTAAACTCATGCGTTTCAACAGTTCCTGCTTTATCGATAGTAATTCTACCATTAACTGTTTTTGCACCGGCACCGGAGGCACGGAATTTTAAGACTCCAATACCATCAGTAACGGTTACAGGTCCTGCGCTTGAAGTAATAGTGGGCTTGGCGCTTTTATTGTAGGCTGCCAGCATAATAGTCGCTTCAATCTCCTGACCTTCGAGAGCATAGCTGGTTTTAGGAACCGCAATGGCTTGAAGTGCATCAAACTTATAGTCTTCTGCGTGTACTTGAGTCAGTAAATGCTCCAGTACCATCGACTCAGAATTTTTTACATCATTCTGGAACTTGGAAAACATAGCTACAGCAGCAACCACCGGAATATTGTGGAAAGTACCGAATGCCCAATCGCCTTTAGGATTATCGCTGGTTTTGGGCAATTCACCGATTTGAATAGGCACTTGCTCTGCCATGGCTTGTTTTACTTCAGGAACCTGAATCTGATCCAGAATAAAAGTTTTAAAGGCTTCTAAACGATCTTTAATCTCATCTCCTTTTTTGCGCTCAACAAAAAGCATAGTAGGTGTATTAATATCCTCCTGGCTCTTGATTTGCTGTACGCCTTTGATATCTTCATAACCACCGGATTGGTAAATTACGCTGTCCTTCCAGGATTGTAAATAAGCAATCAACTCTTCAGATTGTGCTCTAATTTGTTTCGCACGATCATTATAAGGCTTAACCTTTTCCCTTTCAGAAGGATTGCTTTCAGCTGCGTCAAATGCCTCGTAAAATTTAGCATTTTTACCGGTGATGGATTCGTTAGAGCGTTCAATACTATTATTAATAGTAGAGAAGGCCGTGAGTACTTCTTTAGTAATATTAAGGGCAAGCATCGCCGTCAACACCAAATACATGAGGTTGATCATCAACTGCCGAGGCTCTTTAGGTAAAGACATCCTTTAAGTTTTCTAATTGTGGATAATACTGTTATCATGGCTTAGCGCTTTTACTCGGCTACTAAGCATTTTTATCATTTAGCTTTCATCTACACTATAACGACCGCCTTATTAGCGTCCTTGCATGGCAGAAAGCATATTACCGTAAATTGCGTTAAGCGAAGATAAGTTTCTGCTTAAAGTAGCAATTTGATCTTTAGCAGCTTGTGCATCATCCGCACTGGCAGCCATAGCTTCTGAAGCATTCACCAAATTACCATAGAATTTATTCATAGCTTTCAGGTGGTTGTTGGCATCTTGCAGTTCTACCTCATAAATTTGATTCAGAGAACCCAGATTTTTAGACAATACCTGAACTTGTTGATGGAATTGTGCAGTGCTGTCTGCAGCATTGTTGAAAGAAGACATGGTGTTGGAAGCTCCTAAAAAGGTATCCTTCATTTGTCCTAATGCATCAGCAGCTTCACGTGCACTTTGAGAGTAAGTACCTGTAGCAGCGGTTACATCAGTAATATCTTTCATTTGATCAACCGTTTGAGAAAAGCGTTGGAAATTATCGTTCAAGCGCTTCAGGTTGGGAGTGTTGATGTTTGCTTCTTCCAGCATTTTATCTAAGGATAAAGTAGCAGAATCGCCGGCACCTGACCCACCACCTAATGGAGCAACAGGTGGTTTGAATTTTACTCCTTTTTTATAGGCTTCTACATTAGGGTTTTCATCCAGATTTGGATAATAACGTTCCCAGTAGTAATCTTTATGAGGTGGAAGCAAACCCAAAAGGCAGAAAATAAAAGCCTCGGTACACATTCCAATTGTCAACATTAGATTTGCACCATCCCAGTGCTGGATTTTAAACAATGCCCCTAACAATACCACACCGGCTCCAACACCGATAATCAGGTTTTTAATGTATTTGCCTTGCTTAGTTTCAAAAAACAAAGTTATTGAGCCCATTTCTATTGATTTATCTAATTTGAAGTAAAAGTTTAAAGAAAATTATTAACGTTTCTGATTGGGTTCATTAACCATCGCCGGATAAAACTGACGAATCATACAACGGAACCCTATGTAAGCTTTTGCCGTATCAGCAAATTCGTAATCACGGTTGCTGATGTTCAGGAATGCAGCAGGATCGCGCCAGCTACCACCTTTAACGGTTTTTCTACGCTGCCAAGCAGGATCATTTTCACCAATGCGGCTATTGATATCCGGATTCAAATCTGAAAGCACATTAGGGTTGTAAGCGTCAATTACATAATTAGAACGAGTCCATTCTGCTACGTTACCGGACATATTATACAAGCCATAATCATTAGCCCAATATGCGTTAGCACGTACAGTATATAAACCACCGTCTGCAGAATAATCGCCACGATCTGGCTTGAAGTTAGCTAAATAACATCCTTTTTGGTTCAGCACATAAGGCCCGCCCCAAGGGAAAGGAGATAATTGACGTCCGCCACGAGCAGCCCATTCCCATTCCACTTCATTCGGCAATTCAAATCTGCCTTCGAAATATTGGTTACGTCCCTCGCGAGAGTTTTTCCAAAGATTGGTTCTCCAATCACAGAATGCATTAGCCTGAAAGAAGTTTACGCCAACGACAGGATACTCGTCAAAGGCAGGAAACCAGTTGTACTGACGAGCGATTGGCTCGTTATTAGAATAGTTGAACTGGCGCATCCATACCAAAGTATCCGGATAAACTGGAACCGTCTTGTTTACGATAAAGTTGGTTTGAGGCTGATCAGGATGAGCGGTTGCTGTTTCATAATCAAAATAGCGAAGATTATATTCCCATTTTCTGGTATCAAATTCTTTCTTGCCGGTGCCGGTTTGACTGGCGTCCACATACATACCCATCAATTGATCCTGGATATCGATATCGCTCCATTTGATGCGTTGTTTCCAATCCAGCTGCTGAGTCCCATCTTCATTATCTTTATAGTTACCTAATGTGGTATGAGCGATAGAGTCGCGCACCCAATTGGTAAACTGACGATACTCGGCATTGGTAATCTCTGTTGCGTCCATATAGAAGCCGGTAACATTGAATGTACGAACCGGGGCATCTAACGAATTCTGAATATCCTGATCACTATATCCGGCCTTCATCACCCCTGAAGGGACGTAAACCATACCTACTGGAGTCGGGGCTTTGTAATTCATTTTATTAGAATAATCACCCACTAACTCACCTGGAGAGTTAGGCTTCCCGCAACTTGCGGCAAACATAGCCATAGCAACCGTGGCAATACTCAGGGAAAGTTGTTTCATCTGCTTTTGTTTTGTCATTGTAATTGCGTCCTGCATTGTCCAATTACGGAACTTGATTTTATAATTAATGCAAACTTCTTTTTAAAAATTCTTACTCTAATTACTTCTATATTATTTGTCTGTGAAAAAAGGACCTGTAAAAGGCATATTCCCACATTGGCTCACAATATTCAAATAAATTTTTGAAAATGCAACATTCACGAACATTTTTTTTTAGGAACCTGCAAATTGAAGTTCCCGGCAAACCATTTTTTTAATCTTTTGTTGTTTTTTTCCAAGCCCATTTCTATCGATAAATACTTCTATGTCTCTTTATTGACCTAATTACGCAATGAGATTCCCTCAGCTAATTTTTAAAACAGATGGCTAAATAAAGGTTTTTTTTTTGTTGCACCAATAGTTGGACAATTTTAATTTTTCTGCCCGCGTAATTTTTTTTCTGTTTATACGTTATCAGCAGCCAACATTTGCAATAGCTCGGCCCGATGGTAAACGGGTGCCAAACAACTGTATTGCTTGCATAAATAATAACTTAACACTCCTGCAACAAACTTGTGCTGAAGGGCCGGAATAAGAGTATCCTCTTTGGCTTGAGCTACAAATAAAATATTAGGATGATAATGGGCCATCAGCCGGAACACTTCTTCCTCAGCTCCTATGCCGGCAACAACCACTTGCCGCTTACCGCACAAGTCTCCTAACACCTGATTGGCCCAATAACCAAAACTGCTTGGATACCGGATAGTCAGTGACTTCATCGAGTGCAACATTTCACTTGCCTGTAGCAGCCATTCCGGTCGGCCCATTAGCTGGCCAAGCTCTTGTAAATTATGTTGCATCACTGCATTGGCAGAAGGACAGGCACCATCG
>Ga0079224_100005533_pt1 | contig 16621 bp, 11 predicted proteins | sample Stecom2015_FD_80414 | JGI IMG/M metagenome (GOLD analysis project Ga0079224, IMG submission 80414) | Agricultural soil microbial communities from Utah to study Nitrogen management - Steer compost 2015 | ecosystem: Environmental > Terrestrial > Soil > Agricultural land | place: USA: Utah... | reverse complement strand
GGCCCTGCCGAGCGAGTACCAGGAGTAAGGCGCGAACGCTGACCCGATGAGCGCGAGGATAGCCGCGCTGACACCCAGCGGGCCGAGCGCGGCGAGCAGCACGTCTTCGGGCGCGGGGATCTCAGGCATGAACGTCACCGCGCCGGAGCCAGGACTGCCAACCCATCGTTAGCTCGCTATCGCTCAATCGATGACCTGGACGCTACGCGATCCGAGGAAGTGCCACCCAGCCGGAACTTCCTTGCAGCCACGATCACCGAAGAGACGTCTGGGAAGCCAAGCACCGGCCGCAGCGTGTTGACCTGTACGGACAGCAGTCAATCTCCGGCCGGCCGGCATTGGCGTGATGTACACCATAGCCTTACTGCCTCAAACTGCAAATGGCGCCCCCAAAGCACCGAACGAGGAGGCGTAAAGGGTGATCAAGACGTAAGGGCCGTGACCAGACTGGTCACGGCCCTTGTCTCGTGGCGGGGGCAGGATTTGAACCTGCGACCTTCGGGTTATGAGCCCGACGAGCTACCGAACTGCTCCACCCCGCGTCGCGGATCCAAGGATAGCGCACCCTCTCTGCGCGGCCAAACCGGGTCACGGCCACCGTGGACGGCCGTCACCACGCGGGCACAGGCGTTCCAGACCCCCCGGTACGCGAGCGGCCCCGGCTGCCCGTTCTGGCACGAACCACGCAGCCTCGCCGCGCCCGCGAGCGCCTGATCGACCGGCTTGTCCGGCCGGCGCACCGGCCGCCCGGCGTACCCTGGGACGCCGATGACCGCCACACAGATCCCCACGTTCAAGTCACACCGCGGGCGCCTGCGCACCCGCCGCCGGGAGGCGCTACGGACGCTCCTGCCACGCTACGGCGTGGAGGCGTCCGGCGACCGGTTGGATCCGGTCGCCGTGTTCGGCCGGCGCGCCCCGCTGGTACTGGAGATCGGCTCTGGCATGGGCGAGTGGACCGCCGAGATGGCCGCCGCCGCGCCGGAACGCGACTACCTCGCCGCTGAGGTGCACCTCCCCGGGGTGGCGAACCTGCTGCTACTGATCGAGAGCCGCGGGCTACGCAACGTGCGGGTGGTCCCCGGCGACGCGCTCACGCTGCTGCGCGAGCGGCTGGCGCCGGACTCCCTCGCGGCGATCGAGGTGTTCTACCCGGACCCGTGGCCGAAGCAGCGCCACCACAAACGGCGCCTGTTCCAGCCGGCCCACGTGGCGCTGCTGCGCTCGCGGTTGGCGCCGGGCGGCACGCTGCGGGCGGTGACCGACGTGGAAGAGTACGCCAAGGTGATCCGCCGGACCCTCAGCGAAGATCCGGAGCTGGTCAACGCGTACCCGGGATGGGCCCCGGCCCCGCAGACCGCCCGTACCAAGTACGAACGGCGGGCGCTCCAGGAGGGCCGAGCAATCTACGAGCTGCTCTTCCGGCGGGCGCCGCTGACCCGCGCGGCCCACGCGCCTGGCATCCGGCCGGTCTACGGCCGCCCAGACGCCAGGCGATGACCGCCTACCGCGTCAGCGGTTGCCGCGACGGCCGGCCCGCCGCGGCACCACAATCCGAGGCGGTGGACCGACGCGCGGCGCCGGGCCGCCGCCGGCCGGGGGCAGGACCGCCTTACGGCCCCGCCGCTGGGCCCGCCGTTCGGCGCGGTTGAGTGGGGCAGCCGGTTCCGGCGATTCTGCCGCCGGCTCATCCGGGTGCTGCGGGGAAGGTGACATCAGATCCTCCTGAGAGATGGTGCGAGCGATGGTGACGAGCGCGGACAAGCGCGCTCAGAGACCTCAGGAGATGTCCATACCGCTGACGCTACCACTCGGCCCGCGCCCGGGGCGACACATTATCCGCGCAGCGACCACCACCGGGTCACGCCCGCAGGGCGGCGATCGGCTCCACCGCCGCGGCCCGCCAGGCCGGGTAGGCGCCGGCGAGCAGCCCGATCAGGGCGCCCAGCAGCGGCGCGGTGACGGCCAACCGTGGGTCCAGCAACGGCGTCCACTCCCGGACGGCGGAGACGCCGACGGTGGCCAGCACCCCGACCGCGGTGCCGACCAGTCCACCCAGGAGCCCCACGATCCCGCTCTCCAGCAGGAACTGACCGGCGATGTGCCAGCGAGTAGCGCCGACCGCCCGCCGCAGGCCGATCTCGGAGATCCGCTCCAGCACCGACAGCAGCGTCACGTTGGCGATGCCCAGCCCGCCGACCAGCAACGCCACCCCGCCGAGCACCAGGAACAGCGCGTTCACATCCCCGATCACGTCCCGGCGTAGCTCGCCGGGTCGGGGCGGGGCGTTGACCTGGAGCAGGTCCGGGTAGTTGGGGTCGATCGCCACCGGCGCCTGCCCGGCCACGAGCTGCGCGGCCCCCAGCTCGGTGCGGATCTCCACCACGTCCAGCGCGGTCAGGCCGTACCGGGCACGGGCGGTGCCGACCGGCATCACCACCGAGTCGAGCACTTCCGCCCGGGCGCCGACGCTCTCCACCACGCCGATCACGGTGAACGGCTGGTCCCCGATGAAGATCGCCGGTTGCGTGTCGATCCGGTGGATGCCGAGCCGTTCCGCCGCGTGGCGCCCGAGCAGCACGACCGGGTCGCCGCGCTCGTCATGGCCGGCGTCGAAGACCCGCCCGGCTCGCAGCGTCGCCTGGAGCGCGGCGAACAGCCCGGGGGAGGCGGCGGCCACCGGCACGTCGCGCCGCCCCGCCCCACCCGGCTCGTCCACCGGTCGGCCGCTCACGCGCTGCCCGCCGGTGTCGACCCGGGCGTAGGTGCCGGCCGCGGTCACACCGTTGAGCCGGGTGAGCCGCTCCGGCGCGTCCCACGGCAGGCGCGCCAGCGCCACCTGCGTCCCGTCCGGGTCGGGTCGCAGGCGTACCTCCACCGTGACCCGGGTCGCCACCGCCTCGTCGAACCGTTGGGTGATCTGCCCGGCCGCGGTCTGTCCGATCCCGACCGTGCTCACCAGGGCCGCGATCCCGAGTACGGTGCCCAGGGTCAGCAGGGCGAGCCGGGCCGGGCGGGCGGCCACCCCGGCCAGCGCCTCGTCCAGCAGGTCCCGCAGGTACATCCGGCGCCGGCGGAGCCCGGCGAGCCCACGCCAGACCCGGCGCAGGGTCGCGTACCCGCGGCGTAGCCACGCCACCGGCGCGCGCCCCAGCCGGCCGATCCGCCCCGCCCTCATACGGTGACCTCGCTCAGGTGGCCGTCGACGATCCGCACCCGCCGCTGCGCCCGCTGGCTCACCTCGTCGTTGTGGGTGATGACCACCAGCGTGACGCCCTGGGCGTGCAGCTCGTCGAAGACCTCCAGCACCCCGTCCGCGTTCGCGCTGTCCAGGTTGCCGGTGGGCTCGTCGGCGAGCAGCAGGCTCGGCTCGGTGACCAGCGCGCGGGCGATCGCCACCCGTTGCCGCTCCCCGCCGGAGAGGGTGGCCGGGGAGAACTCCACCCGGTGGCTCATCCGGACCCGTTCCAGCGCGGCCCGGGCCCGGGCCGCGCGTTCCCGGCGCGGCACCCGCTGGTAGAGCATCGAGAGGGTGACGTTCTCCAGCACGCTGCGGTGCGCCAGCAGGTGGAACGCCTGGAACACGAACCCGATCCGGCTGGCGCGCAGGGCGGCGCGCCGGCGCTCGGGCAGGTCACCCACCTCCACCCCGTCCAGCCGGTAACTGCCGCGGGTGGGGCGGTCCAGCAGGCCCAGCAGGTGCAGCAGGGTGGACTTGCCCGAGCCGGACGGGCCGACGATCGAGACGTACTCACCAGCGCGGACGGACAGGTCCACCCCCCGCACCGCGTGCACCTCCGGCGGGCCGGGGAAGGTCCGGCCGATGCCGGTCATCTCCACCACCGGCGTGGTCGAGGTGGTCACCGCGCCTCCGGCTCGTCCGCGGCCTCGCCCACCACGACCAGGTCACCCTCGGCGAGCTCACCGTCCACTGCGGTCACTTCGGCGTACCCTTGGGCCACCAGGCCGACCTCCACCGCGACCAGCTCGGTGGTGGGCGCGCCGGCGCGCTGGACCTCCACCCGGGACTCACCGTCGGGCCCGGCGGTCAGCGCCGCCAGCGGCACCGCCAACACCTCCCCGCCGGTGCTCTCCACCGGGATCACCACCAGGATGTTCCCCTGCTCCAGCAGCGCGTCGATCTCCTCCCCGGTGAGGTCGGGTGGTTCGATCACCGCCGCGGCGGCCACCTCCACGACGGTGCCGACCACCTCACCGGTGGGCAGGTGGAGGGTCGCCGCCATGCCCTCGGTCAGCGCCGCCCGGTCCGCCTCGGACAGGTCCCCGGTGGTGATCTGAAGGTCGGAGCTGCTCACCGACATGACCACGCCCTCGGCGAGGTCACCACGCGCGACGCCGACGCTGTCCACATGCCGCGGCAGGGTCGGCAGGTAGTAGACCTCCGAGATCGGCAGCGGGGTGCCGGCGCGCGACTGCGCCTCGGTGTGGTCGCGCCGGGCGCCTTCCCGCGCCTCCTTGGCGCGTTCCACCCGCCGGCGCGCCTCGGCGAGCTCGGCCTCCGGGGGCTCCGGCTCGGCGTCCGCCAGCGCGGCGAGCGCGTCTTCGGCGGCCGCGAGCTCGTCCTCGGCCGCGGTCAGCGCCTCCTGCGCGGCCTGCAGATCCGCCGCCACCGCCGGATCGGGTTGCGGTGGCTGGTATCCGGCGCGGCGGAAGAGCTCCGCCACCGCCTCACCGGTGGCCCAGGTGTACCGGTCGTCGTCCGCGCCCGGGTTCAGCCCGAGCCGCCGCAGGGTCTGCTTGAGCTGGGTGACGTCCGGACCGCTCATGCCAGGGCTGAGCGAGCGGTACATCGGCAGCTCGCCGGCGAGGGCGAGGATCGGCCGGCCGACCACCTCCAGCAGCGGCTCACCCTCGGCGATCTCGTCGCCGCGCTCGGGCACGTGTCCGGTGACCACCGGTGGGGTCTCCAGCCCACCCAGCTCCAGGGTTATCTCCACGCTGCCGGCGAACGCGGCGTCGCCACGCGTGCGGATCTCGGTCTCCAGCACCCGCCGCTCCACCGGCACCGTGATCACCGAAGCATCCGGCGCCTCCGCCCGGCTCGCCGCGTCGGCGGGCGAGCGGATGAACTGGCCGGCCACCAGGCCGGCGACGAGCGCGACGACGGCGATACCGGCGGTGAACAGGAGGGTGCGCCGCCGGGAACGGATCATGCGACGCCCTCGCGCTGGTTCATCCAGTCCCGGTACGCCTCCAGGTCGGCCCGATGGTCCTCAATGAACTGCTCCTCGTGCGCGTGCTGGACCTCGCGCTGGACGCGCTCCACGTCGTGCTCCTGCTGGCACTCGTAGTCGGCCCACGCGACCTCCAACTCGAACTCCCGCAGCTCCGCCTTGACCTGTGGGTCCAGCTCCGGGACGGTCCACTCCTCCGGCTCCGCCTCGGGGTCCTCCGGCACCGGCAGCGCCTCCGGGTCATCGTCCCAGCCGTAAGCCTCAGACTGCCGCTGATAGACCAGGTTCTCCCCGGCGTACAGGTCTTCCAGGTCCGGGTAGCCGGCGTCGGCCATGCAGTCCGACCACGCCTGCACCGCTTCGACCAGCCGGGGGTCGTTCTCGATCCGGTCGTAGAGCTTGTCCCACTCTTCGTACAGGGCCTCGAACCGCGAGTCCTCGTCCCCGGAGCCGTACACCGCGTCGAACGCCTTGTTCTGGCACCCTCCGATCTCGACCGGATCCCCCGCCTCAGCGGCCTCCTCTACCTCTTCCCAGTCGCCCCACAGCGCCTTGTCGTACTCCAACTGCGCGGCTCCGGAGAGGCTCTCGCGGTAATCGTCGTTGGGGCCAGGCGTCTCCCACGGTCCAATCTCGACCTCGTCGTAGTCGATCGTGGTCACTCCGTATCCGTACTCTTTGGCGAACGCCTCCGGATCTTCGTAGCGAAGCCGCCACACCTCCTCGAACGGGTCCACATAGCCTTGAGACTCCTGGATATCGGCCCAGAACGGCTCTGGCTGGTACTCGAACCCGGCCTCTTCCATGCAGGCGACGATGTAGTCCTGCACCTCGTAGTGGCGTTGCCGCTCCTGCTCGGAGAACTCGTCCTGGTCGTCCCAACGATCGTTCCAGCCGAAGAACTCCGCCAGCGGACTCCGGTACTCCGGCTCCTCGACCGGACCGCCGCCGTCGCCACCGCCGCAGCCTGCCAGGACGAGGCCGGCGGCACAGGCACCGGCGATGAGCCGGTACCACCCCCGTGCACATGTCATGAGACACGACCATACGCGGTATACATGGGACCGTCAATAGCGTGTCCGTACCGCACGCGGCACTGACACGTCCGGTGTAGAACCGGGCACTCAGCTCTCGGAGGGCGGTCGGGGTTCAGCCAACTGCCGGCGGTCGTGGTAGTGGTTCAGGCGGCGGACCACGGTGTTGAGCACCGCCACCACCGGCACGGCGACCAGCGCGCCGATGATCCCACCGAGCAGGATGCCGAACGTGACCGCGATGATCACGACGAGTGGGTGGATCTTCACCGCCCGGCTCATGATCACCGGCTGCAGGATGTTGCCCTCGATCTGCTGCACCAGCAGGATCAGGCCGAGCACCATCAAGGCCTTGACCACGCCGCCGCCGGCGAGCAGGCCCGGCTGCGGAGCGTCCACCAGGGCCACCAGCACCGCCACGGTGCCGGAGACGAAGGCACCGACGATCGGCACGAACGCTCCCAGGAACACCAGCGCCGCCAGCGGCAGATAGAGCGGCACCTGCAGCACCCACAGGCCGAACCCGATGCCGACCGCGTCGATGAACGCCACCAGCACGGTGGCCCGCACGTAGCCGGTGAGGCTGCGCCAGGCCCCCTCACCGGCGTAGGCCATCGGCGCCCGGGCGGCCGACGGTAGCGTCCCGACCAGGAAGTTCCAGATCATGCGGCCGTCGCGGAGGAGGAAGAACGTAGCCACCAGGGCCAGCACGAACCCGGTCAGGAACTGGACCGTACCGGTGACCGCGGAGAGGCCGGCGTCGGTGAGGGTCTGCGTATTCTCGTTGACCCACTGCGTAACCCGCTGGACCAGGTTGTCCAGGTCGGTGTCGGTCATGTTCAGCGGCGGACCCTGCACCCAGTCCTGGATGTCGGCGATGCCCTGCTGGGCGCTCTGGACCATCTGGTCCAGGCCCATGATGACCTGGTTGACCACCAGCGTGAGCACGCCGCCCACGATCGCCAGCCCGCCGATCAGCACCAGCAACGCGGCGAGTGACCGGTGGACCCGCAGCCGTTGCAGGAAGCGCTGCGCCGGTGCCAGCAGGCCGGTCAGCAGCAGGCCGATCATCAGCGGTGCCACCAGGATCAGGTAACGGTTGATCAGCCACAGCAGGGCCACGGTCACCGCGGCCACCACGATCAGCCGCCAGGACCAGGCGGCGGCGATGCGCAGACTACGAGGTACGGCCTCGTCCACGGACCGGTGGTGGTCCGGCGACGGTAGCGGCGTGGGGGCGGCCTCGACCGGCTGGGGCTCGGGCGCCGGCGGTCCGGCGAGGGCTGGCGCGTCCGCGTTCTCGGCGGCCTCGACCCGTTGCCGGGCGGTGCGGAACGTCTCCCGGCCCACCCGGAACGCCCGCCTCACGCTTGCGCGCAGCTGCTCGAACCGCCCCACAGACACCACCCCTTTGTGTCCAGGCCCCCCTACGGTAAGCCCAAGCCACACGGTAGCGTCACCGTCGTGAGTGCCGCACCGCAGTCCGATACTGGACTGCCTATCCGCCTGCTGCATGATCGTGTCCTGGTACGGCTGGACGGGTCCGAGGGCGAGCGCCGCTCCAGTGCCGGGATCGTCATCCCCGCGACCGCCTCCATGGGCCGGCGCCTGTCCTGGGCCACGGCGGTCGGGGTCGGCCCCCACGTGCGTTCAATCGTGGTGGGCGATCGGGTCCTGTTCGACCCCGAGGACCGGTCCGAGGTCGAGCTGCACGGTGAGCAGTACATCCTGCTGCGCGAGCGGGACGTGCACGCGGTCGCCGCCCAGCGCGTGCAGCCGGACGCCACCGGCCTCTACCTGTGAGTACGCCCGCCCCGTAGGCACCGTCACGGTGAGGGCGCCCGAAGCCGGGTCACGATCGCGCCGAGCCCGCCCCGGCCCTACCAGTGAAGGTGGGGGCGGGGCGGCTCCGGCGGCGGCTGGAGCACCACCGGCACCGGCACGGCCGGCTCCGCCGGGGGTGGCACCGGCCGCCACTGGCCGTCCGGGAACACCACCAGATAACCCTGCCCGTCCCAGCGCGCGACCGGCACCTGTGGGTCCCGGCCCACGTACACCGCTCGGTGGCGGCTGATCTCCTGTAACAGGGCGGCCTGCTCGGCCTCGGCTCGCCGCGCCTCGGCCGGCGTCATGTCCGGGGTACGCCGGACGTGGTCGCGCAGCACCGCCAACCGGGTCGCCGCGAGCTGGAAGCCGCGCATCGCGCGTACCCCTGGCTCACCGGCGACCCGCCGGGCCCAGCGGCGGGCGCTGTACCGGGTCGACAGGGTGCGGAGCGAGGCCACCTCCGGCGGGGTGAGCCAGCCGGCGCGCACGTAGTCCGGCAACGTGCGCTGGGTCAGCTGCCCCTCCCGGGAACGTAGCCAGATCGCCAGCCCGACCATCGCCAGCAGCAGCGGCACCATCAGCGCCACGTAGCCGTACAGGAAGAACAGGATCTCGCCGGTCTCGGCGACCAGCACGGACATGAAGTTCCACGTGCCGTGCAGCATCATCGCGACGAGTACGCCGGTGACCAGGGACAGCCACCGCACCGCGCGGGAGGTGGACCGGGCGGCGATGCCCAACCCGACCCCGGCGGTGGCGGGGAAGAGCGGGTGCGCGAAGCCGGACATCAGGATCCGGGCGATGAAGATGGTGAAGAGGGCCATCAGGCCGGTCGCCGGACCGTACTCGTCCATCCCCGCCCGGTAGCCGACCCCGCCGAGGTAGAGGATGTTCTCCACCATCGCGAACCCAGTCGCTGACAAGCCACAGTAGATGATGCCCTTGGTGACCCCGCTGATTGAGTGGCGCCGCACCAGCCAGAGCAGCAGCGGGGCGGCGAACTTCATCAGCTCCTCGATCACCGGCGCTACCAGCACCGGCACCAGGGTGAACGGCAACCCCCACCGGTCGAACGCCCACTGCGCGCCGGTGTTCACCCCCAGCGCCGCCAGGGTGGCGACGAACGCCCCCCAGGTGAAGCAGAAGACCAGGTACGGGACCGGCTCCGGGTCGTAGCGGCCCAGCCAGAGGAACGCCAGCACGATCACCGGCACCGGCAGGATCGCGGCGACCAGCCCGATCACCAGCCCGTCCAGGCCGATGTTCCACCCGACGAGGCCGAGAATGGCGATCGCACACACCGCGATCAGGCTGATCGACCCGATCAGGGGCAGCAGCCGGCGTACGCCGGTGCGCCGCCGCGCCGCGGGCAGCCCATCGCTCGCGCCCACGGGCACCCCGGGCTCTGCCGGTGCGCCGACCGGCCGCTGGCCGGCAGCCGGCTCCGGCACCGCCCCGGCGGGGGGCTCCGGCACCGCCCCGGCGGTGGGTCCCGGCGGCTCCGCGGCGGCGGGCTCGCGTACCTCCCCGGCGGCGGGCTGGCGCACCTCCTCGGCGGTGGACTCCCGCTCCCGGTCGGGGGCGGAGTCTCCCGGCGGCGGATCGGCGGTCACCTGATCCACTCTACGGACCCGGCCCGGCGGCGGGCCGGAAAGGACCGACTCCCCACCGGTCACCGGTGGGGAGTCGGTCGGGCCGGCGGCCCGGGGCGCGCGGGGCGCGTCCCGGGCCGCACATCAGGCCAGGTCGAACCGGTCGAGGTTCATCACCTTGTCCCACGCGGCGACGAAGTCGCGGACGAACTTCTCCTGCGCGTCGTCGCAGGCGTACACCTCCGCCAGCGCGCGCAGCTCGGAGTTGGAGCCGAAGATGAGGTCCACCCGGCTGGCGGTCCACTTCAGCTCCCCGCTGGCCCGGTCGCGACCCTCGAACGTGTTCGCGTCCTCGGACGTGGGCTCCCAGGTGGCGCCCATGTCCAGCAGGTTCACGAAGAAGTCGTTGGTCAGCGCACCCGGGCGGTCGGTGAAGACCCCGAGCGACGAGCCCTGGTAGTTGGCTCCGAGCACGCGCAACCCGCCGACCAGCACGGTCATCTCCGGCGCGCTGAGCGTGAGCAGGTTCGCCCGGTCCAGCAGCAAATACTCGGCCGGCAGCCGGTGGCCCTTGCCGAGGTAGTTGCGGAACCCGTCCGCGGTCGGCTCCAGGACGGCGAACGACTCCACGTCGGTCTGCTCCTGCGAGGCGTCCATCCGCCCCGGCGTGAACGGCACCTCGATCTCGACCCCGGCGTCCTTCGCCGCCTTCTCCACCGCCGCGCCCCCGCCGAGCACGATCAGGTCCGCGAGCGAGATCTTCTTGCCGCCGGTCTGGGCGGAGTTGAACTGCTCCTGGATGCCCTCCAGGGTCTTCAGCACCTGAGCGAGCTGGTCGGGCTGGTTGACCTCCCAACCGATCTGTGGCTGGAGGCGGATCCGGGCCCCGTTGGCACCGCCGCGCTTGTCGCTACCGCGGAAGGTCGAGGCTGACGCCCAAGCGGTGGAGACCAGCTGGGCGACGGAGAGCCCCGAGCCGAGGATCTGGCTCTTGAGCTGCGCGATATCCGCGGCGTTGACCAGCTCGTGGTCGACCGCCGGGATCGGGTCCTGCCAGATCAGCGTCTCGCTAGGAACCTCGGGCCCGAGGTAGCGGGCGACCGGCCCCATGTCCCGGTGGGTCAGCTTGAACCACGCCCGGGCGAACGCGTCGGCGAACTCGTCCGGGTTGTCCTTGAACCGCCGGGCGATCGGCTCGTAGATCGGGTCGACCCGCAGCGCGATGTCCGTGGTCAGCATCCGCGGCTCGCGGCGCTTGGTCGGATCGTGCGCCTCGGGCACCATGTCCGCGCCGGCCCCGTGCTTGGGCCGCCACTGCCACGCACCGGCGGGCGACTTCGTCAGCTCCCACTCGTACGCGAACAGGATGTGGAAGAACTCGTTGTCCCACCGGGTCGGGTGGTAGGTCCAGGTGACCTCCAGACCGCTGCCGATGGCGTCCCCGCCCTTGCCCGTGCCGTAGCTGCTCTTCCAGCCCAGACCCTGCTCCTCGATCGGGGCGGCCTCCGGCTCGGGCCCGACATGGTGGGTGGGGCCCGCCCCGTGGGTCTTGCCGAAGGTGTGGCCACCGCCGATCAGCGCCACGGTCTCCTCGTCGTTCATCGCCATCCGGCGGAACGTCTCCCGGATGTCCCGGGCAGCGGCGAGCGGGTCCGGTTCACCGTTCGGGCCCTCCGGGTTGACGTAGATGAGGCCCATCTGCGTCGCGGCGTACGGCTGGTCGAGTTCCCGGTCACCGCTGTGGCGCTCGCTGCCGAGCCAGGTGGTCTCCGGGCCCCAGTAGACGTCGTCGTCGGGCTCCCACACGTCGACCCGGCCGCCGGCGAAGCCGAAGGTCTTGAAGCCCATCGACTCCAGCGCCACGTTGCCGGCGAGGATCATCAGGTCGGCCCAGGAGATCTTCCGGCCGTACTTCTTCTTCACCGGCCACAGCAGGCGGCGGGCCCGGTCCAGCAGCACGTTGTCCGGCCAGCTGTTGAGCGGCGCGAACCGCTGCTGCCCGGAGCCGGCGCCGCCGCGCCCATCGGAGATGCGGTAGGTACCGGCCGCGTGCCAGGCCATCCGGATCATCAGCGGGCCGTAGTGGCCGAAGTCGGCCGGCCACCAGTCCTGCGAGTCGGTGAGGAGCTCGGCGATGTCCCGCCTGAGGGCGGCCAGGTCGAGGGTCTTGAACTCCTCGGCGTAGTTGAAGTCCGCACCGTAGGGGTTGGCCGCGGGGTGGTGCTTGGCGAGGATCTTCAGGTTGAGCCGGTTGGGCCACCACTGCTGGTTGCTCTCACCCTGGGTGGGGTGGGGGGCCCGCCCGTGGGCGACCGGATGGCGGGACTCGCTCCCCGCCTCCGCATCGTGGACTACGGCGTCATGTTGGTCGGCCATGCACTTCCTCCCGTGACTCAGCGGATCAGAAGACCAGGATGTGGCCGGCGGGTCGCCGGGATCTTGGTGACGTGATCCCGGGCAGGGTCGCGCGCACGGTCGCCTCGCGCCGCATCGCGAGGTCCCGTGGCCACGCCCGGTAGTCTCACCTGTTTTCTGGAATCAGTCAAGAAAGCTCACCGGGCGGGCGTTGTGACCCACCGCACTCCCCGGCCACACCGCCCGAGCGACCTGCCGCACCGCCGTGCGCAACGGCGCGGCGTACCCGCGGGTGACGTGGCGCCCTGGCCGGCTCAGCCGGGCAGCAGGGTAGCGCCCCGCACGTCCGGCGCGCCCAGCCGGGCCGCGTCCGCGGTGCGGTCATCCGGCATCCGCTGCGACTCCCGCTCGGCCGCCACCCGCGCCAGGTAGTGCGCCACCTCGCGCTCCACATCCTCTGGTGACCAGCCCAACTCGCCCGCCATCAACCTCGCCGCGTGCCAGGCCGACTCCTCACCCCGGTGCGGGGTCTCGATCGAGATCCGGGTACGCCGGGTCAGCACATCCTCCAGGTGCAGGGCGCCCTCGGCGCGGGCCCCGTAGACGATCTCCGCTGCGAGGTACTCCGGGGCCCCGGCGACCGGTTCGGACAGCTCCGGGGCGGCCCGGGTCAACGCCAGCACCTCCGGCGTCAACGTGCCGTACCGCTCCAGCAGGTGCTCCACCACGCCCGGCGCCACCCGGAACCGGCGCGCCAGGTGCCACCGGTCCCGCCACGCCGCCGCGTACCCGTCCGCGCCCAGCAGCGGAAGCTGCGCGGTGCGCGACCGCCGCCGGACGCCCAGCCGGCGCGCCGCCTGGTCAACCACGTCCCGGGCCATCACCCGGTACGTGGTGAGCTTGCCCCCGGCGACCAGGAACAGGCCCAGCATCGGCTCCACCACCGCGTGCTCCCGCGAGAGCATCGAGGTGAGCTCGTCCTCCCCGGCGAGCAGGGGGCGCAGCCCGGCGTACACGCCCTCGATGTCGGCGGTGGTCAGCCGCCGGTCCAGCACCGCGTTGACCTCGGCCAGCAGGTAGCCGATGTCGTGCGCGGAGGCGGCCGGATGTGCCCGGTCCAGCGACCAGTCGGTGTCGGTGGTCCCGATGATCCAGTGCCCGCCCCACGGCAGCACGAACAGCACCGAGGCCGCGGTCCGCAGGATCAGCCCCGCCTCCCCGTTGATCGCCGACCGCGGCACCACCAGATGGACACCCTTGCTCGCGCGTACCCGCAGCCCGCCCGCCAGCAGCGGCGCGGACGCGGCCGGGTCGGGGACGCGCAGCAGGTCCGAGATGTCGTCGCTCCACACCCCGGTGGCGGCGATCACGGTCCGGGCCGAGACGTCGAAGTCCTCGCCGGACTCCAGGTCCCGCAACCGCACCCCGGTCACCTCCCGGGCCCGGCGGTGCAGCCCCACCACCCGGGCACTGGTGACCACCGCCGCGCCGAGGCTGGCGGCGGTCCGCGCCAGCGTCACCACCAGCCGGGCGTCGTCGACCTGGCCGTCGTGGAACCGGATCGCCCCGACCAGCGCGTCCCGGCGCAGGCTGGGGAAGAGTCGCCGGGCGGCGGCCCGGGACAGGTGGCGGTGGGCCGGCAGCTCCCGCCCGAACAGACCGGCCAGCGCGTCGTAGAGCGCCACGCCGGTGCCGTAGTACGCCCGCCGGGCAGCCCGCACCGGCATCGGGCCCGGCGGCAGCGGCAGCAGGATCGGCACGCTGCGCACCAGGTGCGGAGCCAGCCGGGTGACGAGCAGCTCGCGTTCCCGCAGCGCCTCCCGCACCAGCGGGAACTCCAGCTGCTCCAGATAACGCAGCCCGCCGTGGATCAGCTTGGTGGAGCGGGAGGACGTGCCGGCGGCGAGGTCCCGGGCCTCCACCAGCGCCACTGACAGCCCGCGCGCCGCCGCGTCCAGCGCGGCCCCGGCCCCGGTCACACCGCCGCCGATGATGAGAACGTCGAACGTCTCGGTACGCAGCCGGCGTAGGTCTTCCCGCCGCCGGCCCGGCCCGAGCCGGCCGGCGGTGAACCGGGAAACAATGGCGTCCCGCATCAGACCAACGGTAGTCGGTACGGTGGCCGGCATGACCCGCCCGACCCGGACCCCTGCCGGGGCCGTGGTGACCATCACCCTGATCGGCCTCTTCACGGCCGGGGTGACCGGGTCACTGTCGGCGCTGGGGTGGGCCGGGGAGCAGCTGCTGCTGGTGTTCGGCCTGGCGCGGCCGTGGTGGTGGTGGCCGGCGGTGAGCGTGGTGAACGGGCTACTGGTCGCCGCGCCGGCGGCGATCGCCGCGCTGCTGAGCCGGTCGGTGCGACCGGTGGGGCTGGCGTGGCTCGCCGGCGCCGGCGCGGCCGGGCTGCTGGGCGCGCTCCGCGCGGTACCGCCCGACGCGGCCGAGGCGTACCTGGCGCTGCTCGCCGCGGGCGCGCTGATCCTCGGGTACGCCTGGCGCCGGTCGCCGGCGCACCCGGCGGCCGGCGACCCGGGTGCCGGCGGTGGGCTCGCGGCCGGGGCCGCGGCGGTCGTGGCCGGCCTGGTGGTGCTGCTGCCGTGGCTGGCGTTCGGCGCCCTCGGCGGGTGGCTGGAGACCCTGCTCGCGGCCGCCGCCGCAGCCGCCCTCGGGTGGCTCGCCGGCGGGCTGCTGCCCCGGGAACGGCCCAGCCGTCCGCGCGACATCCTGCGCCACGGAGCAGTCGGTGCGGTCACGCTGCTGCTGGTCGCCGCCGGCGCCGGTGCCAGCGGCGCGCAGTTGCCGATGTTGCTGGTACTCCCACCGCTGGGGCTGGTCGCCGCCGCCCTGCCCGATCCGGTGCCCCGGTGGGCGGTGCCGGCGCTGATCGGCGCCGCGTCCTTCGGACCGCTCGGGTTCGTGGACCCGCAGGAGGTCACCCTCTTGCTGACCGGCCGGGACGTTCCGGTCTGGACCGCCCTCGCCGCGGCCGGGTCGCTCCTGCTCGGCCTGCTGATCGGCGCGGCGCTCACCGGGTGGGCGGCCGCCGCGCGGCGCCGGGCTACCCGGGCGGAGCGGGGGCGGGTGCGGGAAGGACGCGCGACCCGGCGGCGCGCGCTGGAGCGGCTAGTGGCGATCACCGCCGTGGCCGCCGCGCTGCTCGCCGCGGGCGGCGTTCACCTCACCGCCGGGCAGCCCGGTCTCCACGGCGACCGGCTGTTCGTGGTGCTGGCGGCGCAGGCGGACCTGTCCCGGCTGGACCCGGAGCTGCTCGCCGGCACCGGCCAGGCCGGCCGGGACGCCCGGGCCACCGCCGTCTACCAGCTGCTGGCCGACCACGCCCGCACCACCCAGGCCGACCTGCGCGCCGAACTCGACCGGCTGGGCCTGGCGTACACCCCCTACTACCTGGTCAACGCGGTGGAGGTGACCGGCGGGCCGGCGGTGCGCGCCTGGTTGTCCCGCCGGGACGACGTGGACCGGGTGTTGCCCTCCCAACGCCTGCGGCCACTGCCGCTGCCCCCACCGGCCACCGGCGGCCGGGCCGGCCTCCCGGCGGACCCGGAGCGGAACATCGCGCTGATCGGCGCGGACCGGGTCTGGCGGGAGTGGGGGGTCACCGGGGCCGGGATCGTGGTCGGCAGCGCCGACTCCGGTGTGGACGGCGCCCATCCTGCCCTCGCCGCCGGGTTCCGGGGCGGCGACGACTCCTGGCTGGACCCGTGGAACGGCACCACCACCCCGACCGACCGGATCGGGCACGGCACCCACACCCTGGGCTCAGCGGTGGGCGCCGAAGGCATCGGCGTGGCGCCGGGAGCGGAGTGGACCGCCTGCGTCAACCTCGACCGTAACCTCGGCAATCCGGCGTACTATCTGGACTGTCTCCAGTTCATGCTGGCGCCGTACCCGCCCGGCGGCGACCCGTTCCGGGACGGGCGGCCAGTGCGAGCACCGCACATCCTCACCAACTCCTGGTCCTGCCCGCCGATCGAAGGCTGCGACCGTGGCGTCCTGCGGCCGGCCGCCGAGGCGCTGCGCGCGGCCGGGATCTACCTGGTGGTCGCGGCGGGCAACACCGGGCCGCGGTGCGGGTCCATCACCGACCCGCCAGCGCCGTACCCGGACGCCCTCACGGTGGGCGCGATCGACCGGGAGCAGCGGGTAGCGACCTTCTCCAGCCGCGGTGAGGGCGCCAACCCGGATAAACCAGACCTGGTCGCGCCCGGCGTCGGCGTGGTGTCGGCGATGCCCGGCGGCGGGTACGCCGCGCAGAGCGGCACGTCGATGGCGACGCCACACCTGGCCGGGGTGGTGGCCCTGATGTGGTCGGCCCAGCCGGCACTGATCGGCGACGTCGACACCACCACCCGGCTGCTGCACCAGACCGCTCGGCCGCTGCCGGGCGGGACGGAGGTGAGCTGCGGGGGCATCCGCGCGCTGGCCGGCTCCGGAGTCGTGGACGCCTACGCGGCGGTGCAGGCCGCCCTGACCGTCGACTGAGCACTGTCCGGTCTTCGCTCTCCACCGGGCTCCCCTGTTACCCCAACAGGGCGCCCCGCTTAGGTCCATAGGGCGCCCCGCTTACGTCAACAGGGGGCCCCGCTTACGTCAACAGGGG
>Ga0079224_100005532_pt1 | contig 16622 bp, 22 predicted proteins | sample Stecom2015_FD_80414 | JGI IMG/M metagenome (GOLD analysis project Ga0079224, IMG submission 80414) | Agricultural soil microbial communities from Utah to study Nitrogen management - Steer compost 2015 | ecosystem: Environmental > Terrestrial > Soil > Agricultural land | place: USA: Utah... | reverse complement strand
AGAAGAAGTTGCAAAACTACGCGGTAAATCAGTGGAAGAGTTATTAGGATAAGGGGGGGAATTATAATGGCTAAATTACAAATTACCCTTAATAAATCTGTCATCGGTACTAAGCCAAACCAACGTAAAGTTGTTGAGGCATTAGGATTACGTAAATTAAACCAAACTGTGGAACAAGCTGATAACGCTGCAATCCGCGGGATGATTACAAAAGTAGCTCACTTAGTTACTGTTAAAGAAATTTAATTTCAATTATATGAACAAGGAGGTGCCACCCAAATGAAACTTCATGAGTTAAAACCAGCAGAAGGTTCACGTAAAGTACGTAACCGCGTTGGTCGTGGTATCGGTTCTGGTAACGGTAAAACTTCTGGTAGAGGTCATAAAGGTCAAAACGCTCGTTCTGGCGGCGGCGTTCGCCCAGGATTTGAGGGGGGTCAAAACCCACTTTTCCGTCGTTTACCTAAACGTGGCTTTACGAACATTAACCGTAAAGAATACGCTATCGTTAACCTTGACGCGTTAAACCGTTTTGAAGATGGTGCAGAAGTAACACCTGCATTATTATTAGAAACTGGTATCGTGAGCAACGAAAAAGCTGGAATCAAAATTCTAGGTCATGGAACGTTAAGCGTTAAGCTTAATGTTAAGGCTCACAAATTCTCTGCTTCTGCTAAAGAAGCAATTGAGAACGCTGGCGGAACAACTGAGGTGATCTAATGTTTCAGACAATCTCTAACTTTATGCGCGTTCGAGATATACGAAATAAAATCATCTTCACACTTTTAATGTTAATCATTTTTCGTCTCGGGACATTCATCCCGGTACCGAATGTTAACGCAGATGTATTAAAGGCAACTGATGAGTTCAGCTTAGTAGGTTTCCTTAATACGTTTGGCGGTGGTGCATTGGCAAACTTCTCGATCTTTGCGATGGGGATTATGCCGTACATCACAGCCTCAATTATTGTCCAGTTGCTTCAAATGGATGTTGTTCCTAAGTTTGCAGAATGGGCGAAACAAGGTGATGTAGGTCGACGCAAGTTGGCTCAATTCACTCGTTACTTTACGATTGTATTAGCATTCATTCAATCTTTCGCAATGAGCTTTGGGTTTAACCAATTTTATGGCGGATCATTGATTACGGATACTAGTATTCAATCATACTTAACGATTTCAATCGTATTAACTGCAGGTACAGCATTCCTATTGTGGTTATCTGAACAAATTACTGCATATGGTGTCGGTAATGGTATCTCTATTATTATCTTCGCTGGTATCGTAGCTGCGATTCCTAACGCAGTAAACCAAATCTATGCACAACAAATTGATGGAGCCGGCGATCAATTGTTTATCAATATTGCCATTCTAGTTCTATTAGTTCTCGTGCTGCTTGCTGTTGTCGTTGGAGTTATTTATATTCAACAAGCGTTGCGTAAAATTCCAATCCAATATGCAAAACGAGTTGCTGGAAATTCACCTAAAGTTGGTGCACAGCAAACGCATTTACCGTTAAAAGTAAATGCTGCAGGGGTTATTCCGGTAATCTTTGCAATTGCGTTTATTGTTACACCTCAAACTTTAGCAACTTTCTTTGGAGATAATAATGTAACAGCGTTTATTACGAACACGTTTGACTATACTAAACCTGTTGGTATGTTAATCTATGTTGCTTTAATTATCGCCTTCACATACTTCTATGCATTCATTCAGGTGAATCCGGAAAATGTGGCAGACAACTTGAAAAAGCAAGGTGCTTATATCCCGGGTATCCGCCCAGGTAATGACACTCAAGCTTACTTAACAAAAGTTCTTTATCGTTTGACATTAGTTGGTGCTTTATTCTTAGTAGTTATTTCAGTAATGCCGATTTTATTCATTAACTTTATGAACCTGCCGGCTTCGGCCCAAATCGGGGGAACAAGTATGATTATCGTAGTCGGTGTTGCACTTGAAACGATGAAACAGTTAGAGTCTCAGTTAGTGAAGCGTCATTATAAAGGCTTTATGAAATAATGCAGGTTTAGGAAACATTCTCGTTTCCTTACCGGCTTATGCTATAAAGGGGAGTATTACGTATGAATATCGTTTTAATGGGTCTTCCAGGTGCTGGTAAAGGTACTCAGGCTGACAAAATTGTTGAGAAGTACGCAATCCCTCATATTTCTACAGGCGATATGTTCCGTGCCGCTATTAAAGAAGGTACAGAATTAGGTTTACAGGCCAAAGCGTTTATGGATCAAGGTGCATTAGTACCCGATGAAGTAACGATTGGTATTGTTCGTGAACGTCTTTCACAACCAGACTGCGAAAAAGGTTTCTTATTAGATGGATTCCCGCGTACAGTTCCTCAAGCTGAAGCTTTAGACAGCATCCTTGAAGAATTAGGGCGCCCTGTTGAGCATACTATTAATGTTCAAGTTGAAAAAGAAGAATTAATCGCACGTTTAAGTGGTCGTCGTATTTGTAAGACTTGTGGTACATCATATCATTTAGTGTTCAATCCGCCAAAAGTGGATGGCATTTGTGATAAGGATGGCGGCGAGTTATACACACGTGCAGATGATAATCCTGAAACTGTTACAAACCGTCTGGAAGTAAATATGAACCAAGCACAACCTTTACTTGATTTCTATGAAGCAAAGGGAGTACTTACAAATATTAATGGACAGCAAGAAATTTCAAAAGTATTTGCTGATCTTGATGCTCTATTGCAGGGCAGCCGCAGCTGATATCCGTCCGGGCGCTAGACAGCTTCCGCGGTAGTCATGCGGAGGCAACAACGAAACATAATTTTTTGAGAGTTGCAAAAGCATATTGTGCCCGGTATATACTATAAAGGTTGAGCACTTAATTAGTGTGATGACATCTTTGTAACGTATAATGGGTTTCGTGGAAGCATCTGTGTAACGGGTATGAATCTCTCATCAAGACATTCCGGCTATCGTGTTAACATAAGGATGCGGTTCCTTATAGGATACTGTTTCCATGGATTGTGTGAAGCGAAACCAGACGAGCGTCTTATTCTACATCTCTCATGCAATCCAAACATATGTTGAAACGAGTTGCTTCTTAATTAGGAGAAACAGTTGCAAGAGCTCGCATGAGTTTTTTGATATAAGCATATAGAAGGGAGTCGAGAAGATGGCGAAAGACGATGTAATTGAAGTCGAAGGGACAGTTCTTGAGACTTTGCCAAACGCGATGTTTAAGGTAGAATTAGAAAATGGGCACACTGTGCTTGCACACGTATCTGGAAAGATCCGTATGCACTTTATCCGTATCCTACCTGGAGATAAGGTTACTATTGAGTTATCTCCTTATGATTTAACTCGCGGTCGTATCACATACCGTTTTAAATAATCTTTTGCACTCCGGACTATTAAGGAGGTTAGGTTAGATGAAAGTGAGACCATCTGTGAAACCGATCTGCGAAAAATGTAAAGTAATTCGCCGACGCGGTAAAGTAATGGTAATCTGTGAAAATCCTAAACACAAACAAAAACAAGGATAATTAATCAAGGAGGTGCACTAACGAATGGCACGTATTGCTGGTGTTGATATTCCTCGCGACAAACGCGTTGTAATTTCATTAACATACATTTACGGTATTGGTAAAACTACTTCTCAAAAAGTCTTAGCAGGTGCAGGTATTGACGAAAGTACTCGCGTTAAAGACTTAACAGAAGATCAATTAAACCAAATCCGTGAACAATTAGATTCATACAAAACTGAAGGTGACTTACGTCGTGAAGTTTCTTTAAACATCAAACGTTTAATGGAGATTGCTTCTAACCGTGGTATCCGTCACCGTCGTGGTTTACCTGTTCGTGGTCAAAATACGAAAAACAATGCGCGTACGCGTAAAGGTCCACGTAAGACTGTAGCGAACAAGAAAAAATAATTAAGTAAAGGAGGTTCCTTCTTAACATGGCTCGTAAACAACAAACTCGTAAACGTCGTGTGAAAAAGAACATCGAATCTGGTGTTGCTCACATCCGTTCTACATTCAACAATACAATCGTAACGATCACTGATATGCAAGGTAACGCATTATCTTGGTCTTCAGCTGGTGCTTTAGGTTTCCGTGGTTCACGTAAATCAACTCCATTCGCAGCTCAAATGGCTGCTGAAACAGCTGCAAAAACTTCAATGGAACATGGTTTAAAAAACATTGAAGTAACAGTTAAAGGTCCTGGTTCAGGTCGTGAAGCTGCAGTACGTGCACTTCAAGCTGCTGGATTAGAAGTAACTGCTATTAAAGACGTTACTCCAGTTCCTCATAACGGTTGCCGTCCGCCAAAACGTCGTCGTGTGTAATGGGTGCAGCTTAGAAGTATAATTACTTCTACGTACATCATGTTACTTTGTACAAAAGTCTTGTGCATTTTATAGTCTAACTCAGATTAACAACTATGATGATAAGAACCTATACATTAGATGTTTTGAAGGAGGGTAAATTGGAATGATCGAAATTGAAAAACCAAAGATTGAAACAGTGGAGATTAGCGAAGATGCCAAATACGGCAAGTTTGTTGTAGAACCGCTTGAACGCGGTTATGGTAATACTTTGGGGAATTCTCTACGTCGTATCCTTCTGTCTTCATTACCTGGAGCTGCTGTTACGTCAATTCAAATTGACGGCGTATTACACGAATTCTCAACTGTAGAAGGCGTTGTAGAAGATGTCGCTTCGATTATCTTAAACGTGAAAAAGCTAGCTTTAAAAATCTACTCTGACGAAGAAAAAGTTATTGAGATTGATGTAAAAGGTGACGGAACGGTTACTGCAGCTGACATTACACATGACAGTGATGTAGAAATTTTAAACCCAGATCTATATATCGCAACAATCGCTAAGAACGGTCATTTACGTATGCGTATGTACGCACAACGCGGCCGTGGTTATACTCCTGCTGATCAAAACAAACGTGAGGATCTTCCTATCGGCGTGATCCCGATCGACTCTATTTACACTCCAGTTTCACGCGTCAACTTCCAAGTAGAGAACACTCGTGTTGGACAAAATTCTGACTACGACAAGTTATCACTTGATGTATGGACAGATGGAAGCATCGGTCCTAAAGAGGCGATTTCACTTGGAGCGAAAATTTTAACTGAACACTTAAATATCTTCGTTGGCATGACGAACGAGGCACAAACTGCTGAAATCATGGTCGAAAAAGAAGAAGACCAAAAAGAAAAAGTATTAGAGATGACTATCGAAGAACTTGATCTTTCTGTTCGTTCTTACAACTGCTTGAAGCGTGCTGGTATCAATACGGTACTAGAATTAGCTAACAAGTCAGAAGACGATATGATGAAAGTGCGTAATCTTGGTCGTAAGTCTCTTGAAGAAGTTAAGCATAAGTTAGAAGAGCTTGGTTTAGGATTACGTAAAGAAGACTAAGCGAAAAATTATAAAATTTAGCTAGATCAGATATATTTAAAAGGAGGGAAACGTCCATGGGTTACAGAAAACTTGGTCGTACAAGTTCTCAACGTAAAGCATTATTACGCGACTTAGCTACTGATTTAATCATCAACGAGCGCATCGAAACTACTGAAGCGCGCGCTAAAGAAACTCGTAAAGCAGTTGAGAAAATGATTACTTTAGGTAAACGCGGAGATTTACACGCTCGTCGTCAGGCAGCTGCATTCATCCGTCGTGAGCTAGTAACAGTTGGAGAAGGCGAAGAAGAAAAAACTGTTTTCGCACTTCAAAAATTATTTGACGATATCGCACCTCGTTATGCGGAGCGTCAAGGTGGTTACACTCGTATTCTTAAAGTAGGTCCTCGTCGTGGAGACGGCGCACCAGTAGTAATTATTGAATTAGTTTAATTCTTAATAACATACAGGTGGAAAAGGGGTGTCCGGTTCACCGGTTGAACCCGCACCCCTTTTTTATATAAACATAATTGATTTATACGACATAATTAAGCTGAGCGTTATGATGAGCGGAGTAGTATTACTACTGGCGTCTCGTTTAGCTCTCCGCACCTCATTCAACGAATTTCCGGGCTTGAGCACCCGTAAATTTTGTAAATGTAACGACAAGCGCATTTCTCTGAATGAGGTGCGCGCTTTTTTATTTATGGAATGAAGGGTTGAGCCCCTAAATTCCCTATACATATGCAAACATAAAGTACGTTTAAATAGGTGGCCATTCGCGCAAAACTTGTTTGAAAACGTGCTTTATTTTTATATAGGTATCATTTCCTGGGAAATTTAAGTTAACTAATCATATGTCATACTATAGCGAAGCAGAGGGGAGATTAGCTGCGTATGAGTGAAATTTTATCATTTAATCAAGTAACCTACTCCTATACACCCGATGAACCTCAGACACGAAATGCGGTGGAAGGTGTTTCCTTTGTCATTAATAAAGGGGAATGGATTACGATTGTCGGTCATAATGGCTCCGGAAAGTCGACAATGGCTAAATTAATGAGCGGCTTACTAATGCCACAGCAAGGGGAAGTCCGTATAAAACGTGAAGTCCTCACAGAAGAGAATATATGGGATATTCGTTCGCAGATTGGTATCGTCTTTCAAAATCCGGACAATCAGTTTGTAGGGGCTACTGTGCAGGATGATGTTGCTTTCTCGCTTGAAAATAATGGTGTACCGCATGAAGAGATGGTTAAACGCGTCCACAATGCACTGAGACAAGTAAAGATGGAAGGCTTTATCAACCACGAGCCACATCATTTATCAGGCGGACAGAAGCAGCGTGTCGCTATTGCAGGTGCATTGGCAATGCATCCTCAAATATTAATATTGGATGAAGCAACATCTATGCTGGATCCTCAAGGCCGTGAAGAAGTGTTAACAATCGTGGAGGCACTGCGTAAAGAAATTGGTCTTACGGTACTGGCAATAACACATGATCTTGAAGAAGCTTTACTGGCAGACCGTATTATTTTTATGAATGCCGGTAAAAAATACGCAGAAGGAACGCCTGAAGAAATATTTGCATTAGGTGATGATCTCGTACAGTTTGGTTTGGATATGCCGTTTGCGATGAAAATGACGAAGCTGCTGCAAGCTCAAGGTGTACATCTTGTAGGACAACATATGACAGAAGAAGAGCTGGTGAATGACTTATGGACATCCAACTTCAACAAGTAAGCTATGCCTATGCAAAAGGCACTCCATTTGAAAAACAAGCTTTACATGAGGTTGACTTAACAATTAAAAGTGGAACATTTCAGGCGATTATCGGACATACAGGTTCAGGAAAATCAACAATCCTCCTTCATTTTAACGGATTATTAAAGCCATCGAGCGGTTCCGTAAAAATCTGGGACCGACTGATTGAAGCAGGAAAAAAGGCAAAAGACTTAAAAGCAGTACGCCAAAAGGTAGGCATTGTGTTTCAGTTTCCTGAGCACCAGCTGTTCGAGGAGACCGTATTAAAGGATATTATGTTCGGTCCGATGAATTTCGGGGTGTCTGAACAAGAAGCGGAAAAACGGGCGCGTGAGCTGATCTCATTAGTAGGGTTGCCGGAAGATATATTGGACAAGTCCCCGTTTGACCTATCTGGTGGTCAAATGCGCCGTGTTGCCATTGCGGGGGTATTGGCAATGGATCCTGAAGTAATCGTTCTGGATGAACCAACAGCGGGCCTTGATCCGCGTGGCCAAAAGGAAATTATGGACTTATTTTATAAGCTACATAAAGAGCGCGGTTTAACAACAATCCTTGTTACACATAGTATGGAAGATGCGGCACGCTATGCGGATGCGGTTGCCATCATGCATGATGGGCGCTGTGTGTTAACTGGAGATCCGCGTACAATTTTCAGCGATCGCCAAACACTTGCCCAATTCCGTCTGGAACCGCCACGCATTGTCCGCTTTCAGCATCAGGTTGAGAAGATGATTGGGAAACCATTGGCGAAAGTATGCTTAACTGAAGAAGAGCTTGCCCAAGAAATTGGACAGGCAATTCCAAAGGGGCGTGAACAGCAATGATGGAAAAAATGATTTTTGGGCGCTATATACCAGGCAATTCATTTGTGCATAGGCTTGATCCGCGTTCTAAGCTGCTCTTTGTTTTTGCATTTATTATCGTAGTCTTTTTTGCCAACAATGTTGTGACCTATGCGCTGCTTTTGGCGTTTACATTGCTCGTTATTCTACTATCTAGAATCCGCCTTTATTTTTTAATCAACGGCTTGAAACCCGTCATATTTTTAATGCTCTTTACTTTGCTTTTGCATTTGTTTATGACGAGGGAAGGACCTGTACTAGTTGATCTCGGCTTTATGAAAATATACGAAGAAGGTTTACGACAAGGGATGTTCATATCCATGCGCTTTTTAATGCTTGTATTTATGACATCAATTTTAACGTTGACTACTTCTCCTATTTCAATTACGGACGGTCTGGAAGTACTGCTCAATCCATTTAAAAAGGTAAAGCTGCCTGTTCATGAGCTTGCCTTAATGATGTCGATTTCTTTACGTTTCATTCCAACATTAATGGATGAGACGGATAAAATTATGAAAGCGCAGATGGCCCGTGGTTCGGATTTAAGCGCAGGACCGATTAAAGATCGTCTTAAGGCAGTTGTGCCGTTGTTAGTACCGCTCTTTGTCAGTGCATTTAAACGTGCAGAAGATTTAGCGACTGCGATGGAAGTGCGAGGCTACCGCGGGGGAGAAGGGCGTACGAAATACCGTCAGTTAAATTGGATGGGAAGAGATACAGCTATTTTAGTTGTACTTGTATTATTGGGCGTCCTGTTATGGATGCTGCGCAGTTAGAGGTGTATAGAGATGGTGAGATTAAAAGCGACTATTAGCTATGACGGTACCGGTTTTGCAGGCTATCAGGTGCAGCCTGGTGAGCGTACAGTTCAGCTTGAAATCGAAAAAGTATTAACAGTAATGCAAAAAGGGTCACAGGTAAAAATTACAGCAAGCGGCCGTACAGATGCACGTGTCCATGCAACAGGCCAGGTTATACATTTTGATACCGCTCTTGCGATTCCGCCTGAAAAATTTCAAAAAGCATTAAATGTCCAATTGCCGCGTGATATTCGTGTACTTCATATGGAGCAAGTAAGGGAAGACTTTCATGCACGCTATGATGTATCGGGTAAGCGTTACCGGTATATTTGGGACTGCGGTGCTGTTCAAAGCCCGTTTAGAAGGCATTATACAGTCGAGACAGGCGGAGTGAAGCCGAATGTAGAGGCAATGCGTGAAGCAGCACAAGCAATTGTCGGAACACATGATTTCAGCTGTTTCTGTGCGGCAAATACGAGTGTTGTCGATAAAGTGCGTACGGTGGATGCGCTGGAGCTTGTCTGGCATGGGGATGAGCTGCATATGACAATCAGCGGCAATGGATTTTTATATAATATGGTGCGGATCATTGCAGGGACATTGTGGGAAGTTGGCATCGGTCGAAGAGAAGCAACGTCACTGGAAAAGACGATTGCTTCGATGGACCGTGCACAAGCAGGTAAAACAGCACCGGCACATGGTCTATATTTGGAACAAGTTTTTTATCAAGATTGATAATTTTTTTTTGAAAAAGTTTCTCTTTTTTCTTTGAAATCCGAGAGAAATCCGCTTGTGAAAAGGGTTAACAACCTCTCCAGGTGTTCAATTAAATATCTTGACTTTAAACGCGATCCAGTATATGATGATGTATGGTATTTTCATTACCACCACAATAATAAGCCCCGAAACTTATAAAGTGTATATAATGAAAAATAACGGTAATTCATATCGATTAGGAGGATACAAACATGCGCACAACTTTCATGGCTAAAGGTCAAGAAGTAGAACGTAAATGGTTAGTAGTTGACGCAGAAGGCCAAACATTAGGTCGTTTAGCTTCTGAAGTAGCTTCTATCTTACGTGGTAAACATAAACCAACTTTCACACCAAACGTTGATACAGGAGATCATGTGATCATCATCAACGCTGATAAAATTGAGTTAACAGGTAACAAATTACAAAAGAAAATTTACTACCGTCACACTCAATTCGCTGGTGGTTTAAAACAACGTACAGCTGGTGAAATGAAGGAAAAATACCCAACTCAAATGCTTGAGTTAGCAATTAAAGGTATGCTTCCAAAGAACTCTTTAGGTCGTCAAATGTTCTCTAAATTGAACGTTTACACTGGTTCTGAGCATCCACATGCTGCACAAAAACCAGAAGCTTACGAGTTACGTGGTTAATCAATAAACTATAATAGGAGGAAATAACTTTGGCACAAGTACAATACATCGGCACAGGTCGCCGTAAAAGCTCAACTGCTCGCGTACGTTTAGTACCAGGCGAAGGTAAAGTAGTAATCAACAACCGTGATGTTTCAGATTACCTACCATACGAAACTTTACACTTAATTATCAACCAACCATTAGTAGCTACAGAAACTAAAGGTTCATATGACGTTCACGTTAACGTAAACGGTGGTGGATTCACAGGTCAAGCTGGGGCAATCCGTCACGGTATCGCACGTGCATTATTACAAGTTGATCCAGACTTCCGCCCAGCTTTAAAATCAGCGGGTCTATTAACTCGTGATTCACGTATGAAAGAACGTAAAAAACCAGGTCTACGCGGCGCTCGTCGTGCACCTCAGTTCTCAAAACGTTAATCTATACGATTACTATTTTGCGAAATTACAAAACCCTTTCTTGGAATCTTTCCGAGAAAGGGTTTTTTCTTTATTCATTTGCAAAGCCGTTCGTCGCATGAAGTTTTCCTTTGATTTTTGAGAGAGGCAGATGAGTACCGTTTAGCCAAGATTTAAAATCAATCACAACAGGTAACGCATCCCCGCCTAAAGCAAAAATGCATTTCCCTTCTGCCGGTAAATAGCCGACGGTATGGAGTGTACCATCCCATGCCCCGTATTTTGTCGCAAAGACTCCATTTTCGATACCATTCAATAATGTAAATGCTTTTTCAAAACTAAGTGGATTTGCCTGGGCATTTGAAATAATATGTTCCCGCGCCAAGGAATCTTCCGTTCGATAACGGTTTTCTTCTGTCAGGACTTTAAAGTGATTCGTGCAGGCTATTGCGTCCCGTACAGCTACATTGCGCGGAGATGCTTCTACTGCCACCATTGTTTGCTTGGCATCCAGTAATACATAATTAAATGAATGCTTATGGGGAATATCTTTTAACAATAAAATCCCCTCTTCAACAGTTGCACAACGCTCCAGTAACAGACGCCCAATCATACTGCATACAAAACCATCCGCCCTGTTTTTCGTATTGACAAAGTTATAACCGACGACAAGTCCTTTTTCATTCATTCCATCCATCCGCCCTGTAATTTGCATGGAGGGCCCCAGTGTTGCGTAGCCACCGTCTGTTGGATCATATAACACAAAACGCCCATCATAGCTTTTAGGGTCATTGTCATAGTTACGGATCATATAAGAAGGGCTTGTCGTAATAGAGCAGCCGCTTTTTTTGTGTGCGGCATAGTATCCGCCATAATGAAGTAAAGCCTGTTCTTCCTTATAACCAAGTGTATAGGCGAGACCTTCGATTTCCTCTTCAATCCCCGGGCCGAAACGGGCTAAAAGTTGTTTAACATATGTTTTATCTATAGAAAATCTATGATCCAATTGTTTATATAGTTCTTCTCTATTGGAAAGAAGCGGAGAATTTTTTAAAAGCTCTCCCTGATATATACCAAACTCATAATGGGATCCTCTAAATTGTATAATATCGCTCATCACGTTTTTCATTTTATGTACCCCTTTAATGAAACTGTTTTTCTTATAGTAACGATATTTAATGGACAATCAAAATAAAAGGGTTTGATAAAGTACTTCTCTTATATACTTTGTTCAGAGTAGTATTTTTGTATACATTAGTATACAATAGTATTCAAAAAGAGTGGGTGAAAAATTTGAAATCAGAAGGTAGAGCGAGACATCGAGGAGAAGGAGAACATAGTAATCGCCGTTCAAAGGGTGCCCAAACATTCCGTCGCGGGCGTGCACTGGAGTTTTACCGCCAACTCGAAATGAAACGGTCAACATTGAAACAACAGCTGGAGTCTGCGGAGTTGCAATCGATTCACCCTGTCATTGCCGGAGAACTGAAAGCAACCGAAGCGATTATAAATGATTTTGTAGGCTTGTTTCAGTTGAATGAATTGTTGGAAGAAACACAGGCAACAGAAGAGGAATAATTTTTCACAACATAAGGAAGTGAACTTTTTTAATGCAGGCAGTATGGAAACTCTCAAAATACATTAAGCCGTACATATTATTTGCAATCATCGCACCCGTAATGATGGTTATTGAGGTAAGCATGGATTTACTGCAGCCTACAATATTACAGCATATTATCGATGATGGGATTGCTCAAAATGATACGTCATATATCGTGAAAATGTTTGGCTTAATGATAGCGACATCCTTGATCGGCTTAATCGGCGGGGTAGGGTGTTCGATTTACGCATCGCGGACGGCCGTTAACTTTTCAACCGATCTACGTCATGATTTATATGAAACGATTACGTATTTTTCAAACAGCAGTAAAGATAAATTTACGCTCGGAAAGCTTGTTACGAATTTAACAAGTGATATGGAAATGCTTCAGCGTGCACTGACGATGCTATTAAAAATATTTGTCCGCGGGCCGATGATGTTTGTCGGGGCCATTGTCATTGTCTTTATTACAGCACGCGAGTTATTTCCGATTTTGTTAATTGTTGTGCCGATATTGGCATTTTGCATGTACTATTTTACGGCACTGTCAGGAAAGCTTTTTCATAAGGTGCAAAAGGTTGTCGATGTTGTCAATACGAAAGTCCAGGAAAACTTGGCAGGTATTCGGGTCATCAAGGCATACAACCGGAAAAATCATCAAATTGAGCAGTTTACCGGTGTGAACACACAGCTGATGAAGCGCAGTATGGAAGCCGATCAAATTATAGGTGTACTTGCACCGTTTACGATGTTTGTCGTGAACTTAGGAATTGTAGCAGCACTTTGGATGGGTGCGATCAAAGTAGATAACAATACGTTGCAAGTGGGGGTTATTCTTGCCTTTATCAATTATTTAATGATGGTCATGCAAGGGCTGATGAGTTCTTCAATGGTACTTGTACAGCTGGCACGTGCGATACCAAGCGCGGGGCGAATTGTAGAAGTGCTGGAGGAGAAAACAGACTTAACGAACCCTTCGAAACCAGAGGCGAAAGTAATTCAAGGAAATATGAGTTTTGAAAATGTAAGCTTTTCTTATTTAAAAGAAACAGAACCGGTATTGAAAAATATTAGCTTCCACGTGAATGCAGGAGAAACGGTCGGCATTATCGGTATGACAGGTAGCGGGAAGTCGACATTAGTTAAAATGATTCCGCGCCTGTTTGACCCTGACAGTGGTGTCGTAAAAATTGACGGGTTACCGATCGGGAACTATTCATTGGAACATTTACGCCAGTCGATCGGTTTTGCGCCGCAAAAAGCGACATTGTTTTCAAAAACGATTGCCGACAACTTACGCTACGGCAAATCCGATGCAACAGCAGAGGAAATTTTGCAGGCATTGCAATCAGCAAACGCGAAGGAGTTTGTCGATAAGCTGGATGCAGGGGCAGAACATTTGCTCACACAAGGGGCGACAAACTTGTCAGGTGGGCAAAAGCAGCGGTTGGCAATGGCGAGGTCCTTTATCCGGAAACCGAGTATTTTAATTTTGGATGATGTGACGAGTGCGGTTGACAGTATCTCTGAAAAAACGATTCAACGGGCGATTGAGGAGCAGTTTAATGTAGTCACAAAAGTGATTGTCTCGTCTAAAATCTCTTCCATTCGTCATGCCGACCAGATACTCGTAATGGATGACGGGAAAATCGCCGCTATGGGGACACATGAGCAATTATTGCGTGAAAGCCCATTGTATCAGGAGATGGCCAAAACACAGGCAGAAAAAGGGGTGACCTTAAGTGAATAAACAACAAGGGGCACCGCCTGTACCAATGAGGCATCCAGGCGGGCGCTTTACAGGTCCGGTTGTGAAGCCGAAAAATCAAAAAGAAACACTGCTCCGTATTTGGAGCTATTTACGCATACAGAAGGTAGAACTGATCAGTGTTGTCATTTTCGTTATTATCAGTACTTTGTTAAGCTTAGTCGGCCCATTTCTGATCGGGAAAACAATCGATGATTATATTGTGAAGCTCGATGTTCCGGGAGCGATTCGGATGGCCCTTATTTTAGCCGGTGTCTATACCGCCTCATCGTTACTTACTTGGCTTCAAACATTCGTCATGATTCGGGTTTCACAGAAGACGATTCGCCGGTTGCGACAACAGCTGTTTGAGCAGTACCAGTCATTGCCCCTCGCCTTTTACGATAAAAGACAGCAGGGCGATTTAATGAGCCGGATGACAAATGATATTGAAAATTTAAATGCGGCATTGTCACAAAGTGTCATTCAAATTGTTTCGAGTTTTTTAACGATTATCGGAACGGCCTTTGCCCTCTTCTATTTGGATTGGCGATTAGCGCTAGTAACGCTCATCATTATCCCGCTCATCGTTTATGCGACAAAACAGATCATTAAACGAAGCAGTGTGAACTACAAGGCACGTCAACGGGATTTAGGCAATTTAAATGGTTATATTGAAGAAACCATTTCGAACTCGGATATTATTACGCTTTTCGGTCAGGAAAAATCAACGCTTGCGGAGTTTAAAGAAGCCAATGAGCGATTGCGCGGGTCAGCAATGCGTGCCGATATTATTTCCGGCTTCATGGGCCCAATCAATAACTTTATGAACAACCTAGGATTAAGTCTTGTAATAGGTGCCGGTGCAATCATGGCTGTAACAAGCGGACTAACAATCGGTGTAATCGCATCATTTGTTACGTATACCCGCCAGTTTTTCCGCCCGATCAATCAGCTTTCGAACTTGCTCAATACGTTCCAATCTGCCATTGCGGGTTCCGAACGTGTTTTTGAAGTGCTGGATGAAGCAAAAGAAGTAGCAGATATCGAAAATGCAAAAGTGAAAGAACAGTTTAGTGGAGATGTTCAGTTCGAAAATGTCCAGTTTGCCTATGAAACGGGCAAAACCGTGCTGCATGGAATTGATTTTGAAGCAAAAGCAGGAGAGACAATTGCCATCGTTGGTCCGACAGGTTCAGGGAAGACAACAATCATACAGCTGCTAACCCGATTTTATGATGCGACAGGCGGACGGATCTTATTGGACGGCGAACCAATTGAACATTACAAGATGACGAATGTGCGTGATCATGTTGGAGTCGTGCTTCAGGATACGTATTTGTTTTCGGGGACAGTACGTGAGAATATTCGGTTCGGTAAGCTTCATGCAACGGATGATGAAGTTGAACAAGCGGCAAAAATTGCGTATGCACATAATTTTATAAAGTATTTGCCTGAACAGTACGAAACTGTGCTGACAAGCGGGGGCTTAAATTTAAGTCAGGGGCAGCGTCAGCTTATAGCGATTGCCCGTGCTATTCTAGAAGATCCCGACATCTTAATTTTAGATGAAGCAACTTCAAGTGTTGATACGATGACAGAAGTGCATATTCAAAAAGGTTTAAACAATTTGATGGAAGGGCGTACGAGCTTTGTCATTGCACACCGTCTTAAAACGATTGAAAATGCAGACCAGATTATTGTTATTAAAGATGGCCGGATTTTAGAACAAGGAAATCATGATTCTTTAATGAATCAACAAGGTTTTTATGCAACATTACAGCGTCAGCTTTTGTCGCAATGATAAGGTGAATATTCCACCGTCCTTTTGCGTATAGTAGGCAAAAAGGACGGTGTTTTTTTTGAGACGTTGGCTTGCACTCATATTCGTAATTTTGTGTTCGATGCTTGTCGTTGTATATGAAACGAATGCATCCGACCGGCGATTTTTTTTACCCGAGCCATTAGGTGGGGTAAAAATTGTATTAGATGCTGGTCATGGAGGGGTTGATGGTGGTGCTTCAAATGGAGAGGTAATCGAAAAAGATGTGACACTGGCAATTACAAAAAAAGTATCTCGCCAATTGACACGTTTAGGAGCAGAAGTAGTATTAACGCGTTCAACAGATGGGGATGTATTAAGTGAACATGCACCAAGTGAGACATTTCCGACACTTCGTGAGCGTAAAAAACAGGACATTTTTTTACGTGAAACGTTAGTAGAATCACATGAACCGGATCTATTTATTACGATTCATGCAAATGCAATCCCAAATAGCAAGTGGAGAGGTGCGCAAGTGTTTTACCATCAGACTGGACATGAGAAAAGTGCGGCACTCGCACAGGCAATTCAGCAGTCAATTCGAGAGACGATGGAAAATACGGAACGCGAAGCATTGGCGATTAAAAATGTTTATTTATTAAAGAAAATTGAAAAGCCGGCTGTATTAGTAGAAACAGGCTTTTTAAGCAATGAGGAAGAGCGTGATTTACTGGCAAATGACAGCTATCAGGAAAAAATGGCATTTGCGATTGCGCGGGGCATTGAAAATTATATTCACGTAAAATACGAGTAGGCAACATGTAATAACAATACGAATCGATTATGATATACTAACAATTGTAATTTCATTCAGGGGAGTGTTTGATATGTTAAATGAGGAACAAGT